>Ga0098063_1000284_pt1 | contig 9841 bp, 9 predicted proteins | sample 24_taG_FD_77065 | JGI IMG/M metagenome (GOLD analysis project Ga0098063, IMG submission 77065) | Marine viral communities from Cariaco Basin, Caribbean Sea - 24_WHOI_OMZ | ecosystem: Environmental > Aquatic > Marine > Oceanic | place: Caribbean Sea: Cariaco Basin | collected 2014-11-08 | reverse complement strand
TAACTCTTTTGAATATCCTCTTTTCTTTAACTCATCAAGTGTAATCTTACCAACTGTTGCAGTTGTAGCAGCAGATGAACCAGAAACAGCAGCAAATAATGAACATGCTGCAACATTTACGTGTAATAATCCACCTGGAATATATGCTAACCAAGGCTTAAGACCATTTAATAGTCTTGTTGAAATAGAAGATTTATATAAAATCTCACCCATTAAAATAAACATTGGTAAGGCTGCTAATGACCATGAATTCATTGCATCATATAAAGAACCCGCTAATAAATCACCAATCTTGTCATACACAGAGATTACTGGTGGCAAATTGTGATCAAATAGAAGCATCCCTATAATACCAGTTAAGATTAAAGATACTCCAATCCATAAAGAAGAAAGAAGTAACACAAACATAATAGCAATTAAAACAATCGATAATATTAGTGGATCAGCTATCATTTGAGAATCCTTTGAAAATAAACAATACAACTGCAAGCATAAAAATTGTAATACCTATAGGCATTGCAAGTTGTGTTAAATATAATGGCGTTTCTGAAACATTTTCAGATAACATTTCTAACTCATAAGAGTCATACGTAAATAAAATAGTTCTATATAATGCAAAAGCCATTACACCTAATGTGATAATTGCTGCAAGAATATCGATCTTTTTATTTGCCTTTTTTGATAACCTTGAAGTAATTATGTTAATTCTGATGTGTGCATCACTTGAAAATGCATAACCTAATGCTAAAAAGATTGAAGCTAGATATAAATATCCACTATACTCATCAGCAATCATTGTAGAAATATCAAAAAACGATCTTAAAAAGATTTCCGTTAAAATTAATAAAACTAACGACACTAGTGTTAATCCCGCTAGATAAGCTGAACCTTTGTTCAGCTTTTCTATAAAGTTTGATAAGAAATTCATCTTAATTACTTTCTATATTCTTTGAAGATACCTTGGATTTGAGCGTTTGCACCATCAAGATATTTTGTTAATAATTTTAAAGCAATTGCATCAAGTTCTTTTTGAAGTTCAGGACTTGCTTCTTTTACTTTAATACCATTTTTAGCTAATGTTTCTAAAGCAGTTTTTTCTTCTAACTTAACAGCTTCCCATTGAGATTTTTCAATTTGAGCAGCAGCTTTTGTAAGAGCTTCTTTTTGAGCTTTATCTAAAGAGTTCCAGTAATCTAAGTTAATAGTTACAGCTTGTAATGGGTAAGCGTAGTTAATTTTTGTATAGTTATCTAAAACTTCCCAGAATTTACCATCTTTTCCAGATGAAGAAGAAGTTACAACTGAATCAACCATACCAGTTCTTAAAGAAGAATAAACCTCTCCCCATGGTAATGCAACAGCAGATCCACCAGCCATATTTACGAATGCAGCTGAGTTTTTGTCATAAGTTCTAGTTTTTACACCTTTGAAATCAGCAATTGAATTTACATCTTTTTTAGAGTAGAAACCAGATGCTGGCCATGTAACAGAATAAAGTAGCTTTTGATTCCATTTTTTAGCAGTTTTTTCATAAGCTGGCTTAGCTAATTGGTATAATTTAAACGCGTCATCATATGAGTTTGCAATAAATGGTAAAGCAGAGATACCAAATACTTTTCCTCCACCAGATGTGAAAGGAATAAACATATCAGTCATTGCAACAGTTCCATCTTTAACAGCTTTTAAAGGGTTACCTTTAATAAGTGCAGATCCTGGGTGAACAACAATATTTACTGAACCTTTTGAATAATCTTTAACTAATTTAGAAAATTCAACAGCACCTTTAGTGTGGAAGTTGTTTGCTCCATACTTAGCATTTAAATCCATTTTAATATCACCTGCAAGTAAAGTAGTTGCAGCTAGTGATAATACTAATAAACCTTTTTTAATCATTTTAAACTCCTTAGTTATATTGATAAGGAAATTGTAAAATGTTAGAGTGAGTTTATAGTGAGTTTTTTAAAAAGAGACTAATTTGTACCCTTCTTGTGGTACGTTAGTAATGATTTCTACGGGGATTCTTTGTCTAAATTCTTTGATAAAAGTTTTTAAAGCACTCATACTCATAGACTTATCTCTCCATAAATACTCTTCAATTAAGTCATATGTTACTACACAATTTTTATTTTTATGAAGAAGTAAAAGAAAGTCTTTATCTCTTTTTCTAAGAGATACTAACTCTTGTTTATAGAAAAGTTCTCTAGAATCAAGATTAAAATATAAATCCTTTGAAAACTCAATTTGATTATCTTCTATTTGTTTTCCTAAAGATTTTATAATTCCATTTAAAAGATTATCAGAATCAACTGGTTTTAAAATATAGTGATTGATATTTAGATTTATTAGTTTTAATAGATACTCTTCACTTGAATAAGCTGTAAGCATTATAACAATAACATCTAAGTCATTTGCTCTAATATTTGTAACCATAGAGATACCGTTCGTATTTGGCATTTCAATATCTGAGATGATAATATCAGGTTTATACTCTAAATATAAATCATAACCATCACTTCCATTAGAAGCATCTAAAACATCTTTAAAATAATATTTTAAAGTGTTTACCATTCTTTTTCTAATACCCTCTTCGTCTTCTACACAAAGAACTGTATAATTTTTTAGTTTTTCTAATAGCTTTTCATTCATGGTTATTCCTTAGAGAAAAGATAACATTATCTTGTTTAAAAAGTTGGAAGTATACTTGAAGTTTTTTAGAAGTTTTATTAAACAAGGAGTAATTCTCCTTATTTAATAATTTTTAGAAGCTTTCCCATTCAGAATCATCTACTTTACTTTCAAACTTTGTTTGAGTAGTAGGTGAAGGTTTAGTTGGTGTATTAACTGGTGCATTTGCACTATTAAAATTTTCTTCTACTTGAACACTTTGTGTCGTGTTAATCTTTTTAGCTTGAACTTTTTCTTTTCCTTCAAACTCTTTTGAATCTGCATCTTCAACAATTAGCTTAGAGATATTATCCATTAAAACAGAGATATCATGCGCTTGTGCAGCAATTCTTGCGTTTTGTTGTGTTTGAGTATCAAGTTGTGTTACAGCTGTATTAATCTGTTCAATTCCAGATAACTGCTCTTTTGAAGCCATTTCAATATCAGTAATTAATCTTGTTGTATCTTCAATATTATCATTTAGTTTTTTATAGCCATCAATCATGTTTGCGGCCATATTTTTTCCATCATTAGCTTTTACAGTTGCATTTTCAACTAAATCCTTAATCTCTTTTGCTGCTTCTGCACTTCTACTAGCTAAGTTTCTCACCTCTTGAGCTACTACTGCAAAGCCTTTTCCTGCTTCACCAGCCGTTGCTGCTTCTACTGCTGCATTTAATGATAAAATATTTGTTTGGAAGGCAATTTGATCAATAACTGAAATTGCTTCATTAATTGCACTTACTTGTGTATTAATATCTTCCATTGCACTTGTTGTTTTATTTGCTAAATCTTCACCTTCATTTGCAGATAATGTTACACCTTTTGATAAGTTAGACATTTTAGCAATATTTTCCGTGTTGTTTCTAATATTACTTGTAATCTCTTCTAAAGCTGCTGCTGTTTCTTCTAATGATGCTGCTGCTTCATTTGATGAGTTGTTTAAAGAGTCAACATTTTTAAGTAAAACATTAGAGCTATCATCAAGAGTTAAACCATTTGTTTTACTCTCAATTAACATTCCAGTAATTGATTCACCTAAAGAGTTTACACCTTTTGCAAGTTTTAATAAATCATCTTTTAATGAATTTTCATCAACTTTTTGCATATATTTATAGTCTGAGTATTTTTCTAAAACATTTAAAATATTATCTATATTTCTCTCTAAATTTGATGCCATTTTGTTTAAAACATCTTTTAGTTCATTTAATGCTGGATTAGAAACTGACTTATTTAATCTTTGAGATAAATCACCTTGTTCAAACTCGCTTAAAACAGAAATAGCTTCATCAATTAAAGCTCTATCTTCTTCAATTCCTTTTTGAGTTTTGTTAATATTTTCATTAACAACTAAAGCCATCTCTCCAAATTCATCACTACTTTTTATATCAATTTGTTTTACAGTTGAGCTTTCTCTATTTAAATATGAGAAGAAGTTTAATAGTCCTTCTTTAAATGAAGAAAGTTTTTTTGTAATATCAAGAATAATATAAAATGCTAATGCGCTAATAAGTACAATTGCAATTAAAATAGTAACTAAAGTAATAGTTTTACTAGTTTCATAAATCTCAATTGCTATATCAGTTTCATTTTTTGCAACATCAAGTTGTAATTTAATTAAAGCTGAGATTTTCTCACCAATTGGATCAATTTGAGGATATAAGTCCTCTTTTGTAATTTTTTCTAATAATAGTAAATCTTTCTTCTCACAAGCATCTTTGATTCTTTTGGCAATTTCATCACCAATATTCATAAGACTTTGTGTCTGTTTTACTAAAAGTGCTTCTTCTTTTGTAAGTTTTGTAGAAGTGTATAAATCCCACTCTTTATGAATATTAGCCATAGCACTATTAATATTTGCAATACATTTTTCAAAAGAGAAATTTCCATTTCTTGTTTGGTGTGTTGTATCAACAATATTTACAGCGTACTCATCAGCAATAATCTTTAACTGTTCTAATGGAACCACCCTATCATTATAAACAGTCTCTAAACCTGAGTTTACTTTTTGTAATTGAAGTATTCCTAGTACTCCTAAAACAATTAGTGCTACTAATGAAATAAAAACCAAAATTAATAATTTTAATTTAGTCTTTAAATTATTCAACATTTAATCTCCTATATGTGTTATATCGCGAATTATATTGAATTATTACTTTTTGATTTATAAGTTTTAATTAGTTTTTTATTAAATTTTAAATTTTTTTGTTATTTTTTATGATATATAACATATAAATAAGTTTTTTAGGGACTATTATCAAGTTATTTTTTATTATATTTATCTACAAGTGTATCTAACTTGTAAATAAATATTTAATAATTAAAAAATTATTTTAAAGGAAGAGAGATTATAAACACAGCACCTTTATCACTGTTTTCCAAAGTAAGTTCACCGCCCATATTTTTCTCAATAATCATCTTTGACATATAAAGCCCCAGACCACTTCCTTTTAAACTCTCTTTAGTTGTAAAGTATGGTTCAAAAACTCTTGTGAAATATTTTGCTTCTACACCACCTGCGTTATCAGCAACACTAATAACTGCTTTATCATCTAAAGTTTTTATCTCTATGGAGATTTTTGGATCTTTTATCTCTCTTTGATGTAAAACATCTTTTGCATTTGCAATAAGGTTTAACATAACTTGAGAAAACTCTCTTTTATATCCACTTATTAGTGAGTCTTTCACTAAAGTCTTTTCTAAATTTATATTTAGGTTTTTAATTGAAGCAAATACTAAAGTTAAAGCCTCATTACAAGCTTCATCAATATAAAAATCAACCTTTTGTTTATCAGGCTTAAAGAAGTTTCTGAAATCCTCAATAGTATTTGACATAAATCTTAAGTGAACATTTGATTCTTTTACAAATGCTTCAATCATCTCATTATCTGCTTTTCCAAATTTTGATGCAGTTTCAAGCTCCATTAAAATTCCAGAAACTTCACTTAAAGGTTGTCTCCATTGATGAGCAATCATAGATAACATAGTTCCCATTCTTGCTAATCTTGATTGATGGAACATTGCCCTATCTTTTTTCTTAACCTCTTTAATAGCTTTTTGCACTTTTAATTCAAGATTTTTATTCATATCTTCAAGTAAAAGCTCTTTTCTTTTTACATTATCTTGATAAGATTTAAATACTCTTGTGATTTTATTAGAGATAAAAAATGAGATAATTCCAATAACTAAAATTACAAAAAATGAAATAACAACAACAAGCCTAATATACTTATCTATTCTTTTTTCTAATAGTTTTTTATTCTCTAAAATTGACTTTTGAATTTCATCCACATAAAGTCCAGAACCAATAACCCAGTTGTATTTTTCATATAATCTAAAGAAACCAAGCTTTTTAGAAAAGTGCATCTCTTTTGGTTTTTGCCAAAAATACTCTATAAAAACACCTTGGGGTTGTTTTACAGTTTCATCAATAAACTGTTTTGTGATATAAGTTCCCATAGCATCTTTTAAACCTACATCTAAAGATGCAATTCTATCTTGTCTAAAAGGGTGAGCTCTTAGATAATAATCCGTATCATGAACCCAAATATATCCATGTTTTTCATATCTAATTGTCTCTATATATTTAAGAAGTTCTTTTTTTAATTCATCTTCACTTAGATTTTTATTTCTACTAACATGATGTTCTAGATAGTTTATTACATAATCTATCTCTTTTTTTAGTATATTTTTTTGTTTAGCAATATACTCTTCTTCAACTCTAATACTCTCTTCTTCAAAGTAGTTATGTTGATTTTGAACAAAAAAGTAAATAGTAAAAAATGCAATAAAAATTACAGTAATAATTGGTGTGAATACTATTAATTTTGGTATATTTCTTTCGCTGAACAAAACAACTCCTTAATTTTATACCAATATATTACACACAAAAAGTGTGTAATAGGTGAGTTTTATTAGTTTTGATACATATGATATTTTTTATTTTCAGCAGCTTTTCTCTCTTCTATTTTTTTATGCGTTAAAATTGCTTTTTGCTTAATATCTTCATTGCAACTATTTGTTTTATACTCATTTATTATGAAATCTAGTACTAAGATATAAACAATACTATTTAATTTTAATGAGTCTTCATTTCTCATAAGTTTATCTAGATCAATAGCATACACTGCTTCTTGAAAAGTAAAAAATAGCCTTTGAGAAATATCATCTAATCTATATGTGTAGCCAAGAATCATTAAAAAGTTTTCTTCAAACTCTTGGTGTAAGTTTTGCTTTTTTAACTCTAAGGCAAAATCATTTATTGTTTTTTCATGTTTTTCAACAAGCTCTTTAGCTTCAATAATTTTGTTTTTAAATGAATATATAAAATCTGAAATCTCAGTAATAATCAACGTAAATCCTTTTATCTAATATATTATTATATAGTTTTTTTGCCAAATTATACTATTTCACAATTTTTATATTATATAATGCTACACTAATAACAGAATAACTTACTTTAGGATATAAAATGAAAAAATCTGCAATACTTGCATCTTTACTTTTAAGTACAACTCTATCTTTTGGATTTGATTTAAAAGGTTTAGCAACAGATGTAATGAAAAATGTAACTGAACAACAAACAGGAACTACAAATAAAACTAATTCAAACTTAAGTGATACAACTGTTTCAAGTGGATTAAAAGAGGCACTTAAACAAGGTGTATCTTTTGCAGTTACAACTTTAGCAAAAGATAATGGCTACTTAAACAATGCAAAAACTAGAATTGGTTTACCAAACAATCTTGATAAAGCAGAAAGTATTATTAGAAAAGCTGGTGGAGAAAAATATGTTGATGAATTAATTCAATCTATGAATGATGCAGCAACAAAAGCAGCTCCAAAAACAGCTGATGTATTTGTAAGTGCAATTGATAAAATGACTATTGAAGATGCTCAAAAAATCTTAGCAGGATCAAACACCGCTGCAACTGATTATTTTAAAGCAAATACTATGGAGTCACTAAAAAAAGTGATTTCACCAATTGTAAAGCAAAGTATTCAAAGTTCATCTGTAGCTACATATTATAATTCTTTTAATAGCTTTTATCAAAACAATGCAAAAGGTTTAGTTCAAAATGAATCTGTAATGGGTCTTGCTAAAAATTTTGGAGTTGATAAATATATTCCAGGAAGTGATAGTAAAAACTTAGATGAATATATCACAGAGTCTGCAATAAACGGTCTATTTACTATGATTGCACAAAAAGAGAGTGCTATTAGAAAAGACCCTGTTCAACAAACTACATCTATTTTAAAACAAGTATTTGGAAACTAAAAAGGATAATCCTTTTTAGTCTTCATCAAATTGTTCTAGCCAAGATTCAACCTCTTCTACAAAAAACTCATTTGCTCCATCTAAAACATGGTTTGCATTTAACATTGCAACTTGTTTATAATCTTTTGAAACTAAACTTTTTCTTTTTGAAGCTTCATCTTTATCTTCTTTGTTTGCATCACCCCATATATCTAAAACTTTAATATTTTTGATTTTTGCCATGTTATTTGTACAAGACAATCTTTTAGAATTTATACTTCTACATCCAACAGCAATAAAGGCTTTGATACTATTTTTTTTATTTTCAAGTAAATATGCACTTGTCATACCAGCACCAAGAGAATGCCCTGCTAAATAGATATTTTCTACGCCATTTTCCTTAAGAAAAACAACTGTTTTATTTATCATCTCATTTACATAATCTTGCTCTTTATCATAAGCCTCATAATTTTTATGTTGCTTTGGCATTTGTAAAGATACAGTATGAAAATCTAAATCTTCATTTAAAGCAATTCTCAAAGGCTCTACAACTTTAAACTTTGGATGTTGTCCTTTTCCATGGGCTAAAATTATTGCATTTTTACTAGCACCTTTTAAGTATAATGCATCTTTTGGTAAGTTTTGGGCATTTAGTAGAAGTGAAAAAAATAGTACACTTAAAATAAATCTCATTTATTGTCCTTGTTAAAAAGTATAAAACCTTAACAAAGAAGTGTAAAAAATAAGTAAATAATTAAACGCTTGACTCCAGAGAAAAATAGTCAAAGAAAGCATTCTCTTTTACTAGGGAAACATTTAAATTTAAATTTCTATTATCTGTTTTTTCATAAATATACTCATAACTCTCATCGAAGTTTTTGTATAGTTGTTCATAAAAAGAGCTATTTTTATCTAAAATAAATATCTCTTTATTTACTTCATAGATATGTACTAAATTTAATATATAATTATCATATTTTATTGTCATAAAAGTATAGTTATCAAACTCTTTTTCTTCATAAATCTCATAAGATTTTACTTTTAATTTTACTCTTAATAAATCTAAAAAAAGTTTATGAGCTAAACCATTCCAAACAACATCTTCATCTGTATGAATATACTCAATAAAAATATCTTTTTGTAAGATTGTATATGCGTCAATTATATATGAGTCATGTCTTGTTTTTGTTTCATAGTTTTCTAAAGGATATGTAAAAAATTTATCTGAATGAATTTTAAATCTAAGCTCATTATTTTCAAAAGTAAAAGTTGGTCTAGAGACATTAAAAAGGGTTTTTAACATAGATTTTATAACTTTTTTCACAACACTCACTTTTAATAACCTTTTATTTAAACTTAAGAATTGTACTTTATCATATTTTCCTAGAGAATTCAAGTATTTTATGTCATTTTTTACAAATTTATTTTCATAACAAATTAGTCACTTTTTTTATTATATTTGAATAAACTTTTAGCTATTATAATAAAATTATTTATTTAGGGAAACTCACGTAAAATGAAAAATACTTTTATCTTAGCAATAATACTTTTAGTATTTAGTGGTTGTAGTAAAAAATATACACTTTTTTCTCAAAACCAAGACTTAGTAAAAACAGTAAAAATTAATCCAAAAAATCAAGAAATCTATAGGTATAAAATCAAACCTTATGATAGAATTTCTGTTCTTTTTTATGAACACCCAGACATCAGTACTAGAAAAATTGGAGACTTCCAAGAAGATAGAGTTGGTATTTTAGTAAATGCAAATGGTATTGCATCTTTTCCTTTAATTGGAGACATTGATGTTAAAGGAATGTATATTGAGGATTTAGAAAAAGAAGTAGAAGAAAAAGCTTCTGAATTTATTATCAATCCTTCTGTGAACCTAAATATAATCAATCATAGACTTTTTGTACTTGG
>Ga0098063_1000266_pt1 | contig 10249 bp, 7 predicted proteins | sample 24_taG_FD_77065 | JGI IMG/M metagenome (GOLD analysis project Ga0098063, IMG submission 77065) | Marine viral communities from Cariaco Basin, Caribbean Sea - 24_WHOI_OMZ | ecosystem: Environmental > Aquatic > Marine > Oceanic | place: Caribbean Sea: Cariaco Basin | collected 2014-11-08 | reverse complement strand
TTTAACGCAATAACGAGTTCTCTCTATGAATGACGCTACCCGTACCGCTAACAATGACCCTTATGAAGTTGAGACTGATATCCAGTCAAATACGCCGCTTGCGCCCAAGCGTGCGCACCTGCAACTGGCGATTGAGGGGATGACATGTCAGGCTTGTGCGTCTCGCATCGAAAAAGTCCTTAATAAGAAGCCGGCGGTCTATGAAGTCAATGTCAACTTCGCTGGTGAGACGGCTAACGTCGATTATGATCCAGCGCAAACCACGCCTGAGCAAGTGACAGAATGGGTCAATAAAACTGGTTTTGTGGCCAATTTGCAGGCCGCTGATAGTTTGTTTGCTAAGTCGGATGAAGATACCGCAACTGAATATCCATGGCGCTTGATTGCGCTGTGGGTTTGTTTGCTACCGTTCTTGGTTGGTATGGCAGGCATGCTGGTTGGGCAAGGCATGGCGTGGATGCCGCCGGTTTGGATTCAGTTTATCTTAGCGACCATTGTGCAGTTTGGCTTAGCATTGCCTTTTTATAAAAGCGCTTGGGCCTCTATCAAAGGTGGTCTTGCCAATATGGACGTATTGGTGGTCATTGGCACGGTAACCATTTGGGCGTATTCTACTTATTTATGGCTGACCCATGGCGATCGCACGTTAAGCAGCTTATTGCAAAGTGGGCATGCAGGCGGACACGGACCCGCTGTTTATTTTGAAGCAGGGGTAATGGTTATTGCCTTTGTGCGTACGGGTAAATATCTTGAAGAGCGTACCAAAAAGCACAGCTTAAACAGTATTGATTTATTATTATCCCTAACACCTGATGAGGTTGAGCAGCAACAGCCAAATGGCGATTTTTATAATGTCGCGCTACAAGCGGTGCAAGTAGGCGATATCCTGCGTGCCAAACAAGGCAGCCGCGTGGCAACCGATGGTGTCGTTATCGGCGGTGCTGGCTGGTGCGTTGAGAGTCATTTAACTGGCGAGTCCGTACCGCTTAAAAAAGAAGCAGGTGATGTACTGCTAGCAGGGGCGTTGGTCGAAAATGGCAGCTTACTCTATCGAGTCAGTGCAAAGGGTAGCGATACCAAGCTCGGTGATATGGTACAAGCGCTGAGCGATGCACAAGGCTCAAAAGCCAATTTAGCGCGCCTTGCTGACAGAGTAACGGCTATTTTTGTCCCTGTGGTAGTAACGATTGCCTTGGTTACTTTTGGGCTGACGTGGTGGCTAACGGGTATGGTTGATACTGCCTTAATGCATGCGGTGTCGGTGTTGGTTATTGCTTGCCCTTGTGCGCTTGGTTTGGCAACGCCAGCGGCTATCATGGCTGGTATGGGCGTCGCCGCGCGTCATGGCGTTTGGTTTAAAGACGCGCAAAGCTTAGAGGCGGCAGGGAATATCGATACCGTGGTACTCGATAAAACCGGTACACTGACTATTGGCAAACCGACTATCGTCGATCAGGTGATGGTGGATAAATCGCTTGCCGTCGATGATGTGTTGCAAATTGCTGCAAGTGTTGAGGCGCACGCAAGTCATCCTTTAGCGACGGCGTTGATTAACGTGGCTCAAGAGCGCAACTTGCCATTGATGACTGTCACTGATATCAGTGTCATCAAAGGTGCGGGCATACAAGCAAATATCGAAGGCTTAGGTGTGGTAAAAGTTGGTACAGCAGAGTTTGCTCATTTAACCCTGCCAAAATTGATGCCAAAAGTATGGCAAATTGCCAGTACTGTCGCCATTAGTATCAACGATGAGCCGCTCGGTGCTTTTGCCCTTGCTGATGACTTAAAAGACGACACGCCGCAGGCAATTACTGCGCTACAAGATGCGGGTATCAATGTCATTTTGATGAGTGGCGATAAGCAATCGGTCGTTGACCATGTGGCAGGGCAGCTGGGTATTGAGCAAGCGTACGGTAAAATGAGCCCACGTGATAAGGCGAGCCAAATTGCCCTGTTACAAACAGCGGGCCACAAAGTGGCGATGGCGGGCGACGGTGTCAATGATGCGCCAGCAATGGCAACCGCCGATGCCAGCTTTGCGATGTTTGAGGGTACAGATGTCGCCCAGCATAGTGCCTCTGCGCGCTTGATGGGTGAGTCGCTCATGCATATCGATGCGGCGCAAAAAATTGCCAATGCAACGGTGCGTAATATCAAGCAAAATCTATTCTTTGCCTTTATTTATAACTGCCTTGGTATTCCTTTGGCCGCTTTTGGTTTCTTAAACCCTATGATTGCTGCCGCAGCGATGGCGCTGAGCTCTATTTCAGTATTGATGAATGCCCTACGTCTGACGCGTTTCAAAACCGAGGTTGAGCTAAATAACACCGTCTCTAATACTCATACTACAGTAAGCGTTTAACAAAAGCGTAAATGCCAAACCGCCTGTCATATCGTCGCTGTTAACAATGATTAAAACTCCTCTTTAATAGCTGAATATTACAGGCTATATTTAATTTTATGGGCGCAAGTTGGGGTAAGATAAGGGAAGTTTTACAAAATTTATGCTATGATGCCAAGCACGATAGCTGACAGTTAAAGTATTAGATAGACCTTTAACAATGCCTAAAACCAGCCAATGATATGAATAGATACTGCTGGTTTTGCTATAAGTGCTATACGATATTTTGTTTTACCTTTTTTGTATTGTAGTTGCCGTTATTTATCCCTCAAACTTGGCATGACCATAGGAATTAACAGACATTATGTACGCTGAAGAAACCACCAACGTCGCCGCAATTATAGACATTCGCGCTCGTGAGATTTTAGACTCGCGCGGTAACCCAACGATTGAAGCTGATGTCATCTTAGCTGACGGCACAATTGGCCGTGCTGCTGCCCCAAGTGGCGCCTCAACGGGCTCACGTGAAGCGCTCGAGCTACGTGATGGCGACCAAAGTCGCTACATGGGTAAAGGCGTCAAAAAAGCCGTTGCCAATGTCAATAGCCAGATTCGTAGCGCGCTGATGGACAAAGACGTCACCGAACAGCAAGCAATTGATGACGCTATGATTGCGCTCGATGGTACAGAAAATAAAGACAACCTTGGCGCTAATGCCATGTTGGCTGTGTCTTTGGCAACAGCAAAAGCGGCTGCTAAGTCGCAAAGCCTGCCATTGCATCAATATATTGCAAACTTGCGCAACCAGACGTCATTGACCATGCCGGTACCGATGATGAACATCTTAAACGGTGGCGAGCACGCGGATAACACGGTTGATATCCAAGAGTTTATGATTGAGCCGGTTGGTTTCACCAGCTTTTCAGAAGCCCTGCGTGCGGGTACAGAGATTTTTCATAGCTTAAAATCAGTATTAAAATCACAAGGCCTAAATACCGCGGTCGGTGATGAAGGCGGTTTTGCCCCAAACCTACGTAGCAACGAAGAAGCCATTACCGTTATCATGCAAGCGATTGAGCAAGTCGGTTATAAAGCAGGCGATGATATCCATCTAGCTTTGGACTGTGCTGCCAGTGAGTTTTATAAAGATGGTCAATATATCTTGGCAGGCGAGGGTAATAAATCCTTTGATAGCCAAGGTTTCTCAGATTATCTCGTAGGCTTGACGCGTCAATATCCTATTATCTCTATCGAAGATGGTCTTGATGAGTCGGATTGGGATGGCTGGAAATACTTAACTGAACAGATTGGTGATAAAGTCCAGTTGGTTGGCGATGATTTGTTTGTAACCAATCCTGCTATTTTGCAAGAAGGCATTGATAAACACATTGCCAATGCGATTTTGATTAAGTTTAACCAAATCGGCACCTTGTCAGAAACCCTAGATGCGATCTATCTGGCGAAGAAAAATGGTTATGCAACGATTATCTCGCATCGTTCAGGTGAAACTGAAGACAGCACTATTGCAGATTTAGCAGTTGGCACAGCAGCGGGACAAATTAAAACCGGCTCACTATGCCGCTCAGACCGTGTTGCAAAATACAATCAGCTACTACGTATCGAGCAACAAGTACGTGCAAGCTACCGTGGCCGTGAAGAGTTTATCGGTCTACGTGGCTAATCAGCTATACAGCTAAAAGTTAGGCTTAAAGCTAAGCGCTATATTGTCATTCACAGGATGATATAGCGCCTAATTTAATCAGATTTTTGTTTTAATTATTATCCCTCTATCATTTGGCGTTAATACTTTATGAAATACTTTAGCCAATTTATCTTACTTGCTTTAGCGGTCGCTGTACTGTTAGGGCTGCAATACCAGTATTGGCTGGGTGAAAACGGTCAATTTGAGCATCATAAATTATTGACTCGAATCGATGAACAACAGCGTTTAAATGACAATCAAGTATCAGCCAATAACCTATTACGCACTGACGTTCATGATCTAAAAACCGGTCTTGAAGCGGTAGAGGAACACGCACGTTTAGATTTAGGCTTGATTAAGCCAAATGAAACCTTTGTACAAGTATCAACAGCGCCGACAACCCATAGCCGTTATTGATTCTATCTACTCCAAAATAAACGATTACTTATATTTTGTTCTGCTTATATTTAAAGTACGATTTTTTTAACTTCCTTTTTATCCAATCCGGTTATATCATCATGGAATCTGACCATGAGTATCAATCAAAACCACCTTATGAATACCACACCACATATACATGCCATGATTGTCGCTGCGGGTCGCGGTAGTCGTTTTGGTGCATCAATAGCCAAACAATATACCAAGCTACAAGGGCAGACCTTGTTACAGCATAGCGTGGCACGGCTTGCGAGTAGTCGTTATATTGATCAGTGTTTATTGGTGATTGCAAAAGATGATCATACGGCGCAGACGCTTGATTTTGCATTGCCTATTCAATATACGAGCGGTGGAGCAGAGCGTTGGCAATCGGTACAAGCAGGGGTAGAGGCGCTTATTAGGGCAGGTGCGCATGACTCAGACTTGGTGCTTATCCATGATGCCGCGCGTCCAGCGGTGCCTAAGCAAGATATTGATAAAGTGATTAAAGCCGCGCTGCAAGAGCCGTATGGCGCTATCTTAGCGACCCCAGTTGCCGATACCCTAAAACAATCCTATACAGCGTCCTATAAGCACGCTAGCGCTGTCTCCGAAGCTATTAATAGCGCTAAAGGTGAACAGCATTCTTATGTTGAACATACGCTTGAGCGTAGTAATATGTGGCAAGCGCAAACGCCGCAAGTCTTTCGCTTAGCTAAGCTGCGGGAAGTGTTGGACTACATTGAAAAGCATAACCTTACCATCACCGATGAAGCAAGCGCGTTTGAGTACTTAGCGCTGCCAATTCGTTTGGTGGTTGGCAATCGGCAGAACATTAAACTTACCTATCCTGACGATGCTATTTTGCTTACCGCGATTCTTAACGCCCAGTCGCAATTGTCTTAAAAGATTTTCACCACCGTCACTATTTGCATTTCTCATTATTTCCCCTGCTAAGTATTTCACTATAAATTTCTATTCTCAAGTTCTAAATTGAGATGACTCTTCTCATAGCATCCATTTTTCATCTTTATTTTTCTGAGATTTTAGACCGACTGTTGAATAAAAAAGCATTTATTTATGCTATATGTTGAATATAAATCTTATTAAAGCAACGTTTAGTATTAATAAGTAGTCATTTAAAATAAACATATATTGCTTTGATGACGAAATTAGCCTATGATGTAACCAACTTAATACAATTAATATAAACATTTATAAATCAACAATATAACAAGCCAATTTGTTACTTCTAAATGCCTTGTTGCTCTATTTTTTCTAAAATGAGTATGGTTGTCTTAGCTACATTTACCTGATAATAGGGAGAAGCTGATTGTCAACAGTGAATGATTCGACAAATCCAGTAACGCCAGATCTCTGCCAGCTTGTATATCTGAGCCACATTACGTCGACTGGTCTTGCAAGTGCGAGTACGCTTAATGACATCGCAGAGGTCGCGATTGAGCGTAATCAAGCCGATAACATTACCGGTATCCTTTGCTACGGCAATGGCTACTTTTTCCAATGTGTAGAAGGGTCAGAACAAGCATTGACCAATCTGAAAAATCGCTTGTTGGTCGATGATCGACATAAAGATTTAAAAATATTGGATTTTTCGGCGATTGCTGAACGCCGTTTTGCGGGATGGTCGCTACGCTCGATAACCCTTGAGCGTTGGATGATGAATGAGCCAAAGCTAAAATCTTTTATGCCATTTAAGCCCCATACTTGGGAAGTAAATGGTTGGCAGCAATTTTTAGATATTCTGCAAGGTTATTATGAAGATCAAGAAAAGACTGGTGAGCTTGATACTCAACCGATAAAATACAGTACGCTAGGGGTGACCTTAGGTAAAGTCGTCGGTCAGCATCAAGCATTTTTCTTAATTCAAAGCGTCTTAGCGGGCTTAATCGTATTGGCGCTGCTTTGGTTGATGTTAGCCGATAAGATTTGGTAAATTGTTCTAAATAATGAACGCGTAGATATTTAAAAAGCCAGCATTCAGTGCTGGCTTTTTGCTGCGAGAAAATAACATAAATCACGTTCGATTTATTTATGAGTATTTATAGATATTGATGGAAAACAGATATAGTCAAAATATTCTAAAAACGCTACGGTATTGCTGATATCAATTTTCGCTCACTATAGGTATTCGTGAAAAAATAAGCATAAAAAAACCCCACTCATATTTCTATGAGTAGGGTTTTGCTGGTGTGCTTATCAGTCTTATTTATGCTTGATAGCAAATTTGCTAATAAGTGACGCCAAATAGTGGCGTCCCCAGGGGGATTCGAACCCCCGTTACCGCCGTGAAAGGGCGGTGTCCTAGGCCTCTAGACGATGGGGACTAGTAACAACGCTTCAGCTGCTTTCACCATTTATGCTGAAGTGGTGCGTATTTTAATGGCGACCGCGCTTGCTGTCAAGCCTTTTTCGACGTCTTTTTGAAATTAAGTATCTTTTTTTAAGCGCGCGCCGTGGATGTAGGTCTTTTCGCTTTAAATGATGCCGAATCCACAACGACGTACAAGCGCTAATGGTTAACGCCAGTAGCATGTAACCGATAATGGTTGCCCATAATTTAACCTGTGGTTCCATAGCAAAGTCCCTTTTTGTTAAGCTCACCTAATCCATCATAAGCGATTAGCTATAGATAACACTATTCATTGAGTTTAACAATGCAAAGGGCGTATGCTTTATTTTACTTGGCGTTGCTATCGACAGTGCTGTTAGCGGCTGTCTCGGTATTTTCCTGCTCGTTATGGATAGCGTTCGCGAGCATCGGGTAGCTATTTAAAATATGACAAAACAGTTCAGCCGTCTTTTGGGTATCATAGAGCGCTGAATGCGCGTCATTACCATCAAAATCAAGCCCAGCAGCCTTACAAGCACGCGCGAGTACCGTTTGTCCAAATGCCAATGCAGACAGCGTCACGGTATCGAAAACTGAGAAATTATGAAACGGATTATGGTTTTTGCTGTTGGTACGCAACACTGCCGCATTTAAAAACGCTAGGTCAAAATGGGCATTATGGCCAATCAAAACGCATTGACGGCAGTCTTCAGCGCGGCGTACTTCTTTTAAGCCTTTAAAAATACGGCGCAGCGCCGTTTTTTCATCTTCGGCAATGGCTTTGCGCAGTGGATTATTAGGATCAATACCGGTAAAGGCAAGCGCGCTTGGCTCAAGATTTGCGCCTTCAAAAGGCTCGATATGGGCGTTAAATGCCTCTCCTGGGTAAAATACACCTTGCTCATCAAGTAGTACAGGAATACAAGCAATCTCTAATAAGGCGTCGGTTTGCGCATTAAAGCCTGCGGTTTCAACGTCGACGACAACAGGCAAAAACTTACGAAAACGCTCTTTTAAGCGCATGGGTGCTTGTTCATCTGTTGCGCCGTTACTATCGGCAGTAGCGCTTGAGGTAGTAGTAAGACAGGCATTGTCTGTATTAGCCAAATCGTTTTTAGGTAAGCCGGCATCATTTTGAGTGGTCATATCAGGTTAAATCGCTTTTATCAGTCGTGCTGTGGTATTGAATTAAATAAAAAACACATATCCTATGATACGAGGTTTACTTTTGCTAAGCGAATTGGCGTTTTAGCAAAAGTACGTGACCTCGCATAGGATATGGCATAAAGGTAGGCAGACAATTTTACATCGTCGCTATTAAGCTTTAATAGACCAAGGTAACGTCTCACCCGCCAACAGCGGCGTTAATGACGCGCCATCAAAATAAGGGTAATGGGTCGGTACTTGCATCGGCGTGTTTATCAATGTGATGGTGCTGCCATTTAATGGCAAACCATAGAACTGGGCGCCAAAGCGGCTGGCAAATCCTTCTAGTTTATCGATTTTACCTACGCTATCAAAAGCAGTGGCGTATAGCGGCAAGGCATTAGCAGCGCTATAGCAGCCGGCACAGCCGCAAGCCGATTCTTTTGCATTTGTTGCATGCGGCGCCGAATCTGTGCCTAAAAAGAATTTTGGATTGCCACTGGTGGCGACATCCAACAATACTTTTTGATGGCTTTCACGCTTTAAAATAGGCAGGCAGTAAAAGTGCGGCTTGATACCACCGACCAATAAATGATTGCGATTAAACATTAAGTGCTGCGGCGTAATGGTAGCAGCCACTTGATTGCCTTGCTCTAAAACAAAATCGGCGGCATCACTGGTGGTTATATGCTCTAGCACAATTTTCATCGTCGGGAATTTAACGATGATTTGTGCCAACACTTCGTCTAAAAAGCGCTTTTCACGGTCGAAAATATCGACATGGTCATGCGTGACTTCGCCATGGAGCAGTAGTGGTAGATTGTATTTTTCTAACGCCTCAAAGACATCGACGCAGGCATTAATATCGGTGACACCGTCGGCAGAGTTGGTCGTTGCGCCAGCAGGGTAGAGTTTGACCGCTTGCACGATACCAGATTTTGCCGCCATTTCGATATCCTGAGCGGTGGTGTTATCAGTAAGATACAAGGTCATGCGTGGGTCAAAAGCTGCTTTACGCTCCGCACTCAAATTGCTTGCTGCTAAATGCTGCAGGATGCGCTCACGGTAGGCTTGCGCCGCATCGATATTTTTAACAGGCGGTACCAAGTTTGGCATACAGATAACGCGGTTAAAGCTTTGGGCAGCGTGAGGAACGGTAGTCGCCAACGCTTTATCATCGCGCAAATGAATATGCCAATCATCTGGCTGCAGCAGGGTTAATTCTCTAATCGAATCGGTCATAGTATCATCGCGCTCTATATCTTTATACGGCAGTAAAAGGGAGTCTAGCTGAGCTGCTATCATAACAGATTTGCCTACTTGACTAAATATGCGGCGAAATATCTGTACATAAAAGCGTTGTGATTTCGTTGATAAGTAACCAGCGCCTATATATGCATTCATGCCAATTATCGGTGAAAACCTAGCACCGAATGGCGCTGATACTTTTGCCGCTCGTAAATATGATGTACACTGAGCAGGCAATCTATTTTTTCTTTATTTCATCCTATCCTGCGCATTTTTATTTCTCATTAAATGTATTCGATAATAAATTCTTATATTAGGAGTTATTCATGGCTCAGCTTGATCCAAAAAATATTAATAAAATCGTCTTGGCCTATTCCGGCGGTCTTGACACCTCAATCATCGCCAGATGGCTACAAGAAACCTATGATGCAGAAGTGATTACCTTCACCGCTGACATCGGTCAAGGTGAAGAAGTTGAGCCGGCGCGTGCCAAAGCTGAAGCGATGGGTATCAAGCATATCCATATCGAAGACTTACGTGAGGAGTTTGCCCGCGATTATGTGTTCCCAATGTTCCGCGCCAATGCCATTTACGAAGGCGAGTATCTGCTAGGGACTTCTATCGCGCGTCCTTTGATTGCCAAGCGTTTGGTTGAAATTGCTAAAGAGCATAACGCTGATGCTATCAGTCATGGTGCGACTGGTAAAGGTAATGACCAAGTACGTTTTGAGCTTGGTGCCGTTGCTTTATCACCTGACGTGGTCACCATTGCGCCGTGGCGTGAGTGGGATTTATCAAGCCGTGAAAGCTTGATGAAATATGCCGAAGAACATAATATCGCTATCGATTATGCCGGCAATAAGAAAAAATCTCCGTACTCAATGGATGCCAACTTACTGCATATCTCTTATGAAGGCGGCATCTTAGAAGACCCATACGCCGAAGCAGAAGACGATATGTGGCGCTGGTCAGTCAGTCCAGAAGAAGCACCTGACGAAGCGCAATATCTAGAATTAGAATACAAACAAGGTGATATCGTTGC
>Ga0098063_1000265_pt1 | contig 10250 bp, 9 predicted proteins | sample 24_taG_FD_77065 | JGI IMG/M metagenome (GOLD analysis project Ga0098063, IMG submission 77065) | Marine viral communities from Cariaco Basin, Caribbean Sea - 24_WHOI_OMZ | ecosystem: Environmental > Aquatic > Marine > Oceanic | place: Caribbean Sea: Cariaco Basin | collected 2014-11-08 | reverse complement strand
TGATTTACTTTTAGTGTATAAATCTAAAGCCTCTATAAGTGTAAGAATGCGTTCATCCATCATCATCTTCTCTCATTTTAATCATTTACTTATCTTCAGATAACTTATTAGGGTATACCCCAAAGGAACCAGCTATTTCACCTTTAAACCTATTAACAGACTACTCAAAATAGACTGTTAATATGGAACTATCTATAACAGGCTTTTGAATTATGGGACTGGTCGCCGCGCTTTTGCCCTATCATTAGCCTATACCTGAATGATAGCGAGCCAAATCGCATACAATATCTATCATTAGACTTAATGCAATAATTAAATGATAGTATTATCATTAATCTAATAGAATTAAGATTAAATGATAGAAATGAATACACGTATTTATCTACGAGCTTCAACTAAAGATCAAGATGCAGAAAGGGCTTTGCAGATTCTTCAGGATCTAAACCAAAACTTGAATTTGGGTGAAACCATTGTGTACGTGGAAAACTATAGTGGTACGAAGTTAGACCGACCTGAATTGAATAAGCTACTGTCAGAAGCAAATCAAGGTGACACATTGTTAGTTGAAAGTATTGACCGCTTATCACGCCTAACCCAACGAGATTTTCAAGAGCTGAAGCGCAGGATCCAGGAGAAGGGACTTCGTTTAGTCGTAGCAGATCTTCCTACTACCTACCAAATGATTCAAACCAGTGACAGCATTACTCATTCAATCTTGGAACTCATCAACAATATGTTGATTGATCTTCTGGCAACAATGGCCCGCCTAGACAATGAGAAACGTATAGAACGTATTAAGCAGGGCCTGGCACGTTCGGGTTACAAACCAACAGGCAAGAAGGCAAATGAGGCTAAACATAAACGAATAAAAGAATTGCTAGTAGTTGGCAATATGACTAAGGAAGAAATTGCCAAAGCAGTGAATTGTGGAGTTGCAACTGTCTATCGAGTTGCTAAAGTTATCTAAAAGAGGCTTATCTCAACGCGCCCCCAATGGGGCACCGCTGCATTCAGGTTACTTCACATAAGAGACGTTATGTTAATGGACTTTCGTTTAAAGTGTTTTAAGCTGTAGTGCATGAAAAAGCCCCTTGCTAGGGGCTTTTTTGTGGTATTAATTAGTATATATATTGTATATACTAGGTATATATTTTTATGGAGTGCTAATAATGACTGAGCCAAAAACAAAAATGTTCACTGCTAAAGTTGATGAAAACCTGCTGAAAACATTTAAACACGCTTGTCAGAACCAAGACACAACTGCATCACAGGCAGTCAGAGCCTTTATGCGAGATTACGTGCGTAAGCATGGCCAGGCTGACTTATTCAAATAAAGTGGGCTAGAATAGTATTTTATTAAAAGTTAGCTCAGAGGAGCGTTACATGAAATGTAAAGCTATAGCACTGTTATGCTTGCCCATATTTATATCCGCTTGTGCGAGTACTAATACTAATACTAATACTATAAGTTCATCGTACCAAGCAGTGAAAGATGCAAAAGATGCTGCATTAATGGCTGAGGTGGCTGCTAATAATGGGTCGCCTTGGATATTTATAGGTACTTCGACTTTTGATCTAGATTACTATTTAGATTTAACCTCTATCGAAGATAAAACATATAGTTATGATGTATTGAAATATGCAGATAATTCAATAGATTTTGCTGAATCACAGACAAAAGCGTGGTGGAAAATTGTCGATACTCAAGGTAATTACACTATGACGCAGAGTAAGTTCTATTGTTCAAAAGGAGCTACGGCAAGTCTTTCATCAGTAAGATATGACTCAAATGACCAGTATTTAGGTAAAGCAAATATAAGTGGGGATGTGAGTGCTGTAATTCCTGGAACGGTATTTAGTGAAATTGTAAAAAAAGTATGTGACTACACGTAGAGTCATAATCACACCTGAGCTGATAAAATTTCATCAAAGTAATATACTTTGATGATTAGTGGAACTATTTTAAGAAAAAACCCCTCATATCGCTTGACGACATGAGGGGTTTTGACGTTTAATGTGGTAACGGTTACAGGCGATTGGCGTCACCTGTAACGACCAAATAAGCTCCAAAACAGCGTTATTTGACCAGCAATTAAGCCCATTAATGGCTATTTTAGGTAGAAACTACCCTTTTTGCAATCAAATCTCCCCAAAAACCGCCTATTTGTTCGTTATAGCCCCCAATTAACCCTCGTAACTGTCCCTCGTAATGGGTGGCAGGCCTCAGTGACGACTGCATTACGTGGGTGATTAGCAAGCTCCCGACAGGGGTGACTAGACAAAGGATAAGAGCAACGCAATGAGTGGTTACATTGTCTTTCAACGCAGTATATTGGGTGAACTCCCTTGCTAGCATTGGAAAGCGTGTAGCGGTTAAGAGCGTGTCTAGGCGGTGCTATCAGCCGTAATCTTAACAGAGTCAGCTTGATACAGTGATGACTCCCTGATGAGTGTCCCAAGTCGTGCCGAGGGCATGAGCAAACACCATCATGGCAACAGCACTAAAGGGTTTTCAGATTTTCATCTGTAAGCCCTTTAGGGTGAGTGTTGCCTGATTTCAGAACCCAGACGAACCAAGAGCATGGCAACAAAACAAGCACTCGCAGGGTTGGATCGCCCACTAGGCGATACAGCCCAAGAGTTAAAAGCAAAAAAAAATAAATAAAAAAAAACACTCAATCAGCAGATTGAGTGTCTCTGAACTTAAATCAAAAAACTAATGTAAAAAGATAGATTAATTCAAATCTTCAAAAAAAATAATCTGATAAATAAATAAAAAAATACTCAATCAGCAGATTGAGTGTCACTGATCTTAAATCAAAAAACTAATGTAAAAAGATAAATTAGTTCAAATCTTCAAAAAAAAATAATCTGATAATTTCTGTTCGGAAATTTAGCAAAATCACCTACACTTTTACTGTAGAAAATACCTACACTTTCACTGATTTTTTAAGTGTAGGTAAAAGTGTAGGCATAAGTGTAGGCTAATTATACAGCATAATGAATAAAAACCCCCACCAACCAAGGCTGTGTTCCTGAACGTCACGCCTTGGTTTATATGGGCTGAACGCCCATATTGTGAGTTTTTATTCAACTCCGCTTCGCTCCGCAGCTTCGCTTTGGCGGTTCGTCAGGGGCTGAACCCTGACCACCCCCCTTTCACACCTTCCCAAGGTCAGGGAGAAACGGTGGTGGTCAGCTTTCGCTTGACGAACGGGTTTCACCCCCAAAATCTACCACCGCCCTGGGGGTCGGTTGCCACTTATCGCTGTACGCTTGTGGCCACGATTTCGGCTCCCCCACGCATCTCCGCAGGGGCTTCGATGTGGCCTTTCTGAACGACGGCCACCCCTTCGGGGCTCTCACTGCCCTTTAGGCAGTGTTCAACGGCCAAAATCAAGCAAATTAAAGCATTTTAAAGATATATCAAGCATATTAAAGCATTATCAAGCAAAGACTCTCGCTATCAAGCAAAATCAAGCATTTTAAAGCAAAATCAAGTAACAGATAAAAGAGCATCCAAATAGCATCGTGGTTAAGGGCAGATAACACCTAAATTTTCTATGGCAGGATAGGCTATCGCCGACAAAATGACCCCATTTTATCTATCGCAGGATAAGTTGTTGCCGACAAAATTATATAAATACGTTTTGTTGTCGATGAGAGTTAGCAGAGGGGTTGATCCACGATTGTTCACATAAGAAATTTTATGTTAAATGATTGTTAGAAATGCCCCTTGATCGAGGCATTTTCTATAAAGAATACTAAAAACTAATTAAAGCCAACCAAGTTTCAAAACAAGGCAGTTCTCAGCAATCATATTTTTAAATTATATAACTCCCAACTGAGCTTTTGCTCCAACGATAAGGCTTTCATTTTGAGTTTCTAAGGCAAATAAACCATACATCAAAGGAGAGGCCGCTGCTCTTTCTAAAGTCTGTTCATATAGTTTATTCCAAACTTTACCCCCTAGTTTTTCATACTCGATGATTAGAGTTTTGAGGCTTTCTTCTCCAAACAAAGTTACATGCCCAGCAAAATCAATCGCTGGGTCATCTATATGGGCTGTTGACCAATCAATAACGCCTGAAACAGCTCCATCCTTTGAAGCTAGTACATGCCCAGCATATAAATCGCCATGTATAAATTGGGTGAAATCTGCCCATAGAACATCATTATCCAACCATTTTCTGTAGCGGGTTTCCAATTGCTCACTTATACCAATTTCAGATTTTACTAACTGCAAATTGTTTGCTATTTCAGGTCTTAAATCTGAAGGTTTCATAATTTTCAAATCATTTTCCCGAACTTCTTTTTCAGGAATACTATGGATTTCAAATAAGGTTTTTGCCAAAGATGTTATGTATTTCGGGCTATCTTTGTCCATATTCCAAATTATTTCATAGGTTTCAGCATCCAAATTTAAAACAGGATTATCTTTAAGTATGGGATAAGCCACTAATTCTGTAGATGAAATTCTCCAATCAGGAACCTCTACAGAAAGATGTTTTTTTACCAATTCTAAAATGCGTTTTTCTTTCTTGATTTGTTCCCTCATGCCATCACGACGAGGAATACGCAGCAACCATTGTTGCCCCTTTGTATCAAGAGCAAAAACGACCTTAAAATCAATGCCCATTTCATTGAAATTCATTTTGTCCGTAAGCAACAAGCCGTGTGCTTCAGCAAGTGATTGAATATCTTGAATTGTCATTTTTAATTTCCTTTAAAGAGTTCAATAATTAATGTTCGGATTAGATTGGCTATCATTAACAATCTCTCTCAAAAGTCTTGATGATTTTGTGGTCTTTGATCTCGTAGATAATGTCAGCAATATTATCGACCAATTGCTTGTCATGAGATACGAAGATAATAGTTCCTGCATAGGACTTCATCATTGTTTCTAATGCGGCAATACTTTTTAGGTCAAGATAGTTTCCTGGTTCATCCATAAGCAAAATATTATATTTTCCTAAAAGCATTTTGGATAAAAGCAGTTTGATGATTTCACCTCCCGATAAGTCGGATAAGTTTTTTTGAATATCATTCGCTCCGATCCCCATTGAAGCCAATACTGCACGAATTTCCGCAACTGTGTACTCGCACTCTTCCTGCATAAAGGAGAGCACAGATTTATGCGTGTTAAATTTATATCCTGTTTGTGTAAAGTAGCCAATTTCAGCTTTTGGAGATATGGTTAATCCATCAGCACGTTCTGATATCATTTTTAACAAGGACGTTTTCCCTGTTCCATTCGATCCAGTTATAGCGACTTTAGCGCCAAGCGGTATTATAAAGTTAGCGTCATCAAAGATAGTACGGCTACCAAATTTTAAGCTCAGACCATCTGCCGTAATCGGGAACTTATTGTGCAGTTCTAGGGCTGAACTTTGACGAAAACGAATAGAACGCAAATGCTCTGGTGCTTGAATATCTTCTAATGCAGCCAAACGCTTTTCCATACTCTTAGCTGCCTGATACAGTTTTCTTTGCTTGGTGCCAGTCATTTTTGCATGCCCAAGTCGTCCAGCACTTTCGGTAGAGTTTTTGGATTTTTCTCCTTTTTTCTTATTGTCTAATCGATTAGCTTGCTGGCGTTTTTCTTGCACAGCAGATTCTAATCGCTCCCGTTCCTTCATCATCAGCTCATATTCTACGGCTTGGTGTTGTCGCTCTTCTTCTTTTTGACGCAAGTAATCCGAGTAACCACCCCAATATTCCGTAATTTTACCGTCTTTTAACTCCCATATCTTGTCTACAACCATATCAAGAAAATATCGGTCATGACTGATAACAAGTAATGCTCCATCAAATGCTTTAAGTTGACCAATAAGTAGATCTATTCCATTGAGATCAAGGTGGCTGGTTGGTTCATCCGCTAGAATGCCATGTACTTGTTGGGAAAATGCGGCAGCAATTTTTGCACGAGTTTCCTCTCCGCCACTCATTGTGTCGTTTTGTACATTGGAAACACCAAGGCGAGATAACATTGCCCGGTCTTCGACCGTTTCTATTTCGATTCCGCCCAGTTGGCTGATATGTGCAAAATCACCAAAACGCTGTAATGTCGCTTCGGCTAAAACAATTTCGCCATTAAGTACTTTGAGTAAACTACTCTTTCCTGCTCCGTTATCACCCACAAGACCAATACGGTCATAAGAGTGAATTTCCAATTCATCAATATCCAAAACATCACGCCCAGCATAATCCAAGCGTATGTTTCTCGCTTTAATAATTAAACTCATTTTTATTTACTCCTGTTTAGCTCTTGAAATTTTTTATGCAGCAAACAGGATTTAGGTGAAAACAAAAGCTAGCATCACAGTGTCCTCCCAAAAAAAAAGCTATTCATCCACAGGGTGGACAAATAGCTAGTCAATTAAGTTATAACTGGAAACTATGCACTAAAAGCATACTTATAAATTAAGCATACTTTTACTTTATATATCCGCATATATTCTTAAAGACACAACAAAAGCCCACCATTATAAAATAGTGTCACTATGCAAATAGTTGTGTCTTAACGAATGCGGATAGAATGCATAAACTTACCTAAAAAATAAAATTCAGTTTTATGATAACTTTACTGTTAAAAGAAGTCAAGACAACCTTGTTTTATGCTTGGATATAAGGCTTATTTTAAAATAATAGTAGTGAAGATTTTCTAAAATTAACATAATACACCTTATACGAAATAAAAATGGGAGCCTTAAGCTCCCATTTTTTAAGTAATTTTTTCAAATAAGGCTTGGGTGAGCATCTAAAATTCGAATCAATGTAGCTGCTGGTCCAGTTGGATAGCGTCGTCCCTGTTCCCAATTTTGCAGGGTACGGGGGCTAATATGTAGACGTGCAGCAAATTCATTTTGGCTCAAGCCAGTTTTTTCACGTACTTCTTTAATATCAGGCAATTCGAGTTCTGTAACTCGGCTTGCTTTAACTTCTTTACGTTTGATAGCTCCAGCTTCTTTGATTGAAGCAACCAAGTCATCAAATAAGTTGTTATCCATGAAATTGCTCCTTCACGAGTTGGTGCAGAATGGCGGTTTCCTTATCTGTTAAATTATCTTTTACTGATTTTGGATAAGCCACTAAGAAAAAGATCTGATCATCCTCGGTGACCCAATAATAAATCACCCGTATCCCACCACTTTTCCCTTTGTTACCTTGAGCACAACGTACTTTGCGAATACCACCGCCATTCTTGATTAGGTCACCTCTATCAGGCTGTACCAAAAGATCTTGCTGAAGTTGACGATATTCCTCATCAGATACAAGGTCTTTAATTTGCTTGGTAAAGATGCTGGTTTCAATAAATAACATGGACTCTTTATACGTCAATGGCGTATTTGAATTTTAGCAGTTTCCATAACAAAAAACGAGAGCTGGTAGATCTCGTTTCGCATAACAGACGTTACGTTAAATGACTTTGGTTTAGAGTGTTTTAAGCCCAGTTAATAGAAAAGCCCCCTTGCTAGGGGGCTTTTTTTGTTTTTATTTAATTGTTGTAATAATAGGCTATTAACCTATTAGTATTAATTGGTGTGTACGTGGTATATACTTGGTATATATATTTATGGAGTGCTAACTATGACTGAGCCAAAAACAAAAATATTCACTGCTAAAGTTGATGAAGATTTACTAAAAGCATTTAAATACGCTTGTCAGAACCAAGACATAACAGCATCACAGGCAGTCAGAGCCTTTATGCGTGAGTACGTGCGTAAGCATGGACAGGCTGATTTATTTAAATAAATTAAATCCTCAGACTAAAGCACAGGAGTCTGCTATAACTCGATAGGTTGTAGGTGTGAGATGGAAAATGAACATGTAATATTTTTTGTTCATTTTAAATATTTTTTGTTCATTTTAAAAAAAAGATATAGGTGAAATAAGGCAAAAAACGAGGTGTTATCGTTATATTTAATCTTTTTAGAGGCTAAAAAGGCTTAACTTGAACATACTTTGAAAAATGTTCACTTTAAATATTTTATGTTCATTTTCGTTTTTATATATATGTTTGATACTACCTATATTGAAAATCAAAATAGGGTACTTTGATAAATTTTTAATCTAATAGCTGAAAGCTACTAATATCAAGGTTTGCAGAGAATGAAATAAAAGAGTAAACTACATAAAAGTAAAACCCCCGATGCTTGCAGGCATCGAGGGTTTTTAGAATACTAATCTGTGGTAGCAGATATAGTGCTTCTGTAGCAAGAGCCATTATATCACGCTATCACGCTAAAACAATAGCGTAGAATGTAATGGAATGTCTCAAAATAGTCTCGCCAAGTGAATGGCAAGAAACGTCTGAATTACGTCAGTTTTATGACGACCTCGCCAATAAGCCGTACTGTACCAATGAGAAAGGTACTATCTTTATTCGTGGTAAGAAACACGCGATTAAGCATCGGTTTATCCAGCCCAATCACCCTCGTGTGATTAAGTGGTTAGTATTCGATATTGACCACCCAGATGCTTTATTTACCTTTATAGATACAGGTCTACCTAAACCCCAAGTTATAATCAAAAATCCCAAAAACGGCCACGCCCACTATGCGTATAGGCTAACCACACCTGTAGGTATTGGAGGTAACTCAAGTACTAAAGCCGAAAGCTATCTTAGAGCTGTAAAAGATGCCCTATGTGAAGCATTAGGAGCAGATACGAGCTATTCAGGCAACCTCATCAAGAACCCTTGTTACATAAAAGACAATGCACCCACTCCAAAAAAGACTCACTGGCTTAACAACAATGAGGACGAAGGCGATCGTGACGAGCATGAGACGTATCTAACAGGGGCGCAGCCCTCTTATACGCTTGCAGAGCTTGCAGATTATCTAGATTTAGAGCCACTCTACCCTCAGACGAAGCAAGAGCCTGCAAATGATTCAGGTTATGGCCGTAACTGCTCGTTATTTGAGGAGTTACGACACTTAGCCTATAAGTGTAAAACCAAAAGTTTTAACGCAATAGTCAGATATCTCAAACCAATAGCAGAAAAGATGAACCAGAGATTTGATGTGCCACTTAATCCAAATGAGGTTAAGCATATCATTCGTAGTATCGCTAGGTATTGTGCCAGAATGGACTTCACAGCATCATATAAGGCGTTCTCTAAGCTTCAAGCTACTAGAGGTGCTAAAGGTGGCCGAGCTAAAGGTAAGAGCTATGATGAGAAACGACAGCAAGCTAAAGAGTTATACGAACAAGGCTTAAACAAGAGTGAAATAGCACGGAGGCTAGGTGTATCAAGGCGTTCAGTCATCAATTGGCTGAGCAACCTAGGGTGTGAAAATAGCCATAATCAGATAATAGCCCGCTTAGCGGTTTCTGACGCAGCTCGTGTGCTGGCCTATATTTTACCCGCTGCCCCTGGCACTGGGTGCTTGCTTCGTTTCTATGCTACTTTGTTCGCTAACGCTGCTTTGGCCCTCCCTAGTTGTTTTCTGGCTCCTATTTGCTTTGCTAGCTACCCTATTGGTCGTTCAACGGCTGATCCTTGGTTTAGTTAGATGCTTTCGAACGAGTTTTTTCTTCTCTGAGTTCGTAGTCCTCTATCCAATACTTAATGTATAGGTCTAACGTTTCTTTATATGCTTTGGGGTTACTTTTGACTGCGGATAGCACCAATTGTACGAGCTCTTTGTTTTGTGGTCGTTTTTTCGATGAGAACTTTTTTAGCTTAGTTTTACTGAAGTTTATGCCTAATAGTTTTAACACCTGATCTGCGCTATATGATGTTAATGAGTGTTCGTTCAGGTGTATGTTTTCGTGTTGCCGACTTTCTATTTTATCGATATTGGGTAAGTCGCAAAAAGCACGCCATAACTCTCTTCTTTTATCGTTTTCTAAATGCTTTAAATGGTAATGCCACATCACTTCGTTTAGCTGACCCATGTTGTCGATTACTCCTAAGAAGAAAATAATGGCATCGCTTCTGGCCCTTCTTTTCAAATTTACACGTTTGATATTGGCTACTCTATTTTTGTTTTTTTCAGATTTTTCTAGCATTACCTAACCCTCTATATACATTGATATGAAACCCTCTATAGACAGTTGTAAAAACTATCTCCATACATTGATAAAAAACTATCTATATACATTACTCTAACACTACCTATGTATCAATATATAATCTTATCAACGCTTATTAAGCCAGCAGTCACAAAAGGGGGCTATTTTATGCTACGCTAAAAATATCCTATCCCTTGTGTGTGCTGGTTGGGGAGACCCCAAACCCCCTT
>Ga0098063_1000260_pt1 | contig 10445 bp, 6 predicted proteins | sample 24_taG_FD_77065 | JGI IMG/M metagenome (GOLD analysis project Ga0098063, IMG submission 77065) | Marine viral communities from Cariaco Basin, Caribbean Sea - 24_WHOI_OMZ | ecosystem: Environmental > Aquatic > Marine > Oceanic | place: Caribbean Sea: Cariaco Basin | collected 2014-11-08 | reverse complement strand
AAGGACAAACTTCAACTCAAGATGTAGAAATAACAATAACTGGAAGTAATGATAATCCTGAAATAACTGGAAGTCAAACAACAGGAAATATACAAGAAAGCTCAATTTATACAGATACAGGGACATTGAATTTTAATGATTTAGATTTAACAAATAATATAAGTATTAGTGATTATTTTGATTCTGTTACTGCCTATAGAGCTGATGGAGTTACAACATTTAGTTTAACAACACAACAGCAAATAGATTTATTAAATGCTTTTAGTGTTACAAATACTGGTGAGGGAACAAATAGTGGAACAATAACTTGGCAATATACAATAAGTGAGGATAAGCTAGATTTCTTAGGAGAAAATGAATCTGTAAGAATTGTATATAATATTGAAGTTTCAGATAATGAAAACCAAAAAGATATCCAAGCTATTACTATAAATATTGGAGGACAAAATGATGCTCCTATAGTTTCAAATGAGAATATAGATTCTATTATTACTTATGGACAACCTTATACACAAGAAATAGCATTTTTATTTACAGATGTTGATAATAGTGATAACTTAGTTTATGAGGCAACAGGTCTTCCTACTGGAATAACTTTTGATAAAATATCTGGTTTAATTAGTGGGAACCCTTTAGAAATAGGTGTTTTTGAGGTTACAATAATTACTTATGATTCTTCTTCTTTAAAAGCTTTAGCTTCAAGAACTTATCAAATTGATGTATTGGGCCCACCAAAAGTAATAGAACCTACTTTTGAAAAACCAAGAGAAATAGAAAACCCAACAGTTGTAGAAAATATAGAAGTAGCAGATAATTCTCAAAGAGTTGAAGAAGTTGGAGTTATAAAAGATAATCCTTTTACAGATAATCAAAGCAAAGATAGATTTAATCAAGACTTTCAAAAATTAGATTCTACAGGAAAAGGATATACAGATTTTCAGACAATAGATGAAACACAAGCCTTTACAAGTGAAAATAATTTTAATATTTTAAGATCAATTGAAATAACACTTGATACAAGAGGGGAAACAAACTTTGCTTCACAACAAAAAGAAGCTTATGATACTTTGGGTTTAAGCATAGAAGATTTTACTTATGTAAATAACTACTTAGAGCTAAAAATTGTAGATATAAAACAAGCACGAGTTTATGAAGTTCTTTTAGGAAATGGAGAAAAACTACCAAGTACTATAGTTTTTGATGAAAAAAGTGGAGTTTTAAAAGGTGCTTTAACTGATAATATGGAGTTTATTATAAAAGCTTATGACTTTGATAATAAAATTAGAATACTAAATATAAAAATTGATGTATCAGCCTTAAAAGACAAGCCAATAGAAATTACTTTAAATGAGCAAGATACAGGGTTTTCTTCACAGTTAGCAAAACAAAGCAATGAGATAGAATCTTATGGTAAAAAAATTTCTCAGTTATTTAATAGTGAAGATGTATAAAGGTAAAAGAGTTTGAAATTAAATGTTGCTAACTTACTTCAAATTGAGCATAATTGTAGAAATGCACAAAACTATGAAGAACTAAGATATTTAGTAGTAAATGAAATAAAAAAATTAGTACCAAATAAAGTTGCAGTATTTTTTGCTCCTGATTTAAAAAATAGTTTGAAAGTTGAAGCAATATCTGATGTTTCAACAGTTAATCCTAATTCAATATTTGTTCAAGTATTAGAAAGTATTGTAAATAAAACAAAAGATATAAATGATACTTTACATGAAATAGATAAGCAAAAACAACTTGATTCTTATGAAAGAGAAGTTTTAACTGAGTATGATTATAAAAATATAGTTTTTGTACCAATTAAAATAGAAAAAGATGATGCTTCAATACAGGTTTATATGATTTTATTAAATAATGAAAGTTATGAAAAAAAACATCTTGAAGTACTTGCTCATCTATCTTCTTCTTATGCATACTTTTTTTATGCAGTAAGAAAAAATAGCTTTAAATCAAAACTAAAAAAAGTTGGATTTTCAAAAGGATATTTTAAATACATATTTTTGATATTTGTTTTATGTATGTTTATCCCTATAAAACTATCTGTTTTAGCCCCTTTGGAAGTTGTTGCTAAAGATCCTTTTATTGTGACATCTTCTTTAGATACAGCAGTGAAAGAAATAAAAGTAAAACCCAATGAAGAGGTAAAAAAAGGTGATTTATTAGTTTTATTAGATGATATAAAATATTTAAATGAATATGAATTAGCTAAAAAAGCACTAGATATTGCCCAAGCACAGCTTTATACTTCCTCTCAAGCAAGCTTTTACGATATAAATCAAAAGAAGAAAATATCCGAACTCAAAGCACAAGTAGAATTAAAAAAAGTTGAAGTTGAATATACAAAAAAGCAATTAGAAAAAACAAAAATTTATTCAAAAAAAGATGGTATTGCTATTGTAAATAATCCTAGTCAATGGAGTGGAAAACCAGTTGTAGTAGGTGAAAAAATTATAATGATAGCCAATAGAAATATGATAGAATTAAAAATCATGATACCTACAAGTGAGGCTATATTTATAGAAAAAAATGCTTTAGTTAAAGCTTTTTTTGATAATGACCCTTTAAATTCAGTAAAAGCAAAAGTAGATTATATCTCTTATGAACCTGAATTTACCCAAGAAGATGTTTTAGCATATAAGGTTATTGCATCTTTTGATAATTTAAATATGGAAAAAATGCCAATAATTGGTATAAGGGGAACAGCAAAAATATATTCAGATGAGGTAACACTATTTTTCTATTTATTTAAAAAGCCAATAACAGCTCTAAGACAATATGTAGGTTGGTAAGTTGTTAGAACAAAAAAACACAAAGCTACCTTTTATAAGAGAAGAATTACAATTATTAGAAGCTGGTGTTAGTGAAAATGGAGAGAAAAACTGGCTTATTTTTGATCCAATACAAGAGAGATATTTTAATATTTCTTATGATACTTTTAAGCTTATTAGTTTATGGCAAAGTAATGAAGAGATAAAAATATTTTTAGAAATACTAAAAAAAAATGATTATGATATAGATGAAGAAAATTTATTTATATTTATTGATTATTTAAAAAAGAATAATCTCTTAAAAACTAATACAAAAGATGATATTTCTTTTCTTTATTCTTCTTATAATCAAGGAAAAACAAGTACTTTAAAATGGCTTTTAAAAAATTACTTATTTATTAGAATACCTTTATTTAAATGTGATAAGTTTTTAGAAAAAAATCTTAAGAAAGTGGAATTTTTTTATACAAATTTTTATAGTAGCATTATTCTTTTTTTAGGTTTTATAGGAGTTTTATTAGCTTTAAGAGATTATGAAGAGTTTATTAATACTTTTTCTTATTTATTTTCTTATGAGGGAATGTTTTACTATTTATTGTCAGTTATTTTTGTAAAAAGCTTACATGAATTAGGTCATGCTTTTACGGCTAAAAGAAATAAAGTTAGAGTTCCTACTATGGGAGTTGCATTTTTAGTACTTTTCCCTGTTTTATATACAGATACTACAAATTCATGGAGACTTAAATCTAAGAAAAAAAGACTACAAATTGTTTTAGCAGGTGTAAAAGTTGAGTTGTATTTAGCATTAATTTGTATATTTTTATGGTCATTTCTTCCTGATGGAATATTTAAAACTATTGCTTTTGTTGTTGCTACAACAAGTTTAGTAACATCTTTGCTTATCAATATAAGTCCTTTTTTGAGGTTTGATGGTTATTATGTATTATCAGATATTACAAATACAAAAAATCTTCAACCAAGAGCTTTTGCTATGTCAAGATGGTTTTTAAGAAGATATATCTTAGGTTCAAATGAAAAAGTACCTGAATATCTACCCTTGTCTAAACAAAGGTTTTTTATTATTTATGGTATTGCCACATGGATTTATAGATTCTTTTTATTTTTAGGTATTGCTATTTTGGTGTACTATTTTACTTTTAAAGTTTTAGGTATTATTCTTTTTATTGTAGAAATTATATGGTTTATAATCTTACCAATCTATAATGAACTAAAAATTTGGTTTAAAAAAATTAATGAAGTGAGTTTAAATATGCGAAATATAGTAAGTCTTATTATCTTTATAGGGTTTGTTTTTTTACTAATATACCCTTGGAATACTAAAATTAATATGCCTTCTGTCCTTGAAGCAAAAGATTATAGTCAAATTTACTCACCAATAAAAGCAAAAATTGAAAAGATTTATATAAAAAATAAAGAAAAAGTAAATAAAGGAGACTTACTTATTAAGCTTCATTCTTTTGAAAATGAGTATAAATTAAAACAAATTTTATTAAAAAAACAGTTAGTAAAAGTAAAACTAAATAAAATGGCAGGGAATAAAGAGTTTTTAGAGAATAGATTTATTTTAGAAGAAGAACTTTTAAGACTTGCTAAACAAGAAAAAGCCTTAAATAAAATCTCTAAATCCCTTGAAATAAGAGCTCCTTTTAGTGGTATTGTATCAAAAAATTTTCAATTACATGAAGGTCTTTGGATAAACCCTAAAAACGCTTTATTAAATATATATAATCCAAACTCTTTTGAGATTATTGCATATTGTAAAGAAGAAGATTATTCATATATTAAAAATAAAGCAAAAGGAAAATTTATATTTGATAACTATGCAAAAAACATAGATGTAAAATTTGTAAAAGTCTCTAATATCTCATCATCTTTTATAAATCACAAAGCTTTAAGTTCTTTATATGGTGGAGATATTGCTGTATCAAAAACAAAAGAAAATACATTAAGAGCTGAAAAATCTTATTATAAAGTATATGCAAAAGTCTTAAATTTAGAAAAAGATTATGATTTTATGCAAAAAGGGGTTTTAGTTGTTGAGGCAAAACCTCAAAGTATTATAAAAAAAGCATATATAAAAGTGCTTTCTATTTTGATCAGAGAAAGTGATTTTTAGTAGGTTATAGAACTACCCCTGATGAAAGAGAAATCAACAAAAAAACTCTTGTCATAATAAGGGTAAGGAGAAGTGACACAGGGGCAGTTCTATAACCTAACTGATATATTCCTCCAAGGAGGAATATATACTAGAAACTATAAGTTAAAGTAGCATTTAACTGATTATAGTCACCATGAGGTGCTGTACTAGTTTCATTTACTATTGTATAACCTAAATTAGCTTTTAAATCTTTTGTTAATGGATATCCTAACCATAATGTAGTTTCATCCATATCTAATTTTTTTGTACCACTAATATATTCAGTCATTCCATAAAGTAAAGTTGCACTTAAATCACCAAAAGATTTACTAACACCTACATATAGTGTTTCAGCACCTTTACTATAGAAGTAATCACCTTCTTCAAATGGTACATTAGTTTCACCAGAGTTTTCACCTGCATAACCTGGGAATGCTGCATCGTCATCAACTTTTGCATAACCAGCATAAGGTTTAAATCCTGCAATTGATGTACTAGCTGTTATATGTAAAAAGTTTGAGTCTTTTACAGTGTTTTTATCTTCTTTACTTGTAGCATAGTGTGCATTTAATGAAACATTATCAAGTTTTAAATTAACTTTTCCACCAATAATATCCCTTACATCTGGATACATTGCATCATAAGCACTTACAGAAATCATATCATTGATTTTATGAGATAAAGTAAATTGGTAAACACCTTTATCATCATTAAATTTACTCATTGGTCTATAATCTCTTGAATAAACTCTACCATGTCTTAATGACCAGATAGCTTCAAGTGAAGTATCTCCAAATGCTGCATCAATTTTTACTGCATCTTGAGTTTTATTAACCCAGTTAGAAGAAATAAATTGTCTACCAGCTTTTACAGTTATATTATTTGTAGGAGTATATGTTAAGAAAAATTCTTCTGCTTCTACAGTTCTATTTTTACCATCTTCATAAAATCTTTCAGACGCGTCACCTGCGTTTGTTCCATGTGATGTAGTTGAATTATCATCATCTTCAAAAAGTGTTTTATATGCTCTAAACTTAGATGTTAAACTTAAGTTATTCCAAGTGTCTGTTTCATATTTTAAAGCAAATGAACCAACAGCATAGCCAGTATTTTGATAATACGTACTCTCTGTTTTATCCATATCTCTTTGCTCATAAGTTGTAGTAATTTCCCCACTTACTTTACCATTTGTTAATGCATCTTGTAAAGAATCTGCATAAGAAACAGAACACGCCCCTACTGCTAACGCAGCAATCATACTTATTTTTAAGTTTTTCATTGTTAATCCTTTTTAAAACTTTCATATACAAGTAGAACCATATATATAACTGAATACTGGTTCGTTTTTGTGTGATTGAAAGTTTAATAAAAAAAAAGAGCAAAAAAATCGAAAATTTTTTACATTAAATTCGATTTTTTTGCTCTTTTTTTTTGCTACAATTTCAGTATAAATCAAATAAAGGATTGAAGATGAACAATTCAAGAAGAAGCTTTTTAAAAGTTGGTGCAGCTGCCTCAGCAGCAATTGCTGCTAGTAGTACTGCAACTGGTGCATTCGCAAAAGAGTTTGCAAGTAGAACAAAAAAGATTCCAAGTGCGTCTCACTTTGGTGCATTCCATGCACATGTAAGAGATGGGAAAATTGTAGATATAACATCTCAACTTGATTCAGATGCTAATCCAACTGTAATGGTTAAAAGTTTAGCTGATAGAAATAGTACAGATTCAAGAGTAAAATATCCAGTAGTAAGAAAAAGTTTCCTTGAAGGTAAAGGAAGAGGTGACTTAAGAGGAAAAGAAGAGTTTGTAAGAGTTTCATGGGATGAAGCTATTAAATTAGTAGCTAAATCTATTAAAAAAGCTCAAGCTAAAGGTGGAAATGAAGCACTATATAACGCATCTTATGGTGGTTGGGCTCATCCAGGTGCATTTAAACCAAATGCTTTAGCAGGTAGATTCTTCAACCAAATTGGTGGAGCTGTAAGAACATCTGGTGAGTATTCAAATGGTGCAGCAGGACAAGTAAACCCATCAATTGTTGGTGATATGGAAGTTTATTCTATCCAAACAGCACATGAACAAATTATTAAAAACACTAAAGTTATGATTCTTTGGGGTTGTGATATGTATAAAACAAATAGAGCGGGTTATACAGTTCCAAATCATAGATGTTATGATGCTTATGAAGAGTATAAAAAAGCAGGAATTAAATTTATTTCAATTGACCCAATTTATACTATGTCAGCACAAGAGTTTAAAGCTGATTGGATTAAAATCAGACCAGGTTCAGATGTTGCTATGATGATGGGTATGATGAATTACTTATATAAATCAAAAAAATATGATAGTAAATTCATTAAAAAATATACTCACGGTTTTGATAAATTCTTACCATATTTACTTGGTAAAACAGATGGTATTGATAAAACTACTAAATGGGCAGAGAAACTTACAGAAGTACCAGCAAAAACTATTGAACAACTTGCTGATATTATGGTTTCTAATAGAACATTTATTGCAGGTAACTGGTCATTACAAAGAGCACATCATGGTGAACAAGTAGACTGGTCTATTATTACTTTAGCTTCAATGATTGGTCAAATTGGTCTTCCAGGTGGTGGATTTGGATTCTCTATGCACTATGAAGGTGGTGGAGATGCAAACTCTGGTAAAAACACTGTTGGTGGTATGAGTCAAGGTGGAGGAGATAAAGTAAAAATTGCTATTCCTGCTTCAAGAATGAGTGACTTAATCACTAAACCAGGACAAACAGTAACTTACAAAGGTAAAGTTATTAAATATCCTAAAGTTGAATTTATGTTAAGTGCAGGTGGTTCTCCAATTGGTCACCAACCTCATGTAAATGAATTAATTGAAGCTATGAGAACATTAGATACTGTTGTAGTAGTTGAACCATGGTGGACACCAACAGCAAAAATGGCTGATATTGTTTTACCTGCAACAACAACAATGGAAAGAGATGATATCGCAGGAGCTATGTCTTACTCAGCAGATAGAATCTATGCAATGAAAAAAATTGTAGATGCTAGATATGAATCAAAAGATGACTATGAAATCTTTACTTTATTAGCAGAACAATTTGGTAAAGGAAAAAGGTTCTCAAGAGGAAGAACTCCTATGGAATGGTTAAAAAGATTATTTAAAAGATCATCAGCAAAAAGAGAAATGGGAATTACTTTTGAACAATTCTGGAAAGATGGAGTTATCAAATATGATATTCCTGATAGTGCTAGAAAATTTGTTAGACATGAGGCATTTAGAAAAGATCCTGTTAACAATGCACTTAAAACTGAAACTGGAAAAATTCAAATTTATTCTGAGAAATTCGCTTCTTATGGATATGATGACTTTAAAGGTCACCCAATGTGGTTTGAACCAGCAGAATGGTTAGGAAATAAAAAATTAGTGAAAAAATATCCACTACATTTAGTTTCTCCTCACCCAACATATAGAATTCACTCACAGTTAGATAATACTTGGGTGCAAAATGTACATAAAGTACAAGGTAGAGAACCAGTTAGAATTTCACCAAATGATGCTAAAAAATTCGGTGTTAGAGATGGTGAAGTAGTAGAAGTTTATAACGATAGAGGAAGTGTTCTTGCTGGTGTTATTGTAACAAATACTATTAGAGATGGAGTTGTAGCTATTGAAGAGGGTGCTTGGTATTCTCCTGAAGATGCAACAAAAAATAAAACAAGATGTAATTCTGGTCAAGTAAATGTATTAACATCATCAAGACCAACATCACAAATGGCGCAAGCAACTACAGCAAATACAGTACTTGTAAGTATTAGAAAAGCTGGAACAATTACACCAAATGTTGCTTATAACCCACCAAAAATTATAGGAGCATAATTATGAAAGCATTATTTAGAAATATCACAGTATTATTAATCTTACTTGGGGCAATTTCCCAAGTAAGTGCAAAAAATATGTTTATCTATCAAGATACACAAATCAAAGCAAATGGAAAAACAGCAAATGTTTATGTAGGTGTTCCTGTAAAAGTTTTAAAAGATATGGGAAAAGAAGTAAAAGTTTCTATTGAAGGATTTAGAAAAGGTGATAAAGTTTATTCATCATCTTCAAAAGAGCTTTTAGTAGCTAAAATAAATAAAGGTTTTAAAGTATTAAACAAAGGTTCTAATAAAGTTCAATTAGTTGGTACTTTAAGTAAAGAGTTAGTATCAAATGATTTACTTGATGTATGGGGTGAGCACGAAGAATTCTATTTTGAAATGTGTACACAATGTCATGCTGGACCTGAGGTATCTCATCACTCAATGATGGAATGGGGAGCTATTTTTGGAACAATGAAAGGTTTTGCTAAATTAGATGAAGAAGAAGCAACATACCTTTTAAGATACTTAAAAGCTAATGCTTCTGATGGATTTGTAAAAGCAAAACATTAATTTTTTGTTATAATAAACAAAAAAGGAATTTGCATGCAAAAAGAGTTATTAGAGAAATTACAAGGTTTAAAAATTCTTTATGCAGAAGATGAAGAGGGTATTAGAAGAAATATCGCTGATAGTTTACAATATTATGTAAAAGAAGTAATTGAAGCATCAGATGGAAAAGAAGCTTTAGAATTATATGAGCAAAAAAGTCCAGATATTATTTTAAGCGATATTCACATGCCCAATTTAAATGGAATAGATTTTGTCAAAAAAGTAAGACAAACTAATAGATCTATTCCTATAGTTATGATTACAGCTCACACTGACAAAAAGTACTTGCTTGATGCAGTTGAGCTTCACATGGAAAAATACTTAGTTAAACCAATAGAATTGGAACCTTTATTCGAAGCATTAGAACAATGTACTAAACTTTTAGACTTAAATAAAACAATAACATTAAAAACAGATGAAGATTATACTTATGATTATGATAGAAAAGAACTTAAGCATAAAGGTGAAAATATCTTATTAAATAAAAAAGAAATGCTTTTTTTTGAAGTATTAATATCTAATCAAAATAGAATTACAAGTTATGAGGAACTACAAGAAAAAGTTTGGGGTGATGATATCATGACTGATAGTGCCCTAAGATCTTTAGTAAGAAACTTAAGAAAAAAACTTCCAACAGATATTATTTTTAATTTATCAGGAACAGGATATAGATTTGTTTAAATATCTAATATTTTTTTTTATGAGCATAAATATTGTTTTTGCTTCTTCTCATCTTGTCGATAAGTTAGAGTTTAGAGAAGATAATTCTTCTTTAAATAAAGCAGTAAGATTACATCCTAAATCACATATAAATATATTCCTTCCTTCTATTCCATACTCATATATCGCAAAAGCTACAAACTCAGGATTAATTAGATCTTATGATAATGAAAAAGGGTGGGTTTATGATTTAGCTAAATCTCATAAACGAATAGATGATTTTACGTATATTTTTGAGTTAAGAAAAAATCTAAAGTTTCAAAATGGAGAAAGTTTTACAATAGATGATGTAATTTATAATTTAGAGTTTTT
>Ga0098063_1000259_pt1 | contig 10522 bp, 10 predicted proteins | sample 24_taG_FD_77065 | JGI IMG/M metagenome (GOLD analysis project Ga0098063, IMG submission 77065) | Marine viral communities from Cariaco Basin, Caribbean Sea - 24_WHOI_OMZ | ecosystem: Environmental > Aquatic > Marine > Oceanic | place: Caribbean Sea: Cariaco Basin | collected 2014-11-08 | reverse complement strand
TAAGTGTGTTCCCACATCATAAGATGCTGGACATACTAGATTTCCTACATTTTCTACAAAACATACATCTAAATCATCTAAAGGCATATCATGTAAACCTTTGTGAACCATAAATGCGTCTAAGTGACAGGCTGAGCCAGTTTGAATTTGAGTAGCTTTGATTCCCTTTGCTTTTAATCTATCTGCATCTCTGTTTGTCTCAAGGTCACCTTCAACAACACCGTATTTAAAGTCAACCATATCAGCCATATGCTCTAAAAGTGTAGTTTTTCCACTACCAGGACTTGACATAAGGTTGATACCTAATACACCTTGTTTATCAAAGTGAGCTCTGTTGTGAGAGGCTTCGTGGTCATTTTTGTCTAAGATTTTTTTGATAACTGAAATTGTCTTCGAGTCATTTAACTGTGGGTTATGGTGTAAAGTGTCATGTGCAGCTTGATGAGAAGCTGAATCTCCATGAGAGTGGTCATGGTCGTGATGATGGTGATCTGTTATTGAACATCCGCAATCTGTACACATATATTATTCCTTTTTTATATTCTAATTATTATTGTGAATATCTATTCATTTTTATGAGTTTAACCCAGTTTGTCTAAAACTAATCTAATTTTTAAATACACTTATGTACTTTTAGAACAAAACTGCTAAAATGGCACTATGAAATGTAAGAATTGTAACAATAAAACTTTTTATACCCTACAAAATGGCTATATCAAATGCAAAAAATGTGCAAAGAAATACTCAGTTAAAAAACTACAAAAAGACCAAAAGATATGTGAGCTTTTCGTAGAAAACAAAACAGCCCTAGAAGTGGCTACACAACTTGAAGTAAACTATAGAACCATAAAAGATAGATACGATGAATATAGATATAAAATCTCTATTTACCTTGAAGATGCATATAATGGTTCTGTAAAAGACTATAGTGAGTATGAAGAGTTTTATTACTTTAAACAAAAAGACAAAAACAAAAAAAAGAAGTCATTAAATCAAGCCATAAATATTATGGGCTTTTACTCAAATGAAAAAGTTTATACCCTACTTATGCCAAAGCCACGAGCTAGCAGTTTTGAAGAAGACAAAGGTTTTGATGAATATCTAAGCTGGTATAAAATCCACTCCCAAGAATCATATAAAACAAATCTTTATAAATTTTGGCAGTTTTTAGAAGAGAGTTTGAAAAAATACAAAGGAATAAAAGAGGAGCATTTTTTCTATTATCTAAAAGAGTGTGAGTTTAGATTTAACTATACAAAGGAAGAACAATTAGAGATTTTAGAAAATCTCTAGTTGTTCAGAATACTACTACAGTAATAAATAGCTATTGCGCTTTTAACTGTTTCAATTTTCTTTTAAACAAGTATAAAAGACCAAATGAAGAAACAATAACTAGTACAGCTGTCATATAAAACTTGAATCCAATATCGCCATTACCTGAGCTAAGCGCTTCTGTTAGATCTTGTGCAGCACTACCTAACCATACAAAAAGTATAGTTCTAGGCAGCATACCTAAAGTACCAGCTAAGATAAACTCTTTTACCTTAACTCCAAAGGCAGGTAAAAGAAGATTCATCAATCCAAAAGGTAAAATAGGTGAGATTCTACATAATATCACAAACCAAAATGGATTTGACTCAACTGTATTTTTCAAAAGTTCTTTATCATCCATATCTACCATAGACTTAAGTAGCTTTCCTTTATCCAAGTAGCCACCAAATATATACCCTAACAAGGATGCTAAAAGATATGCAGGTACAACATAAACTAAAGAGCTAAGACCAAATAAAAACCCACTAAGTGATGCTATAAAGGTTGTAGGAGTTAAAAGGATAGCCATTGTAAATGCTGTTGCCATAAAAAACAAAGTAGAATGATTTTTTATCCACTGCGTTACCTCTGGATAAGAAAAGATGACATACAAGCTTAAAAGACTTCCTAAAATAGGCAATACAATAGCAATAACCGAAACAATAAACGAATCACGATTTACACGTAAAAACTTAATGATTTTTTTCATAATGAGACTTTTTCAATATCAACGATAGATTTTTTTGTGAATTATACTGAATCAATCTTTAGAAAAAACCTCATTGAACAATTTTATTTTTCTTCAAACCACTCATAACACTCATCACTTACATGATAAGATTGCTTGTCTATTCCAAACATTCTTTTTGCTAAATAGTTATGAAAATCTACAACAATTCGCTCTACTTCTAAAAGCTTTCCACCTTTTGAGTATTTTGATTTCATAGCTTTTTGTACAGCTTCACAAATTTCTTTATCCTCTTGTAAAAAGGCATTTGAGAATTCTTGTTCACTTTTACTTCCAGCGCTTCCATAGGCATTTACCCCTGCACTTCTAACTTCACAAGTAGTTGCACTAGTTGGATTTATAGAAATCCATCCTAAACCTTCATAAGTTAATATTCCCACAAAAGAAGGAGGTAAAGAAATCAATACATAAAAGTCTTTTGATTTATTCTCTCCAAATAACCAGTTTAGATTTATAGAACTATCTTTCATAGCTCCTGCTGTAACTGTATAATCATCTCCACCTTCTAAGTAAAAAGCCTCTTTAGTAGGTGTTACAGTCTCTAATGTCTCTTTATGAATCATAAAAAGATGATAACTTTCTATTCCATTTTCAACTGCAAGTTTCCAGTTTGATTGCCATGAATCAAAAGGAGTTTTAAAAGCCTTAGTAGCCTCTTTGTAGTTAAACATATCTAGATACTTTTCTACTTCTTTATATCTGTTTGATAAAGGCTGTGCTGTACCACTTAGGTTTACAAAAACTAAACCTTGCCAAATCTCACAGGCAAACTGCTTTAGACAGTGTTCCTCTTTGTTTACTTCATGTTTTTTAGAAAATGGTGCAGCTATTAGCTTTCCAGCATCATCATAAGTCCAAGCATGATAAGGACATACTAGTTTTTTTTCATTTCCAAAACCTTCTTTTACAAGCATAGTTCCCCTATGTCTACAAATATTACTAAAGGCTTTGATACTTCCATCTTTTAATCGTCTAATTATAATAGGTTCATTTGCTAAAATCATAGAAAAGTAGTCATTTTCTTGTTCTAGTTCTTTTTCATGACATACAAAAACCCAATCATTTTCAAAGATTGTTTGTAGCTCTTTTTCATAAACTTCATTTGAAGTATATGCTTCAAAAGGCAAAGACTGGGCGTCATTCATATTTTGACTTGATATTTCTTTTAGTTGTTCTAACATAATTATTCCTTTTTTAGACTAACGGTCTATAAAAAGAATTATAAACTTAATTTCCTTAATAAATATTTAACAAGCAATACACATATTTTTAGTATCATTACACATATAAAGGATAGAAAATGAACAAATATTTTGTGATAGTTGCACTTTTATTATTTGCTTTTGTCTCTACAAACTTCTCAACAGAAACAAAAGTAGAAAAAAACAAAAATATAGATTACGAAGGAACGAAAACAGCCTATTTTGCAGGTGGTTGTTTTTGGGGAGTTGAACATCTAATGGAAAGTAAAAAAGGTGTAAAAGATGTAGTTAGTGGTTTCATGGGTGGTAGTGTTGAAAAACCAAGCTATTATGCAGTAGTTATGGGAAAAACTGGCCATGTTGAAACTGTAGAAGTTGTTTATGATCCCAAAGTTGTTTCATATGAAGAGCTTGCCAAACTGTTTTTTGAGATACATAACCCAACTCAAAAAGATGGACAAGGCCCAGATATAGGAAGTCAATATCTATCAGTAGTATTTTATAATGATGAAGAAGAGAAACAAACAACACAAAAACTAATAAATATCCTTGAATCAAAAGGTTATGATGTAGCTACAACTTTACATAAATCAAGTACTTTCTACCCAGCTAGTGCTTATCATCAAAACTACTATGCAAGAAATGGCAAAACTCCATATTGTCATGTGTATAAAAAAATCTTTGATTAGAAAATAAACTCTTTAAATTACGCAGAAATTATCTGCGTAATCTTTTTTTAGATACAATTCGAAATGAATTCAAATATAAGCAAACTAACTATTTTTACCCTACTTCTTATGTCCATGACAACAAGTATGTCAAATGTTGCAATTGTTACAGCCTTACCTCATCTAAAAGAGTTTTTTACAGATGTTAAAAATATTGAGTTTTACTCAAGGCTTATGCTTACACTTCCATCACTTGTGATTGCTATTTTAGCTCCTATTTTAGGGCATATTATTTATAACTTTGGAAAAAAGCGTTCAGCTATCATAGCCCTTTTTGTTTTTGCAGTTTCTGGCAGTACGGGACTTTATTTGGATAGTTTAGAGTTGCTTTTAGCCTCTAGGGCTTTATTTGGTGTATGTATTGCTACACTTATGATTGTATCTACTTCTTTGGTTGGGGATTATTTCAAAGAGCAAAGTCGTCATAAATTTATGGGTTACCAAAGTGCTTTTATGGCTATTGGTGGAGTTGTATTTGTTACTGGTGGTGGTTTTTTATCTGATATTTCTTGGAGGTACTCTTTTGGGATTTATTTAATAGGTTTTTTACTTTTACCTTTAGTTATCACCCAAATAAAAGAGTTAAAACCAACACAAATAAAAGAAGATGAGACACCAGTTAGTTCTAAAATATATTTTATTTATATACTTGCTTTTTGTTATATGTTGATATTTTTTATATTACCAACACAAATACCTTTTTTACTTATAGAAGAGTTTGGTGCGTCAGGAAAATTTGCTGGAACTATTATTGCAAGTGCTTTTTTATGTAATGCCTTTGGTGCTATTACTTTTGCAAAGTTAAAACCTAAGTTTTCTTATCTTAGTATATTTTTGATAGCTTCATTCATTATAGCCCTTGGATTTACAGGTGTTGGATTAGTTACAAATACTTACTACTTCTTCTTTACTGCACCTCTACTTGGATTTGGTGGTGGTATTATGATGACAAATCTAACTGCTTGGATGTTGAGCAAAACAACTATGAAAAAAAGAGTGAAAAGTTCTGGATACTTTACAAGTGCTTTATTTTTAGGACAGTTTAGTTCACCTTTGATTTTTCATGGTTTAGTTTCATATCTTGGGGTTCAAGACTTCTTTTTATGTGTAGGTTTGAGTTTAGTATTTATAGTTTTTATTACAATTTTGTCTTTAAGATTTATCAACTTTAAATCCTAAAAGACAAACATCATCATTTCTCTCTTTTCCTGTACTGTAATCTTTTAGAGTTTTTAAATAGTGTCCTTTTTGTCTATGAAAATCATCTTTGTGGGATTTTTCTATCATATTACAAAAAGCTTTTTTCCCAAAAGGATAGTCTTTTTTTCCACCAATTTGGTCAATAAAACCATCAGTTGAGATATAAAAATAAGTCTCTTCATATATCTTAATATAAAAGTCTTCTATCTCTCTTTTTTTTACTTTACTATCAATAGATACATTAGTAGATTTAAAAGTTTTTAGTTTACCTTTTTGTATATAAAATAGTGGTGTTCTTGCTCCTGCGTAAGAGATAAGACTTTCATCTTTTTTATAGTGTAAAACACCTCCATCAAAACCTATATCACTGTATTTGCTACGATTTTGGCCAACTTGGTTTAAAATCAGGCTATCAAACTCATTTAATATTTGTGATGGAATAATTTCAAGTTTCTTTTGTATATACTTATCGGTGATTTGTTTTTGAACAGCTTTTACCAAAGTAGTAATAAGTGCCCCATGAACACCATGTCCAATACAATCAATAACAAAAATCAATACATCATTTTTATTATTAAACTCTTCTATAAAATATATATCACCACCAACTATATCTCTTGGTTCCCAAATAACCATAGAATCTGGAAAAATATCTTTTAAAACTTTCTCTTTAGGTACTATTGAGTTTTGAATTAGTGAGGCATATTTTATTGAATCCATTGTTTTATCTAAAAGAAGTTCTTTTTCATTTTTTAACTCTTCTAGACTTTTTGTTCTCTCTATAACTTTTTTCTCTAAGGTTCCAAGTAGCTCTTCAATTTCTCTTGTTCTTTCATTTACTTTTACTTTTAGCTTATAGTTGAAGTATAAAATTATTGTAAAAATCACAAAAATAATAGCAAGGATTCTCCATAAAAGGTCATAATCAAACTTACTTTGATTTGATAAAGTCCATTGTAAATACATCTCTCTTTTTTTATCATCATTCATAAAAGATATAGTATTTTCTATTAGATTTTCACCATAGATATTTTTAGTATTATTAAAAAGTATAGGATAAGGAATATTTTGGATATTTGATCGATCTATATGAAAATCTTTCATTTTGATTTTTCTTTGCCAGTACTTACTTGACAACTCATTTGTAATAAAATAGTCAATCTTCTCTTTTTTTAAATCTGATAGATTCTTTTTGAAGTTTTTTTCAACTTTTATATTATCAAAGTATCTCTCTAAATAGTAGTTATCACTTGTTTTCTTACTATTTCTATTCATCTGTCCTAAAATATCTCTACTTTTTTTAGAGATTATAGTAGGATTTAAACTCATAAAGTTTACTTCCATTGGATTGACTGAGTCTTTTTTTTCATAAACTAAAGGCATATTCAAAATCTTTGAGATTTCTTTTGCATACTCTACAATAAGACCTTCATAGGTATTTGTTTTTTTATCAAAAAAAATAAAAGGTTCATTTTTATCATAAACTACTAACCTTAGCTTACCTTCATCATTAATCCACTTTTTCTCAGTATTTGTAAGCTGTATCTCTTTTGGTTTATGTATTAACTTATCAAAGTCGAATTTCCAGTGTTTTTTTTCAAACAGATAGTTAAAGTAACCTTGATAATAATCTAGATTTATCTCACCTATTGCAAAAATATTTCTTAAAAATAGTTCTTCAATTCTATTTGCTTCATATTTTAAAGAAGGAAGAGTTTTTCTTTTTGAATATTTATCATAAATAATATTTATTATCTCTCTTTTATTATCTAAAGCATACTCCCAACCTTTATTTGTAGCTTCTAAAAATCTTAGAGTTCTATCATTATGATTTGCGTAGGTTTCATTTGTTGTTAGAAGATTCATTTCAGGAGTATTAAATCCAAAATTTGAAGGACTAAAAAGATTATAAGACATTCCTATTTTATCTAGATAATAAAGCTGATCCGTAGTGTAAACAACTGTTGCATCAAGTTTTCCATCTATAAAATCTTCCATACTATATTTCAAAGGAGCTACTACTACATCTGATGGTTTCATATTATATTTATCAAATAATAAAGATACAGAACCAACTGTCATAGTATATTCTGTAAACATTACATATTTACCTCTTAAAGAGTTAAAATTTATAATATCTTTTTGGGTTGCAACTGCTAGTGGGGATTCTTTAAAATAGTTTGCAAGAAGTTTTACATCTTTTAAATTATCATGGAAAAATAGTCTTGAACCTGATAAAACATAATCGTATTTTTTATCAACCAAGCCTTTTATAAAGTCTTCAACTTCCTTCTCTTTTTCAATAAAAGTTACATCAAGACCTACATCTTTATAAAAGCCTTTCTCTTTTGCAGCAATAAAACCTGCAAATTGGAATTGGTATTTCCAGTTTAGTTTTAGTTTAACTTCTTCTAGATTATCACTTGCAAAAATAGTTGTAAAAATACATAAATAAAATATAATAAACAACTTTTTCATGAGACTACCTTTTTATTTAGCACTATCTCTTGTAAAATTATCTCTTATTTGTATTTAGTTAATGTGTAGAGCTAAAAACCCTTTTATAATGGGCTAGTGTCGCTATTTGAAGTTGGGATATCAGGAAGTCTATCATCAAAAAACTTATAAACTTTAGTATCTGTATGAATATCACTTCTTAAAATATCCCTTTGAAAATCGATATCTTTACTTAATAAATAAAGCTCAATTGTAGGGCCAATCATAGGAACAAATATAATAAACAAAATCTTTAATATCTTTTGTTTTTTTGTATAGTAGACATCTTCTTGTATTACACAAACTATGCCTATTAAAGTGGCCATAAAATATAGTATAAAAAGTGCAATTAACATAGCTGTCATTTTGTATCCTTTCTATTTGTATTATGGCTTATTAGTATTTAGTATTTGTGTATTTTAAAATTCTAATTTCTTTATAACAATAATTTAAATAAAATACGCAAAATTATTATTAGGACGGCAAATGGCAGGGATACTTGGGTATTTATCTGTATTGGCTGATGATATTGGTTCATTAGCTGGTAAAACTATGGCAAGTGCAACAAAATCACTTGCAACTTCACTAGATGATGTTGGAATATTATTTGATGATATTGTTACATATACAAAACTTGCAAGTGTTAAATCTTCGGGACTTATTGTAGATGATTTAGCAGCAATCTCAAATTTTACAAATGAGACAACATCAGATATTTTAAAAAAAGAGCTTGAAAAAGCAAACTCAGTAGAAGAGTTAAAACAAAATATCAAAAATCTAGACTCTAAATCTCAAGAAGAGATTATGGCTGAACTAGAGCAAATAAGAGCAGAAGCTATCAAACAAGCTCAAAAAACAGCTGCAAAAAGAGAACTTCCAATCGTATATAAAATCGCAATGGGAAGTTTTAAAAATAAATTTATCATTATTCCTATCATTTTGATTTTAAGTGCTATTGCTCCTTGGCTTATTGCTCCTGCACTTATTGTTGGTGGTATTTATCTAGCTTATGAAGGTGTTGAAGCAATCTTAGAGAAGTTTTTTCATCATGAGCATAAAAAAGAAGATGAAAACAAAGAAGAGTTATCAAACGAAGAGTTTGAAGCACAAAAAGTTGCAAGTGCTGTAAAAACTGATTTTATTTTATCATTTGAGATTATGGTTATTGCATTAAGTTTAGTTGCAGCTTCGTCATTTATTTTAAAACTATCTGTTTTAGTTATGATTGGACTTATTACAACTATTGGTGTATATGGATTAGTTGCACTTATTATTAAGCTTGATGATATTGGTTTTTACTTCCAAGAAAAAGAGTCATCAGGTGCAAAAGCTGTAGGAAATGCTTTAGTTTCTTCTATGCCAGTTTTAATCAAAATCATTTCAGTTGTAGGAACTATCGCAATGCTTGCAGTTGGTGGTGGTATTATCGCTCATGAAACTCATGCTTTATCTTTCTTAGATGAGACTATTAAAAGTTTAGGTATGTTTAGTGGACTTGCTGAGTTCTTATCTCCAGTTTTATTTGGACTTGTAATTGGATATATCGCAGTTAAACTACAACCAATCTTTACAAAAGTAGTATCTATCTTTAAAAAAAGTAAGTCTTCATAACATCTGCTAAAATATAAAGCACTAAAAGAGCAAAGATAATTTTATTCATATTTCCCATGGATTTAGTCTTTCCTTTTTTTGCTTTTATTCTATATTAACTAATCGTAAATAAAACTTTTATATAATCTTTTTTTATTTATAAAAGGGAAGAAACAAATGTTTAAAAATTCATTTTCAAGATTTAGAATAGTTTCATTTTTGGAAGGTCTATCATATTTAATTTTAGTATTTATTGCAATGCCAATTAAATACATCGGAGGGAATCCAATTCCCGTAAAAATCGCTGGTATGGGACATGGAGTATTATTTATACTATTTTGTATTTTTTTATTTGAAGCACTAAAAAAATGCAACTGGGATAAAGCAATAGCTGTAAAATACTTTATTTACTCATTAATTCCATTTGGCTTTTTAGCAATTGACAAATCACTAAAAACTCAGCCTCAAGATAGTTAATGTTCACACAAGCTGGATTCTTAGGAACAAAAGCTTTATTATTTATGGATGTGGTGACAATATTTTTTGCACTACTTCCATTTTTGATGGCTTTTAGTATTTTTTACGCAGTAAAAAAACAGTACAAAAAACACTTCATCTCACAAACAATAATCTTAGCACTTACTTTACTTTTAGTTGTTGTATTTGAAATTGGAGTAAGATTAACTGGTGGATTTATAGAGTATGCTAAGCACTCTTCTATCTCTTATGACTTTTTACTTGTATTTTTAATAGTACATATTTTTATTGCAATAATCGCTGTTGCTGGCTGGTTGTATCTTTTTGTTAGTTCTATAAAGATGTATAAACAAAATGGCTTTGCAGGTTTTACAAACTCAAAACACAAAAAAATAGGAAAAGCAATCTTTGCTTCTATGAGTATTACTTCTATTATGGGAGTTAGTATTTATGTGTTTTTATTTGTTTTATAAAGAAGTTAAGTAGTAATTACTTAGCCTCTTTATCTTTTTGAGCTTGAGCTTCTCTTAGCTTATCTTTTTTGCTTTTTCTTTTGCCTTTTACTGGAGCTTGACCTTTTTGTTTTTTAGCAAACTCACCTTTTAATTCAAAACCTTCTATTTGTTCTTTTTTGATTTTGATTTTACATTTTTTCGCAATTAGCTTAAAATGCTCATGATTCTCTAAAGTAATAAAAGAGATTGCTTCACCAGATTTTCCTGCTCTTCCTGTTCTTCCAATTCTGTGAATATAATCAGCAGTAGCTCTTG
>Ga0098063_1000258_pt1 | contig 10530 bp, 10 predicted proteins | sample 24_taG_FD_77065 | JGI IMG/M metagenome (GOLD analysis project Ga0098063, IMG submission 77065) | Marine viral communities from Cariaco Basin, Caribbean Sea - 24_WHOI_OMZ | ecosystem: Environmental > Aquatic > Marine > Oceanic | place: Caribbean Sea: Cariaco Basin | collected 2014-11-08 | reverse complement strand
TCGTTGAAAGAAGGCGAAATCCGGCAGGGCTTGCGCCCTCGCACCAGTGCGGCTCGTGGCGCCGACTTTGTGATGGTGTTTCTGGAAGGGCGCATTCAACGCTTTGTGCGTTCGTCTTTCTCTCGCTTGCCAAGCGCAGACTTCGATGAAGCCTGGGCGCTGGTGTCTGAAGCAGTCTGGGGCTAAGTCGCCCCGGATTACTCGTAGCCGGAGGCGGTCCGCAGAATGGCGCGCACCGGCTCCCACACCTCGGGTGCCGAGATGAGAATGTCCCGGCCCCAGAGGTCGGCCGGGTAGCCGGCGGGTACCTCACCGAAATGGCCCACCGTTGCGCCCGCTTCCCAGGCGATCAGGCGCGCCGCCGCAAAATCCCACGGGCTGACGTTTTCGTAGTAAATATCCAGCCGGCCACAGGCCACCCAGCAGATATCCAGTGCGGCAGAGCCGATGCGGCGTAGATCGCGACACTGGTGAATCATGGCATCCAACCGTTTGATCAGAGGTTCCAGATGGTCTTTGGTGTACGGGAAGCCGGTGGCGAACAGCGACTGTCTGGGTGAGGTGGCGCCGCTGTGCTGAATTGCCTGCCCGTTTAACGTCGCGCCTTCGCCTTTGGTGGCCCGGAAGGTTTCACCGGGGAAGGGCGCATGCACCACGCCCACTTGCACCTGCCCGCGTTCAGCGTAAGCAATGGAAACCGCCACCTGCGGGTGCCCGTAAGCATAGTTCACGGTGCCGTCGATGGGGTCGATGATCCACAGCGGGGTATCCAGATGCTTGGCCTGAGTCAGGTCCGGCATGGTTTCTTCCGACAAGATGCGGTGTTCGGGGAAGCGCTTGCGAATAGCGTTGGTGATGAACTCGTCGGCCAGAACGTCGGCGTGGGTGACTAGTTCGGTCTGGTCTTTGTAATCGGTGCGGAGGGTGCTTTCTTCCCGTTCGCGGCGGACCAGCTCTCCGGCGTCTTTGGCCAGCGCTTCGGCGAAATCGGTTATGTCGCGAAGAGACAGAGAATCAGACATGGCACCCCCGTGATGATTAAGTGAGGGTGCCAGTCTAACACGCCGGGGTACTACAAACTGTTCAGCCACTTCTCCATGTTGTCCATGGCCAGCACGATGCGTGGGCATGCCTGATGGACAAAGTCGTCCGCCAGTTCCTGATCGGCGTAGTCGCCAGCGGCGAGCGTCAGCGCCTGTGCGCCGTCAAAATCGACAAACGCCAGACGAGCCCCCATGTGATCCGGTACGAAACCGAAGTCACTGGCCGGAAGGATGGCGACGCCGGTCTGTTCCAGCAAGGCCGAACAGAACGCCTGCGAGGTTTTAATGTCGCGGTTCGCCAAGCGTTCGCTGAAGTTCGAGAACTCGGGGAAGACGTAAAACGCACCTTCCGGTTTGCGCACGACGGCGCCCATGTCGGTCAGGCGGCGGTGAACGTATTCACCGACCACTTTCAGTACCCGTCGGGAGTCGTTCAGATAGTTGTTGATGTCGTCACCGCCGTTGAAGGCGGTGATGGCGGCATATTGAATCGGCGCAGCCGTTGAGGTGAAGGTTTCGCTGGCAATGATCGCCATGGCGTCTTGCAGCGGGCGCAGTTCGGGCGGAAAGATGAATGTGCCCAAACGCCAGCCACCGGCACCCAGCCATTTACTCATACCCGTGCTGACGATGGTGCCTTCCGGGTAGTACCGGGCAATGGACTTGTGGCGGCCTTCGAAGTGCACTTCGCCGTAGATTTCATCCGACAGCAAGATCAGATTGTACTTGCGCGCTACGTTGGCGATGGCCAGCAACTGGTCATCGGTGTAGGTGCAACCGGTCGGATTGGAGGGGTAGTTCAGAATCAGGATGCGCGGGCGTGACGGGTCATCCCGGCAGATGATGTCCAGCTCTTCGGCGGTCAGCTGCCAATTGTTCTCGGCGTGTGTCGGCAACCAATGAACAGAACGGCCGATGATGCGAGCCTGCGGCGCATAAGATACCCAGCTCGGTCGCGGAATCAGCAGGTCGCCGTAGTAGGCCAGCTGCAGGATAAACAGCAGTTCTTTTGAACCTGGGCCAATGAGCACATCTTCCCAAGTGGAGCGCATGCGCTCGCTGCGGTTGATGTACCCGGAAATCGCCTCTCGCAGTCCTTTAAGGCCTTTGACCGGCAGGTAGTCTTTCTCGTGTGCGTGGTCTTTGAGGGCCTGTACGACCCGCTCGGGAACCGGAAACGGGGACTGCCCCAAACCCAGTTTAATGATGTCTTTGCCTTCCGCGCGCAGCTGGTTGCTTTGCTCGTTGATGCGGAGGGTGGCTGAAGGCTGAATGCCCCGGACGTTCAGGTTGATCGCAAAGTGGTGGTCGTTTTTGATGTCCATTGTCCCGGTCTGTTGGTTGGTGGTGACAATGGCAGTATAGGAAACGCAACCATCCGTTTGCGCTGGCTGATGATAGGTGATTGCCGAAGTGCGGCAGCCGACCTTGGTCTAAGGCCAGCCACCGGGACCGCTTACCGGGCCCTGATCCACACTTCCACCCGTCCGTTGCGCTGGTTACCACTGCCACCTACAGGCATGTATTGTCCGTAACCAGTGTAGGCTACCCGGTCCAGTCCGGCCTGGTACAGTGCCTTGCGAACCGACAGTGCCCGCAGCTCGGAAATTATCTGGGCCCGCAATTCGTGGCTCTGGGCGTCGGCAAAGCCGATCAGTAACAGGTCATCTGCAGAGCGGCCGTGCTGTTCCAGGTAATCGATCACCCGCAGCAGGTCACGCTGGGCCTTGTTATCCAGCTTGGTGCGGCCTTCGGAGAACCGGAAGTTTACGGTCAGGCGCTGGTAATCGGCGGTCAGGCGCTTGAAGGTTTCCGGCACCGAGCTGTCGAGTTCCGGCTTCACGGCAATGGGGTTCTGGGAAATAAAACCGGATTCGGCCACCAGCGCCTGGCCTTCGTTGCCCAGGGCGAATTCAATTAGCTCCCGGGCGAAGTCCGGGGTCTTGTTGCCCATGGTGTACATAAACAGCCGGCGTGACAGCGGGTAGTCTTCGCTGGCCACGGTGAGCTGGTTTGGCTTCAGGGCCGGGGCATTGCCGTCGGAAATGGCCAGCAGCTTGCTGTTGCGCACCGAGGCCAGCCCGGAGAAGCCGATGCCGCCCGGGTCCCGGGACACATCGTCGGAAAGCTGGTCGTTGGATTCATAGCGCAGGGCGCTGCTGTCCAGTGTGTAGGTTTTTCCCAGAACCAGGGATTTGAACGTGTCCCAGGTGCCGGAGCGGTCGTCCCGGGCGTACAGGCTGATGGCACGGTCCGGGCCGCCCAGTTCTGACCAGTTGCGGATTTCGCCGGCAAAGATCTGCCCCAGCGTCTGTATGCTCATGCTGCTGACGGAGTTGGACGGATGCACCAGTATGGCCAGGCCATCGATGGCGATCACATGCTCGCTTTCGAGCGCAGTCAGGTCTGCCTGTGTGCTGACCTGTTGTGCTTCGCCCGGTTTCACCGGTCGTGAGGATGCCCAGATGTCAGCCTGGCCGCTGGCCAGTGTCCGAAAACCCGTACTTGAACCGTGGGCCGCCACCAGCCCGCTCAGAGGGCCATCGTCGCTGGCAATGCTCAGGATTTTTTCGTTTTCCACGCCGGTGGATTCGGCGTTAACCGCGCCCTTACCGATTTGTTCCAGGTGCCCGGTCACCAGCATGGGGGCCAGCGTGGCGCCGACGGTGTTGGAGCCGTGAATTTCCAGCTCATGGGCGTTGGCGCTGGCGCAGAGACTGGCGCTTGCAAGCATTGCCAGCCAGTGGCCGGCGGTCTTCCTTGTGAAATCAGGCATCGTGTTGAAAACCTTTTCAGATCAGATGGTTGTGATGCCGGAAGGATGCTTCAGAAATATGACATTTATGTTTCAGGCGAGATCAGATGGCGCGAAAGGTTCAATACTTTTGTAAGAAAGTGTTAAGCAGGCCGCTGAGGCGCCGGGCTTGCTGGATTATAGTGGGGTGTCCACAGTAACAAAAACAAACACAGCGGGGCACTATCATGCATGTGACATCGCTCCGGCATGGCTCATCTTCGGCAGAACATCATCGAACCACAGCCTTTGAGAAGGTTTTGCTGGTCGATGACCACGCCCTGTTTGCGCTGGCGCTGGCGGGCCTGATCCGGCAGGAGGAACTGGCGCTCTCGGTGGTCACGGTGGGCACGCTGGAGGACGCGGCCGAGCAACTGGTCCATGGCACCGGGGTCGATCTGGTATTACTTGACCTGGCACTTAACGGAGAAGCCGGACTTTCGCTGTTGCCGCGTCTGGCTGGCTTGCGGAACACCCCGCCGGTGGTGATTATCTCCAGCAGTGAGGACGAAAGCACCGTCAGGGCCGTGCGAACGGCCGGGGCGGCGGGGTTTCTGGCCAAATCGGCCGGCCGGGCGGCACTGGTTCGTATGATGCAATCGGTACGGCGGGGGCAGGGCTATTTCCCCGGGGGTATGGCGGCTCTGGTGTCGGAGACCCCGTTAACACCACGTCAGCTCGAAGTGCTGACGCTCCTCGCCCAAGGGTTTCCCAACAAACGCATCTGCCAGAGCCTGGGCCTGACTGAACACACGGTCAAAACCCACCTGAAAGCGATCTTTACCCAACTGGGGGTGCACAATCGGACTGAATGCGTGAACCGGGCCCGGGCCCTGGGCTGGTTGTAACAGCAACCGGCAGTGCCACCCAGAATACCGCGCCCCGGCCCGAGGATGATTCGGTTCCACATTGCCCGCCCATGAGCCGGGAGAATTCGCGCACGATGGTCAGGCCCAGCCCAAGCCCCGCCTGGTGGCTGGCACCGGCACGAATGTAGGGGTCGAAAACCTGTGTGTGCAGGCTTTCCGGCAGCCCGCGCCCGTCATCGCACACCCGGATGCGGGCCCAGTTCCCGGTGGTGACCGTGTTGACCTGAATGCGCTGGCCACCACTGTGGTCGGCGGCATTGATGACCAGGTTCTGCAATACTCGCAACAGCAAGCTGGGATCCGCGGTCAAGGCCAGCCCGGGCTCGGCCGGGGCAATGTCCAGGCGGATGTCGCGACGGGACAAGGTGTCTGACAGCAGATCTTCAAGCTCCTGCAACGTATGGTTCAGTTGCACAGGCTGGAGTTCCGGCTGAATCATGCCCTCGTTCAGTCGGGCGCTGTCGAACACCGTTCCCAGCAGATTACGGAGCTGACCCACGGTATCACGAAGCTGATTCATCACCTCGGAGTGTTCGCGTTCAGGTTGCAGCGTTTCCAGCGTCAGGTCGATGACATTCAGGGGTTGGCGAAGATCATGGCTGGCCGCGGTGATCAGCTCGGTTTTCCGACGGCTCTCGTTCCTGGCGGACTGGTGCAACAGATCCAGGAGCTGGCGGTCGAGAAAGTGGGCACGGTGACGGTACTCGCTGATCCAGGCGCCGACCATACCAATGACATTTGCGGTCATCAGAAAGAACAGATTGGTGAGGGTGGTGGTGGCGGGGTTGCCGGCCCAGAGCTCAGTCAGCAGGTAGGTCCACACCAGAACAAAGGAGGCCACCGAGGCGGAAAAAAAAGGCAGTCCCATGGCAAAGTATCCGAACATCAGCATGAGTATCATGCCCTCATAAGGCAGAGGGTAGCTGTGCCAGCGGGCGGCCAGGATAATGGCAATGACGCTCAGGCCTCCGGCGATATAGGCAAACACATACAGCCGCTCGAAGTGGTGGTCGTCGGGGGTTTCCCGATGGGCTAGCCAGAGAACCAGGGCGATGATCGGGCAGGTAATGGCCAGTCTTATTCCAGCCGCGAGACGGGCCAGCTCGGCTGGCAGGGTCATCAGGTCTACCAGGGCGTACACCAGAAAGAGCAGCAGGCCAGCGATAGATGCCAATCTCGCCCGTTGACGGATTAACGCAGAACGCGCTTTGCGGTAGTCGGCTTCCAGTGCCGGCACAAAACGCAGGGTCAGGAAGCCTCTGGCCTGTTGCTGTTGGATTTGTTCGGCCGTCATGATCGGGATATCCACGGAACACAAGCTCCGATTCTAGAACGCTCTGGCTCCGGATTTCGGGAGCCAGAGCACAGAGTGGTCAGCTTTGGTTCAGCATTCTGAGTCGGGCCCAGGTTCGGCTCTGTTCATCGGGGAAGTATTGCTCCAGCAGGGCATCCTTATGTTTCTGACGATCTGCTCCGGCCAGGCCTTCCAGATCCTCGGCGTCAACAGCCTGTTCGAACTCGGAAAACTGCTGATCAAAACTTTCACGTTGTTTAAGGTAACTGACGACCCCTTCGGCACTTTCCGGGTCCATGCCCAGCTCCACCAGCTTCCGGCCGGCGGCTTCCGGTGCTTCGGTATTCTCCAGGGCAGTCAGTCGGGCCTGATGCTCGCGGGTTTCGCTCTGCAGTCGTTGCTCGGTTGTCCGAAGCGACTCCGGCAGCTGTTTGCGGTGCCATTCAATCAGCGCCTGTTTGCCTTGATCGGAAAGATCTTCCCGCTGCTGGATACTCATGGCCGCCAGGGTGTACTCGCTGTAGGCCTCTTCCTCGCCGAAAAACGCCTGATGTGCGTCCGGGCTGAAGGTCGAACGGCGCAGTTGTTTCAGGCTGCTCAGGGCATCGCCGAGGGCGGTTAGCTGGTAGACAGGGTCGTGTTGTCGGCTCGGATCCAGTTCCGTCTGCATCAGCTGTAACGCAGCCTGCTTGTAAGCCAGGTACTGGTCGAGCAGAACCATGGCATCGCTGGCGGCCGGCTCCGGTAGATAGTTGCGGGCCAGGGACTGGATCTGTCCGATGGCGGCCTCTGGTGAGACTTCACCCACGGCGCTCAGGAAGTAATCGAAGAAGTCGCGAACGCCAAGGTCCAGAATCAACTCGCCGTTGCGGTCTGCCTTGAGGACGCCGTCGATATCCGTGCCGGCCAGGGAACGGGCAAAGTTCTGGTCGGGAAGGCTGGTGGGTGTCTGGTGTGGCGGTTCCTTATTGGAGGGAACCGGGGCCAATGCCTGGGTGACCTCCGGTGGCGTGACAGCAGGCGCACTGGCAAAGGTTTCTGCCGGGTCTGGCCTGGGTTCTGAATCCGGTGCCTGCCAGTACCAGAGGCCGCTGCTGGCCATAATGGCCAGCAGGGCAACGGGAAGCAGCCACCGCAGTTTCCGGGTGGACTGGTGCTTCATAACCACCTCACAGACCGCGGTTTTTCAGACGGTTGGCCTGGCTGCGGTAGAGTGAGACCGGGTTGGTCCAGAGAGAGCGGGCGCCCAGCAGATGGTTGATCGCATCGACGTGGTTCATGTCGTAGTGGGTGCCGATGACATTGCCCATCATGGTGGCGCAGACGCCGACCAGACCATCATTGGGCTCGCTGCCAAAGGCCAGGGAGGTCACGCCCAGGAACGGATCGGTAATGTCTAACACGTTGGTCCATACGGCGCGTCCGGTCCAGGAGAAAAACTTGATCTTCTGGCCACTGATCCAGATATCTTCGCTGGTACCCGCGCAGGCATTACGATTAACCCCTTTCCAGCCCAGGGCGTCGTTCAGGCTGGTGGTGCCTGGAGTGGTCAGGGTTTCCAGGGCGGCAATACCATCCTGGGGGTTGCTGGCTCCGGACAGGGCATTAATCAGCCCGCCCAGGGCGTTGGCAATGGCGTCGGCGCTCCCTTCAACATAGCTGCCGGGAGGGATGATGCCCCGGATAACGTCAGCGACTTTGGAGCCTTTGTTCACGCCGTCAATCGACGTGACCGACGCGATCTTGTGGGGAATCAGGGCCGCTGCCACCCGGGAGGTGGGGGCACCCTGACTGTGCGCCATCAGATTGACCTTGCTGTGGCCCAGGCTGTTGACGTAGTTGGCCAGTTGCTGGCCACGCTGTTCGCTGCTGTTCACGAAGGACACGCTGGCGGTATAGACCTTTGCGCCACTGCGTTCAAGGTTCCAGGGAATGGTGTGGAAGTAGTTGATCAGACCGCCAAGGGTATTGAAGCCGGTTACACCGTGTACCAGCACAATCGGATGACGGGTCTGGGTGTAGCTGGCGTGGCTCAGTACCGAGAACACCAGCATGAGAATTCCGGCCACAAGCCGGATGGGCATGGCAAAACGCATAGATGACTCCTGTTGTTTTTGTTGGTTGTCGACATGCAACAGGGAGTATCGCGGATGAACACAGGTGCCGGTAATCGCCCATTTGGGTGAGACGGCTCCGGTGACAGTCGGTCAGAATCGGTGCGGTTCAAGTTCGGTGTGAATGATGCTCTGGCCAAGCATGATGATACGGCCGGTGTAACGCTCTTCGCCGGTGGTGGTGAAGTCGAACAGGAAACGCCGCCACACTCGCAGTTTTCCGTTCTGATCGCGCTTGAACCAGAGTCCGCGAAGATAAACGGCGTCGTCCAGCAGCATTACGTCCATGGATTTGCAGTACCGGTGAGCAGCCTGCAAGACAAAGTCTTTGATGGCTTTGGCCCGCCACCAGTACCAGATGGCGAAACCGGCGACAAACAGCCAGAAGAGGGTTGTTAGGGTCAAGGCACGGGGAATCCAGTGGGTGATTGCAAAGGGGACGAAGCCTCCATCCCCCCACGAATCGCCAGACTACCCTATTGTGCCGGCTCGGGAAATTGCCGGGTCGATGCCTGGCCATTAACATTTCCGCCCGCCAGATTGCTGATGGCCGGCTGGATGGATTGTTGGAGCCTTTCTTCGAACGGGTTCGACAGGTTGGCTGGCAGCCGGAAATCGAGATTACTGAAACCCACCTGATGAACCTGTCACGCCGTTGCCTGGACAAACTCCGGGAATTCGGTGACAAGGGAGTGGTAGTTGCCATTGACGACTTCGGTACCGGGTATTCCTCGCTGGCGTATCTGCATGCGCTACCTGTGAATGTGCTCAAGATCGATCAGCAGTTTGTTCAGCGGCTGGGGCAGGATGGCAGGGATTCGCGGATTGTCTCCGCCATTCTGGCCATCGCCGAGGCGCTGACTCTGGAGGTGGTAGCGGAGGGCATCGAGACCGAGATTCAGAAACGCAAGCTCCAGGAATTGAAGTGTCACCGGGGTCAGGGCTATTTGATGGCCCGGCCGTCCCCCCTGAATCAGCTGCAACTTGATTGATAAGAATCAATTAACAGACAAACTCCGTCCCGTTTCTTGCCGTTTTGCAAGATTTGGCTAGGGGTTTGCGGCACGCTGGCTTAAAACAGCAAGCTCACTCACTGCCTGTTCACGCTGTATGCGCAATCTCACTGCCAAACCGGATCTGGATGCCTACCTTCGACACAATCGCGCTGCAGCCGGCGAATGGCAGGCGGCTATCCGTGAGTTGCTGGCCTGTGATGACGTTGGTCTCAATCTTGAGCGGCCGCAAACTGTTGCTGGGTCGCTGTCTTCCCTGAGTGTTGACCGTGGGGTCGTGTGTGCCCTGGATCTGGCCCAGGATGCCGAGGTGCATCTGTGCGGACTGCCTGGGACATTGCTGGTGGTGCCGGTATCGGGGCAGTGCGATGTATTGGTGAATGGCGACTGCAGACAGCCGGCTTTCCCGATGGCCGCCATCACCTCCAGCCAGGCAATTTCCGTGCGCGCCTGCGGGCAGTCCCGGCTGATTCTGTTAAACCCGGAACAATGGTGCGGCAGCGCCAGGCCAGGGCAGGGGGTGTTAGCCTGGATGGCGGAACGGGTGAATCACTTTCTGTTGCGCTCCAACTTTTTCCAGGATCACAACGATGCCTGCGCTGCGGCCGATAGCCTGTTTGACGAACTGGACAACATCGCCCGAGAGGGTGGTTGTGAACCCAACGAAACGCCCCCAGAGCTCGATCGCCGGCTTCTTCGGGTTATCGACAAAATCCGCATGGAGCCCGCCTGGGAGTCCGATTTGCAGGAGCTGGCAAACCATTCCGGGGTCAGCGAGCGCAATCTGTATTATCTGATGAAGCGGGAAACCGGAATGACCCCCTACCGTTTCTACCAGCGCTGTCGGTTGATCCGGGTACGGCGCAGGCTGGTGGATTGCCAGTGTGATGTGCCCCATATTTCCTGGTACGCCGCCGATGAGGGATTTTCACATCTGGGGCGGTTTGCTGCGCTGTACCGGGAACATTTCGGTGAGTTGCCCAGCGAGACCGTCCAGTGGCGCCGCCGTCTGCAGACGGGAGAGGCAGCGTTGGAAGCGCCGGACAGGATCGTTGCTTCCTGACAAAAAAAGCCCGACATGGTGCCATGCCGGGCTTTTTTGTGTTGCTGTGCGGGGTTAGTGGTTGCTCGCCGGCACCTGTGATGACTCTTCGTCGTTGCCGTATTCATCGGCTGCCGAGCCATGGTGGTCACGGGCCAGCAGAATGTAGAACGCCGGCAGCACAAACACCGTGAACAGGGTACCAATGCCCAGACCAGCACTGATGGTCAGGCCGATAGCAAAGCGGCTTTCTGCGCCCGGACCTACGGCAATCAGCAGCGGCACCATCGCGAAGATCAAGGCCAGTGAGGTCATGATGATCGGGCGCAAACGAATGGCTGCGGCTTCGACCACGGCATCG
>Ga0098063_1000250_pt1 | contig 10643 bp, 3 predicted proteins | sample 24_taG_FD_77065 | JGI IMG/M metagenome (GOLD analysis project Ga0098063, IMG submission 77065) | Marine viral communities from Cariaco Basin, Caribbean Sea - 24_WHOI_OMZ | ecosystem: Environmental > Aquatic > Marine > Oceanic | place: Caribbean Sea: Cariaco Basin | collected 2014-11-08 | reverse complement strand
GCGTTTGCGTTTATCGGTATGATAAGCCTGCAAACGCGGGTATAAGTCAAGCACGACAAAAGGCTTTTTAATTTTACCCTGATACTGTTTAGGTATCTCAAACAGCGATAGCTTCATTTGCGCTTTAAAGCCATTTGGCTGATTATCTTTGTAACCGTCTTTAAGCGTCAAAGTTTTGAGTCGATGCGGCGCTTTAATGCGATTGGTCTTAAAGTCTAGCGTCACTAGATCCTGATTTAAAACGATCCCTTCATCATTTAGGTAGTCGCGGAATTTTTCCATATAGTCAGCTTGCAAGCCGAAGATATTGATGGTTTGCAATAGATCAAGATGCAAGTCTTGATACTCACCTCGACTATAGATGTTGTGCGGAGTGCGTTTAAGGGAGTAATCCTCACCCTTTAGACGTACGCCACGACCAAACAGCTGAATGATTTGCGAGCCTTCCCCTTTGCCCATGTTAAGTAGACCCATGGTAGAGACACGCCAACTGCTCCAGCCTTCAGTAAACTTACGTGAGCCGATAAGTAGATTGGTTTTGCTGTTGTCATTGCTGATAGTGTCGAATAGCGATTTTTTGATTGCATCCGTACGTGCATTTAGATAATGGCTCTCTGTCAGTTTTTGGCACTGATCAAAAAGTCCTTTTTCATCACCTACGTTTATCACTCCGAACGGCTCGTTTTCACCCACTTGCAAGCGCAGCTCGCCAGTATTCTGAGTGATGCGAATGACGTTTAAGCGTTGATTACTACTGGCATTAAAGAACAGGCTAAGGATATCTTGATAAATAACTTCTGCCTTTTTGCCGTGTAAAGCAGTAAAGCGATTGAGAAAGATGTTATTGCCTTTGTTATCAACCAGACGTGAAGTATTGGTGATAAAGTCATGAAGCCAGCTTATTGTTTCAGCCTTAGAACGACTATCCAAAAAGTCTGCCAAAAATTTGATAATGGTCAAAACATCTGAGTCATCATCGTTGACCTTGTTACCGACAAATACCCAAAGTGGATTTTCGATTTTGAAGGGTTTAAGACGAGCGACATTATGAGCATACAGGTACTGCTGCTGATAAAAGCTCAGTAAGCAGGCGGTTAAGTAGAGCTGCTGACTGTCACGGCTTTCGCCTTCTTTCATATTAAGAATATTGACTTCTTTACCATAGCCATCCTGGTAAAAGTATTTATAAGAGTAATCAAATAAGATGTTTTTGGCATAGACTTCACGCAGTGCTTCACGGCGTGCCTTTTGCTTTTCAAGCTCATCTAGGCTTAGAGCCTTTAGCTGAGCATCGTCTAGTTTGGTTAATGCCTTAGTACCAAAATGCATTTTTGCCTTGGTTTTTATTTCTTCTTCTTCTTGCTTAATGACGTTGTTGGACTTACTAATCGCTTGCCCAAATGTCGCTGAATATTCAAAGCTAAAGCCGTTCTTGGTCAAAATATCACGGTAGCTCATCCATACGCCACCACTGCTAGTACCGCGATGACCTTCATCAATCAGTACAAGGTTTTGACCTTCTAAAGACTCAGCCGCTACTGTCTTATCACCATCTTGATCAGCGAGTTTATTGATATCAATAATTTGCACATAACTTAAGAATTGGTCGCGAGATCTATATTTATTAAATATCATGGCATCGATGCCAGATAACTCAAAGTCTTCTAAATGCTGCCGACTCAAACCCTCATTGGGTGTCAGTAGGATGATTTGCTCGATCTTATCGGTATGATCCGCTTGCTCGATATAGTATTGATACTGCAAAATATTGACATGCATCAAGAGCGTCTTACCGCTACCTGTAGCGCTCCAATACGCTACTTTGTTTAGATCTTCAGCGACGTAGGGCTGGAGGATTTCGCTGTCGTTTTTATCCGTGTTGTAGGCGGCAAGCGTATCGTTAAGCTCAGCTAGCATTTGCTCCGTGTGGTTAAAATAGTGATCTAAATAGTACTCAGTAAATAGCAGTGATAAATACTGAAAGTACTTAGGATTTAGTTCACTGTTCTCCTTCTCATTACGAGCCTCACTGATCTGTAGCCAGTGACGCACAATATTTCTATCATAGCGCCTTAATGTGTCGATATCTAAGGACTGCTTACCAACTAAGTCTCTACTAGTCAGCTCAGTAAAAAACTTGGTTTGACCTGCATTGTCACCTTCATGCTCTATACCTTGATGCTCAGGTGAGTCTAAAAGCTGCTGCATTCCTTCGATACTGCTCGGGTTAAACTTTGACCATAGCCACTGCGTAAGCACTAGCTGCTCATGAAAGTTTATTTTTTTGCTTTTCTTTTTACTGGGATTGGCCATAACTTACTCTGCAAACATACGCTCAAGGAATACCTGCTCTATCGAGCGGACTTTTAACTCACTACTGCCATCGTCTTTTTTGGACAATTTGCTATTAATGTTGTGATCACCATTGACATAGATGTAGCGGTACTCTTTGTCGTTTGGATTAATAGACAAGGTGTCAAGCAGCTGATTTAATTTGTCATAACCAATACGCTCACAATCACGCCAGAACACGGTGACAAATTCTCCTGTCCGCAAATGTCCAACGACCTGCACATAGCCTTGTTTTAGCTGATAATCTATATTTCTAACCTTTAGCCCTATGAGATAGTTAAAGGTATCGATAAGATCAATGTTTTGTACGGTATAAGCGCCAGCGCTGTCGGCCGTTATCTTGAGCTGATAATCAAAAGGATTGGCAAAATCAGCTACGTTAAGTAGCGAGTCTTTACTCTCAATATCCAGCATGTAGTGCATGAGATAGTCGTCTTGCTGAGTAGGCGTTAAGTCACCAAACAAGTCTTCTTGGGCTTGGCTACGGCTAAGCTCTAAGTTGTTTAGCGTATCTTCATAGCTCTCAAGCTTGACTACTTTTAGACAATGGCTAATACCATTATAAGCATTACTGGCATTGTCGGCATCACTACCTTTAGGTAGCAACGGCTGACCGTCCTTCCAGTCTGCACTATAAACGACCTTTTGAATCCGTGGTTTAAGTACAGTGTTAAAGTATTCGCCTTGTTCCACTAGAATATATTTACGATTACCATCATCTTCGCGGTTTAATGCGATAGTGGCGTGAGCAGTAGTGCCACTACCTGCAAAAATATCTGCAATAACTGCATCAGTATTCTCAGCTACAGATAAAGATATATTATTTAAAGTTGTATAAAAAGATTTTGGAAATGAGAAATCACTATCAGGGATTAACTTTTTTATTAATTTACTCCCGTGAGAAGATGCATCATATTTGCTACCTACCCAAACACTCTTAGGTCTTGTGCCTTTCTTGATACGATCAATTATCTCAACTCTATAAGAATCATCTACACGCTTTACCACCCTGATTTCGTTCTTATCAAGATGAGCTTGCAATGAAGGAATAGTTTTTCTCCAAACTCTGTAATTACCTGAGGAGTCAATTGGAAGAACTTTAATATAATCGCTCGAATTTTGACTAACTGAAATCTTATTTTCTGATTCATTGTAAAAGATTGGGTAAAAAGAATTTGGTCTTTCTGAAGGTGTGGAATAACCACCAGTCCGCATAAAATCACGCCATTTATAGCGACCTTCGTCATCCTTATATTTATATGCCTTCTTCTGCTCTTCACTTAAATCAAAAAAATTTATATTCTCAGAATTGTTAATATCTTTTGCATAAATAAGACTATATTCGTGGCTCGTAGCAAGGTAATAGTCATTAGTACGACCTGATGGTTTAATCTCTACAACTAAATTACCTAGTCGATTTTCTTGACCAAAAACAGTATCCATAAGGTTTTGTAGTTTAGAAAGCTCAAAATCATCAATACATATGTTGACGATGCCAGTATTATTTAAAAGAAATTTTGAAATCTCCAATCTGCTTTGAATCATGGCCAACCATGAAGATTCTTTAAAGTTGTTCTTATAAATAAAACTACTTTCTGAAGTATTGTATGGTGGATCGTAATATAACGTGTCAATCTGACAATAGTATTTATCATTTAAAATATTCAATGCTTGAAAATTATCACCATGAATGATTAAACCATCGGTCTGCTCATCTAAATCATCAATGTTATTTAATAGCTTGGCTTTAAAGTCTAACTCAAACAAGCTGGTATCGACCATTAAGTAAGGATGCTCTTCCAGATACTGAATACTACCCCAATGCGGTAAGCTATCATCAGCTACCTTAAAACCTAAGCTTTCCCACTGCTGCCACTGGTCTTCATTATCAGCGATATCACTATATAGCGCTTCATCGACACGATCGAGCGTAATGCAATAATGGCTAGATACTACAAACTTCTTTTTAAGCCATAGCTTCTTTTGAAAATTTTCTAGTGACGCTAAGAACTCAATTAATTCACGACCGATCTTGCGTAAGCATTTAATCAGCGCAAGCTGACGCTCTATCTCCAAAAAGCCTGAGCTATTAACCACATCATCTAAATGCATGACTTCGTTTTTGATATAGAAGTCCAGCTCATTATTTAAGAATTTACCCAAGTCTTTATGAATGAAATAGTCGGCGGTGTTTTTTTGGGTATAAGTGTCTAAGTGCTTGAGCAGCAAGTCACGATCAGCCTGTTTTTCAGTAGGCGCAGGATGCTTAAGTAAGGTTGCCCATGCTGCACTGACTTTGGGATTGTCTAGTATGTCGTCATGCGCTTGTTTATTGAGCTTGTCTTGCTTAGCCTTACTGTCCATAACCGCGTATTCAAACCATACGGTCAGCTCGTCGCCTGCGTCGTTAAGCTCTATAGGGTGGACGACCTCTTCGTATTCCTCGCCATCTTCATCAGTGTGAGTGATCGTCTTTGGCTGAGACAAAATGATAAAGCGTCTATTTTTATCATTGTCCTTTTGATTGTCCTTTGCCGTATCAGCTGATAGTAGCCGGAATAAGACCGACTTGTCAGGCTCACCTATTGAGTTGAAACGAATACGGTAGTTGCTAAACATCTCACCCGACTTGGTATAGTACTGATCTTTATTTGCCCAATGTAACATGACCTCTTCGCCAGAATACGGAATGGCATAGGTATCGCCTTTATAGCGACGCTGGCTGATAAAATCGCCTTCATCGTAGTAGCGACTAAAAAAGGTATATAGGTGGCTAAAGACCTGCGCTTGATCAAAGCTGCTGTCTGAGTGCTCACGTAGCTGCGCATACTGCTGTCCTAGTGGACTCTCTATAGCCGCCTCGCTAACTAAATTGTCAGCATCATCAAAGGCACGCTTACCAAACTCTTCTTTGATCTGATTGGTTATGCTCTCCAGCTGACTGTCATGCACATCACTTTTGGCGTCCGCCAAATAGGTCTCTACCTTGGTTTTCAGACGATTATCCAAATAGTCGCTAATCTCACGGCGGCGCGCGTTCAAGATACGATAGATACCAAAATCAAGATCAGGGCGATCAATTTGAAAGATGTTTTTTAGTTTTTGATTGAGATTAGCGTATTGGCTCATGAGTCATCCTTCAATGTTTCTATGTTGCTAGCGCAGTATTTTGTTATAGCGTCCATAACAAAACGAGCTGGCTTAGTTATAACTACCAAAACCAAGCTAGCTCTAAGAGAGTAAAAATTAACCAAATATTATAGCAGATCAGGGTTTTGGTAACTTAAAAAATATAAACCGTGCTAGTGAAAAACGGTTTCAGCATATCTGCCAGCGGATGTGATAAAACGTTTCAAACTGGCTTTTTTTGTGCATCATCTGCTCTAGGTTTTCTATTAAGGTGTCGCGTCTGTCCTCAATCTCATCAGTCACATCAAAGATATTTTGACGAAGTTTACGCTGCTCACGTTCTGCCTTTTTGAGCTGCTCTTGCTTTTGTTTTTGCTCGTCAATAGTACTGGCTTGGCGTGCTTCACGCTTTAAGCTGCGTATTTTTAGTTTGATATCATCAAGCGCCGCTTCTGCTGAGGCCATATGGTCATCTGCCCACTGCTCAATCTTTTCCTGCTCACGTTTAAAAAATACCTGATTATTATCAAGCGCCTCGCTTAGTTTGTTTTTATGCTGAAATTCGATTGTATCAGTAAATAGTTTCGGAATAGCTGTCGTTATTGTATCTTCAACCACTACTCCTTCTAAACGCAAAATACGCTCGCAGATATCAGCATCTAAGACGGTATCATTGTCAGTCATGCCTGTCAGTATTAAATGCTCTTCTTTAGCAAAAGAGTCTAATGACAGTAAGCTAAGCGACAACCATCCTGAGTGTCCTACTAATGGCTCAAGACTGGATACTTTTTTATCATAATTGCTGTAATCAAAGTTTATCTGTGCAGTCTCAGTAGGTAGATACTTTGCCTTATTTAGTACATACTCACCAAGTGGATGCGTGAGACGATATATGTAGGTATTATCAGGGACAGACTCGCCTTTACGGATGAGCTGATAATCCCCTACCTTGATATCCGGACTAGGCGATGTATGCAAGGTGAAGTGGAGCTTAGGACGAAAGTCAGCATAAGGTGCAAGTAGCGCTCGGCTAATCGTCCAAAAGAAATTACTGATACGATCAAGCTGTTCTTCAGCACGCTGCTTATGAATCTTCAGCAATTCATGAATATCTGCATCAAAATGCTTTAATAGAAGGTCACGAGTTTGTAGCATTTTTTGATTGATCTGGGCTTCAAGCTCAGACTGTAGCTTATTAAAGCTTGCTTCAATCTCTTGGTTGGTACGGCACTTATCGTAAATTTCAAGAATACGTTTCTCAAAGTTAATACCGCTTTCTATCGATCCTAGTATTTCGTTCGATGCGCCAAATACACCTTCAAATAGATCAAACTTTTCACTAAGCAGCTCCATCACTCGCTTATCAGCAGCGTTGCGCTCATTAATAAAGTTCACTACGACAACATCAAAGGCCTGGCCATAGCGATGACAGCGACCAATACGCTGCTCCACTCTTTGTGGATTCCATGGTAAATCATAATTCACGACTAAAGAGCAAAACTGTAAGTTAACCCCTTCTGCTGCCGCTTCAGTAGCAATCATAATCTCAGCGTCATCTCTGAAGTAATCGATCAACGCTGTACGTCTGTCTATTGAGGATGAGCCTGTTACTCTATCACTGCCGACATGTTTAGCTAACCACCTATGATAAATACCTGTATTGACTGGGCTATTATTACTACCGTTAAAAGCAACTACCTTGCCATCAAAACCATGAGACTGCAAAAACTCTAAAAGATAGGTTTGCGTACGGCGTGACTCAGTAAATATCACGGCCTTTTTTGGTGCACCCATTTCAAACATACGAGCAAAGCCGCGCTCCAATGCTGTCAATAGCGCATAAGACTTACGGTCTTCATCAATTTCATGAGCTAAAGCAAGATAATGATCGACCTCTTTAATCTCAGATTTAAGCAAATCTGCATCAACGCCGCGATTTTCATATTCGCTATACTCGTCCTCATCCTCTTCGATAAGCTCTTCATCTATATCTTCATCAGCAATAAAATGCTCTATCCATTCAGCATCAATGGTCTGATTGTCTAAAAGAGCTTGCAAGCGAGTACGTATTGACTCTAATGTTGCGATAACCGCAGCTGTAGATGAAGCAAGCAGTTTACGCAAAACGATAGTAATGAGATGACGCTGTTGTACAGGAAAGGCATAGCTAAACTCGCGCTGTAAATAGCTATTGATTTGGTCATACAAACGTTGCTCTATATCACTCGGCGTAAAAGGTACAGTCAAAGCATGACGCTTGGTATAAGGGATATACTCCAAAACGTCTTTACGTAGCGTACGATGCACAAATTGATCTAAGCGACGCTTTAGTGCTGGCAAGTTATCTTGATTGACGTATTGACGGCGAAACGCTTTATCATCTCCAAAAAGGTGCTCATCGATAATAGTGCTCAGTCCATATAGCTCCATTAATGAGTTTTGCAAAGGCGTTGCTGTTAAGAGTAGTTTACTGCGCGCAACTAAAGATTTCTTGAAGCTATTGCCTGTTTTGTTACTAGGACGATGAGCATTACGCAATCGGTGAGCTTCATCAATAACCACCATATCCCAAGGTATCTTTGCTAGTTCATGCTCCATACGAGTTGCGAATGGATACGAGATAACCGTAATCTTTTTATTTTCAAAAGGATTATAGACACCGTCTTCGCGTAGCTTTCGCCAAGTGGTAGCGTCTAATACCTGTACAGGTAAATTAAATTTATCTTGCAGCTCTAACGCCCATTGCTTCCGTAACGATGCTGGACAAACAATCAATAAATGTCTGCGATACTCTGCCCAATATTGGCATAGCACTAATGCAGCCTCAATAGTTTTACCTAAGCCTACTTCGTCAGCCAATACCACACCACGGCTCAAAGGATTGCTTAGCGCAAATAATGCCGCTTCAATCTGATGCGGATTGACATCAACTTGAGCATCAAATAGAGACTGCGCAATACGCGCGTCATCGGAGCTACTACGCTGCTTAGTAATTTCCCAAGCAAAATATTTTAATTGGTGGTTGGTTATGTTTTTCATAGCTTAAATCTTAGTATTAGTCGCGGTATAGAGTCTTTACGCGTCGGGCTTCAATCGCCAGTTTTCAGCTAGGACGTCGATAAGCTCCATTTGACGTTTAGGTAAATCCTCTGGCTTCCACTGAGTATAGCCAATAACTTGTGTAGTCAATGCATACGAAGAGACGCCTTTACGACCTAAAAAGTAAGCATTCTTCTTTTTATCAAAATCGAAGTTTCTAGCACTTGAATTGCGTCTCTTATTTAAGGGTACTAAGTTAGCTAATCTATGTACCCATACTTTTCTTTCTTCTGCTACAGGCCACCATTGTGCCCATTCACTTTCATTGTCTACTGTCTGAGGTAAGACGTGCTCAATAGTTAAGATAGTAGGATCGTAAGTTGCCTCTCCATCTGATATAAAGGCATCTAATCGTAATATTAAATAGTTTCTTCTTCTTGATGTTAGCTCGTAAATATCACCATCAAGTACTTTAAGCATTTTATATTTTTCATCATCCGTTAGTTCTACCTCGTTTATAGGGTCAGTAGGAGAATGATCGTTTTCAAGTGCGCTAAGTACCTTGTTATAACGCTCGATTCGCTGGTTAATATTATAAGCACAAACATGCATAAATGCTGCCAGTCTCTCTAGTCTTTCAAAGAACCAAGCCATGTACTCAGGCTTAGCTTTATTATTCTTTATAAATTCAATCGCTGTTGGCACCCAGTCAGAATTATCGATTCTATTCAGCCATTTTAAATACCTATTAACTTCTTCGGCATGGGTTACCGCTACATAATCACTATTTTTTGCAATCAACAATGCTTCTGCATAAGGCTCTAAGACTTCTGAGATTAGATCTTCAGGACTAATACCCTTACTTAGCACGTGTTCTCTAAACTCTTCTAGCAACGAACGTTTTGCCTTCTCTTTAGCATGAATCATACGGATATAAGAAAACAAATCATTGAAACGACTTCGTCCAAGTTCGACCTCCATCTCTTCCCAACGTTCATTGTATTTTTCTCTTTGAGCTTCTAACTCAACCATGCCAATCGTATCGGCTTTAATGATATCAGTTGGCTGCAAGTCTAACCCTCGGCTATTCATTACTGAGAATATTCTAAAGGCTGATTTTTGATTAGGCGTTGATACCGCTACTAAATAACACTTTCGTAGTAAAAAAGCTGTAAAATTCTCAATTTGCTCTACATCATCGCCAAGCTTTTCAGAAACATACTTATCTAGAATCTGACTATTGCGTTTGATATTTAGACGTGATTCATTCTCAATCGCTTTTTCGTCCATCGCAAAAAGATCGTCAAACTTGAGACCTTGAACATAATCGGCAAAAAAAGTTCGATCTCGACTGCGAACGGTCAATCGTGGCTTGCTCTCTAATCCTTCAAATTTGTTACCTGGCTCCAGTATGTATTGCTGTAGCGCTTTCCTATCATCACCCTGTAGTTTACTTGATAACACAGCTAATAGAATTGTTAAGGTAGTTAACCTTTGCTGACCATCGATTACTTCAGAATGAGGCTTATTTTCTTCCTTAATTAGAACGATACTGCCAAGAAAATACTCTTCATCAGGTTCATATTGATAAAAACTATGCAAGTCTTCAAATAACTCGGATGTCTGATCTGTTGTCCATGCATATGGTCTTTGATAAGGTGGAATAACGTATTCAAAATCTGAGCTAAATATTTTTGATAAAGGGTAGTCCGCACCGCTAAGGTTTTTGCTCATTCGTAAACTCTCTATTAAAGATCAACTTATACATGAAGATTATTGTTTTGTGATTATATTATTCGAAGCAGTCTACCATACGAGCTTGAAACATCCTTCTAAGGATATACTTCTGTCTGCCATATTTGTCAGCTCAAGACCTTTGATATTGCCTCACTTTCAAACTCTTAAACTTTAACCTGCCAGATAATCTGGCACACCTAAGAAATATCCCTTCATCGTCATCCGATCAAAGCTATAGACATGTGCATGAGGCGCTTCCTTACACCGCCCTACTAGGGGCGGCTTTTGATCAGATCTGCCATTAGCCAGCTCTATTACTCCAGAGCAAATTGGACAGACTGCAGTAAACTCTGTAACCCTTGCTATGTTGAGCTTATCTTTGTTTC
>Ga0098063_1000247_pt1 | contig 10669 bp, 8 predicted proteins | sample 24_taG_FD_77065 | JGI IMG/M metagenome (GOLD analysis project Ga0098063, IMG submission 77065) | Marine viral communities from Cariaco Basin, Caribbean Sea - 24_WHOI_OMZ | ecosystem: Environmental > Aquatic > Marine > Oceanic | place: Caribbean Sea: Cariaco Basin | collected 2014-11-08 | reverse complement strand
TAACAGAACCCTTCTTTATCAGATCTTCCAACTCTTCCTCTTAGTTGGTGTAAATCAGCAATACCAAACCTATCAGCCCCATCAATGATAATTGAGTTTGCATTTGGCAAGTGAAGACCAGACTCAACAATAGAAGTAGCAAGTAAAATATCAAACTCTTTATTTTCAAATCTATCAAGAAGCTTTTCTGCATCTGCTGGTTTGATTTTTGAGTGAATAACTTCAATTTTGATATTTGGAATAATCTCTTCTAAATCAGATTTTTTAGCTTCAATAGAGGCAATATTATTATGAACATAAAAAAGCTGTCCACCTCTTCTTTTCTCTCTTAAAACAATCTCTTTGATTAGTTTATCACTATACTCTTTTACATAAGTTCTAACACCTAATCTCTCACTTGGTGGAGTAAGTAATGAACTCATTCCTTTTAGTTTTGAAAGTGCTAAATTAAGAGTTCTTGGAATTGGAGTAGCAGACATAGAGAAAATATGAACATCTTCTCTTAGAGCTTTTAACTTCTCTTTTTGTTTTACACCAAATTTGTGTTCTTCATCAATAACTACTAAAGCTAAATCATTTGTTTTAACACCAAGAAGTGAGTGAGTTCCAACTACTAGTTTTATTTCACCTGATTCTAGACCTTTTTTGATATGGTTTTTCTCTTTTGTAGTTGTTTTACCATCAAGTTTAGCCATAGAAATACCGTATTGCTCAAACCTTCTTTGCATTCCATGATAGTGTTGTGTTGCTAAAAGTGTAGTAGGACAGATAAATAAAGCTTGTTTATCATCTAAGATAGTTGCTAAAAGTGCATTCATTGCAACTTCTGTTTTACCAAACCCAACATCACCAGAAAGCAATCTATCCATAACTCGTCCAGAGCTTAAATCAGTGAAAATCTCTCGTACACTTCTTGCTTGATCTTTTGTATAATCAAACCCTGAGCTTTTTTGGAAGTCTTGAAGTACTTGCTTATCTGTGTTGATTTTTATTCCATTTACAAGTTCACGTGCAGCTGCCATTTTGATAATATCATTTGCTATTGCAAATAATTTATCTTTTACTTTCTCTTTTAACTTAGCAAAAGAGCCTTTTCCAAGCTTATCAACAGTTGCATATGAGTTTCCATCCGCTACATATCTATCAACTGTATCTATGTTTTCAACAGGGATTAAAAGCTTATCATCACCAGCATACATAACAATCACAAAGTCTCTTTTAGCTCCCATAACTGTTACAGGTTCTATTCCCTTATATTGTCCAATACCATGCTTTTCATGTACAACAAAATCATTCATTTGTAATTCATCAATTACAAGTTTGATTTTCTTTTTTCTTCTTTTTTTAATCTCTTTATTAAGTGAGATAATAACTTCATCATCACCAATAAGATTTAAAATATATGGCTCAAAAATATAGTTTATTTTTTCATCACCTAAATCTAAATCAAAAGATTTAACTTTTGCTTCTGAGCTTGAAATAATATTGATCTTTTTTCCCTCATGAAAAGAGATAAACTCTTTTACATTTGCAGGAGCTATTTCTTGATAATCTTTTGCTTTGTAAACTTGTGGTGTTGCTAAAAACTTATCTTTATCTAATCTTTTTTCTTCAAATACATAAACTTCTTCTAACTCATCTAAAGCCTCTTGAGTAATAAAAGAGTTCATATTTTGAGGTAGATATTCACCTAAGTCATTTAAGTACCAAAAACCTAGTGAGTGAACATCTTGAATAAAGGCATCTGTACTTACACTTTGAACCTCTTCATTCATCTGCTCATAAGTGCTCTCATCTAAAGCTAAAAATGCAGGTGTAATAGTAAAGCTTTCAATCTCTTCTTTGAAAGATTTTTGATCTTCAATATCAAACTTTCTAATACTCTCAACTTCATCATCAAATAGTGAGATTCTATATCCATTGTCACTTCCAAGTGGACAAATATCTATAATATCCCCTCTAATAGAAGCTTCTGCCTCAGAAGTTACAATATCAACAAAATAATAACCCCAATTGTAAAGCTTTGATTTAAGTTCTTCTACATTGATAGTATCTGCAAAAGAGATTTCAAAGTTATCAAAACACTTATCTTTTGGCATAGGATAAGAGATAGTTCTAACTGGTGAGATTAATATTTTGTTTTGTTTTTTGTAGTTATAAAAGCCATTTAAAGCTTTTGTAATATCTTGTAACTCTTCTGAAAATGATAATAAATCATCTCCAAAATTTGCTCTAAAATCTGATAATACAAAAGGAGTAAACCCAAGATAAGATACTATATCACTAGCTTCTTGGGCTTGTTTATCATCATTTACGATTAAAAGTTGACAATCTTTTAATCGCTTTTCATTTTGTAAATCTTTTAGAAATTCGTATATGTCTTTCACTATTTAGCTTCTTCTTGTTTTACTTCTTCAAAAAATCCAGTGTTTTTATCATAATAATATGGAGGATAAGGAGTTTCATTTAGTAAAAATACTAAATTTGCATCTTCAAATCCAGCTTTTTGTAAACCTTCTTTGAATATTTCCAAAATAAACGCTTTTGTAGTTACAAGTGTAGTTGTAGAAAAAGATGTATAAACATGTTTTTCACCCTCAACGGCCTTAAAACTTTTTCTTTTTAAAAACTTTTCAAGTTTTTCTTCATCTTCTAAACCACCAACATCTAATAAAACTAATACATCAATTTGATCTTCCACCTATTTTCCTTTTGAAGAGTCTTTATTTTTATTTTCGTATTTTAGTTAAATATGCTTTAATATGGGATTTAAAAAAAGTATTCATCCCAAAAGAAATATATAGTAAATATCTCTTATGTAACATTCCTCACATACATAATTTTTTATTTTTAATATACTTCCTTATCTTAAAAGTTAAAAGGATTTAAAATGAAAAATATTAAAGCGTTAATAGCAACATTCGTATTATTAATATCATCATTAGGTTTTGCATCAGATACATATTCAGCACCAGCATTAAGAGGTTATGATGCTGTAAGTTATCATACACTGGGAAGACCAGCTATGGGAAGTGGAAGTTTTGTATCTCAATACGATGGTCAAATTTATCTATTTATTTCAAAAGAGAATCAAGATTTATTTGATAAAAACCCAGAAAAATATGTACCACAATATGGTGGTTGGTGTGCATTTGGTGTAACAGCAGGTAAAAAATTCCATGGTGACCCACTTGTATGGGAAATTGTTGATGGAAAACTATACTTAAATCTAAACAATAAAATCAAAAGTTTATGGTCACAAGACATCCCAGGATATATCAAAAAAGGTGATGTTAAATGGGAAGAGATTAAAGATAAACCTATAAGATCTTTATGATATACTAAAAAAAATCAAGAATCAGCTACTTAAAAAAAGTAGTTGACTCTTATATATTTTAAGGATTTACCATCGAAGATTTCCAATTTTTTTCTCAACTATCAAAAGAATCACAAGAATTACTACTAAAAAAAGCAAAAAAAACAACGATTGCTAAAGATACTCAACTATTCTATCAAGGTGACAGATGCCAAGATATACTATTTTTGACAAAAGGAACAGTTAGAGTCTATCGTCAACATGAATCAGGAAAAGAAATCACACTTTATTATCTACAACCATTTGAACAATGTAATGTAAGCCTAAGCGGTGGCCTTAGCAATATCCTAGCTATTGGCTCAGCTATAACAGAAGATGAAGTTGAGGGATACTTTATTGATTCAAATGTAATCAAAGAGCTGTTTTTCAAAGAAGAGTCATTTAGAGCTTATGTCTTAGAACTATTTGCAAGTAGACTTGATAGTATGGCAAATCTAATAGAAGATTTAAGATTTAAAAAAATTGATGAAAGACTTCTTACATGGTTAGAAACACAAGAACAAAAAGTAATCACAATAACTCATGATAACCTAGCTTCTCATCTAGGAACATCAAGAGAGATCATAAGTAGAATACTAAAAAGTTTTGAAGACCAAGGCATTTTAAAACTTAGTCGAGGGAAAATAGAGTTACTATAAAAGGCTAAAAGCTTGATTAAATCTTTATTTTTAATTAAGCTTAAAAAAAGGTTGCATATGCAATAATTGCATATGCAACTAAAGGATATTCATGAGTTACGCGTTAAAACACTCTATAGCTTACAGACTTATAAAAGGTTCAAATAGTGTTAATAAAACATTAAATAGAAAACTAAGTCCATATAATATTGCTATTGAACAAAGAGCTACTCTAGAAATCATTAAGTTTGAAAAAGAAGTAAATCAAACAACTATTGCTAACCTTTTAGGAAAAGATAAAACTACTATTAGTAGGTCATTAGTCTCATTAGAAAAAAAAGGTTTAATCAAAAAATCTGAAATTGCAGAAGACAAAAGAAGTAATAAAGTTGAGTTGACAAGTGAAGGTGAAAAAATATTAGAGGATACATTAGAAGAAGTAACTTCTTATAGAGAGTCTTTAAATGAAAAACTTTCAAATGAAGAGATTGAAATGTTTTTTAAAATTTTAGATAAATTAGAACTCTAAATTTTTTTCTTTAAATAGTTGCATATACAACAAATATCAAAAAGGAAAAAAGATGAAATACTATGAAAGAATTGACAATTATATTAGAATATCAAATGATTTATTTAGAGAGTTTGAAAAAGCATTTAAGAAAAACCAAGAGTGCGAATTAGTTTATGTAAATAACAAAAAAAATAAAGTTAGCATTAAATCAAAAATATTAAAATTTTTAAATATAGACGGTGCTGAGTTTATGGATATTGAAGAAGGTACAAGAATTAGATTAGATAAGATTGTTTTTTTCAATGGTGAAGATACTAAATATCTTAACCATTATTAAATCTTGTGCTTAATATAGAAGCTTATCTCTTAAGCTTCTATATTTATAAAATTTTTCTAGAAGAATGTAGAAACAAATCCAATTAGTCCACCAAAAACAGCTCCCCAAACAACTAGCCATCCTAAGTGCTCTCTAATAATATTTTGAATCATCTCTTTTACCATTTTAGGAGTTAATTCATCTAATCTTTTACTTACAATTGAACTTAGTTTTTTATGAATATCTTCACTTAAATCATCTGATTTTAAAGACTCATTTAATACAGCTTGGAAAGAATCACTATTTGAAATCTCAATAATTGAAGCTTGAAGTTTCTTTGTAAATGGTTCTTTTAATGGCTCTAATGCAGCCTCACCACCAAACATACCAAGCATTCCACCAAAGCTTGATTCCATTACAGCACTTTTTAGTGAATCATAAGCAGGTGTAAAATCAGTCTTATTTAAAATCTTTTCAAAATCAACTGTGTTTTTAGCACTATTTACCTCATCTTGGAAGAACTTCTTTAAGTTATCTGGTGTAAAAAACTGATTCATTAGTAAGTTATGAATCGAGTGTTTAAATGCACCAAATTTTCTTTCAATAACACCTGAACCATAAAGATATGGTACTTTTTCAAAAAGCATATGAATTGCAAGCGTATTTGTAACGGCTCCACTAAGAGCAAAAAGTCCAATCATAAAGATTGTTTCATTACCATTTGAATAACCATAAGCCATGATTAAAACAGTAAGTATATTTGTAATATCAGATTTATTCATTTGTAAAATCCCCTTGTTTTAGTAAGGGGATTTTATCATAAAATATCAAAAATAATAGTTATAAAATATTGTTATTTAACTACTTCATTTCCATTTGCATCTTTGAAACTTTTTACAGGATGATCAGATGATGGAAGTTTTGAAACAGACTCATTGTTTTTAGCTTTTGCTTCCACATATCTTACAAAACTCATTGCATAATCTAAGTATGTATCAACTCCAACTCCTCTTTCATCTTGAACTGTTTTAAATGTAACATAACCATCTTTTCCAGCAGCTGTATATGAGTTTGTAACAATAGTGTACATCTTATCAGCTTGGATATTTCCCCAAGTTTGCGTTTGTCTATCTTTGATTTCTAGATTTGAAATCATGTTATTATCACCCTTACTTACATCAATATCATATCTTAAAGCATAAGAGTAAGGAAATGAACCAGTTGAACCACCCTCTTTAAAAGTATTAGTTAAAGCATCTTCTAAAACTTGCTTTATTTCACTTCCTTTCATCTTAATCTCAAATAATGTATTTGCAAATGGAAGTAAAGTATAAGCATCACCCATAGTAATATCACCTTCATTTATAGCAACTCTTACTCCTCCAGCATTTTGGATGCAAGCATCAGCTAAGTTACTTAAATCATAAAATGATTTTGCAACAATAGGAGCAATATCACTTCCAAGTGGTAAGATAGAACTTCCATCTTTTTTATCTCCAGGAATTCTATTGTGTCCTAATTTTTCTAAAGCAGTTCCAACTTTGATAGCTTTTTTACTATCAACTTGATCTTCAAATGTTTTAATAACTGATAAGGCATTTGTATCTTCTTGTACAACTACAATATTCTCATTGCTATTTACAACATCTAAAATAGAGCTTTTTTTCTCTTGGCTTACTACTACTTTTGAACCTTCACTATTTTTTTGTTTAAACTCATCACCAATAAGTAATAAAGGATTTCCATCACAAGCTACGACCTCACCTTGCTTATTAAACACAACATCTAAATCCCCAACTACATGACCATATTCCCAAGCTTGTACAATACAAACTTTTTTATTATCTTTTGATCTTACTTTTGTTGGATAATCATTTGAACTACTATTTAAACCAAAGTCAGAAAAATCACCTAATAAAGAGTGAGAATCTCCACCTACGATAATATCAACACCACTTAAAGCTTTTGCCATTTTAATATCATTTGAATAACCTTGATGTGTTAATAAAACAATTTTATTTACTTCATGTTTCTCTTTTAACTCATCTATATATTTTTGTGCTGTTTCAACTTCATCTAAAAACTCAATTTCATCACTTGGATTTGAAGAGTTTTTTGTTTTACCAACAATATCAATCCCAATAATTCCAACTTTTTGAGAGTTAATCTCTTTAATTACATAAGGAGTCCAGTAGTTTTCTAAAATATTCCCAGCTTTAGGTACTACATTTGCAGAGATTACTTTTGATGTTGTTAATCTATCTAAAAAACTTTTTAATCCTTCATCAGAGTCATCAAATTCGTGATTTCCTAAAGCATATGCATCCCAGTTTATTAAGTTCATAGCAGCTGCATCAGCTTCACCTTTAAATAGTGAATAGTACAATGTCCCTTGAAAAACATCTCCAGCATTTAAAACTAAAGAGTTTGGTTTTGCACCTTTTAACTCATCAATTTTAGTTACCATTCTTGGATAACCACCAACATTTACATAGGTTTTTTCATTGTTAATATAAAAACTCATTTGTTCACTTGGAATGTGTGAGTGAGTATCATTTACGTGAAAAATAGATAATTCATAAGCTCCATCTTTAATCTCACCTTTTATATCATCAAAAGAGATAGTGTTAACTTTTCCATCTTTTGCAAGTTTTGAGATATACTCTTTTTCTAAATCTAAAGCAAACTCTTTTTTATCAGCATTTGTATCCATAGATGATTTTTTTGCTAAAAACTTAGTTTTAATTCCCATTGAATCTAAATCATCAGCAATATCTTTTAGTGTTAAATTACTATTTTGTTTTAGTTTTTCATATAATTCATTTGATAAAATTGCACTATCGAAACTTTGCGATGGAAGTTTTAATAACTCCTCTTTTGAAACACCTAATGATGTAGCCATATCATCTAAGCTTTTATCTCTTGCTTCCTTATTTGGATTAGAAATAGCAGTAGTTACCATAGTAATATTTGTTCCAAAGTCAGTTTTTAAATCACTAGTTAGATTTAAATCCCCAACACTTTTATCCCCAGAACCATCAACATCAATATAACCACCAGATACCGTAATAGGATAAGAAAACTCCCCAGTAAACTCATACTTATTTGACATTCCGTTCATAACTGCTACTTTCCCGTTTGCATCAGTTACTTTTGCTTCTAATACAGCACCTCTTTCAACTGTAAAACTTGTTTTTGTTTGACTAGTATTATTACTGTTGTCACTGCTAGATGAGCATCCAACAAATGAAACTGTACAAATAAGTGCAGCAGCAATACTAAGTGATAATTTTCCCATTGTAAGCCCTTTAAATAATTTTATGTATTACTATGTTAGTGCACAAAAATTACAATTAAGTTACTGGTTTAATTTAATTGCACTTATTCCAGTAGAACTATCTATTTCTAGCTGTTTATGAACTGTATTATCCAAAGGTTTCACATGGGCATCTTTACCGTAAATATAACTTTGTTCATCTACTATTACTTTATAGGCTTTGTTTAGTACTAAAGCTCTTTTTACACTAGGATAAATTAAGTATGTAATATCATCTTTGATTTTATCAACCTCACTTGCTATTAGGTTTCCAGTATTATCAAAGAATTTGGCTTTTACCTCTTCATTTTCTCTAAACTCATCCCCTGCTTTGTTTTGTTCTAAATAAAAAGCATATTCACCTTTACCATTTTTTAGAATTCTATCTTTCATACTTGTTAAATCTTTTTGACTCCAATGGTACCAGCCTTGATTATGAGTATTATCTTTTCTAGCAAAAGCAAAAGTAGAATCAGTAATAGCCCCTATTCCAGAGTGACAACCAATACATGAAAGTGTCTCTTCATAAGTTTGTGGTCTAAGTTCACCTTGTTTGTTTTCAATAAAACCTTGATAAACCCACCCAAGACCAGTATTTAAACCTGTTTCCATATTTCCTGTAATGGTTCTTAGCCTATCGGGAAAAGCATCTTTCTCTTTTATCTCAGCATTTGCAGCATTGTTTAGTTGAATATAGTTATTCCATGATAGTTTTTTTGCATATCTAAGCTCTTTCATTCTATTTGCAAGTTTTATACTAGAGTTATCATCTTTTACACCTATATATCTAACAGAGTGTAAAAATTCTGTTCCATTTGGATAAAGCCCAGGGGAGATATGAAGTGTATTTTCTTGAAGTTTTGTCTTGGCTTCTCCCACATAAAAATTTTTATAGATTACTTTTGGGTAAGTACTTAAACCATCGGGTTTATTCCACTTATAAACTATAGTTGATGTTTTATCTAAAACTCCATTGTGATTTAAATCTACATCATAATCATTTTCATCAACCTCATCTATTAAAATATCTTGCTTTTTTATCATAGATTCAACAATTGCTAGATTTATTTTATAAACCTCTTTTGAAAAGTTTCCATCTTTGTCATTTTGCATAGAGGATGGAAGTCTTATTATTACATCATCAGTACTTCCATTTGTCGGCCAAAATGTTCCTAAAAAAGGAGTATAAGCAAAGGCTCTCCAACCTGTGTACTTACCATCCTTATCCTTATCAAAGCCCTCTTCATCAAAATTGAAATAACAATCAGGAATATAACCACTCCACTTTTTATCTTTTGTCCCATCAAAAGGAAAATCCCAGTTTGAAGGAAACTCATCTTTTAGTCTTTTACTTAAAATAATATCACCATTTGCATCTTTATAATTATCTTGATTTATATAGTTTAAAATATACTCATCACTCATAGCATTTACTAAAGCTGTTCGATCTTTAAAACTATTTGTAAAAATATTTTTCTTACTATTTTCACTAAAAGCATAACTCTCTTGTAAATCAAAATCATCAATATAATTTGGAACAACAGAATCAATATGACAGGAATAACAAGGATTATAAGTATTTAGATTTTCATCTTGTGTTTTAGTATAACACTGAGAAGATATATACGCACTTTTTGAGTTTTTTATACTCATAGAAGTTAAATCAACGCTTCTAAAACTTTTTGAAGAAGAGTTTACAGTTTCACTAGAAGAGCTTCCGCCACCACAACCAGAAAATAGCAGGGCAATTCCTGCAAAATTTAATAGACTTTTTTTTAACATCACTTAGCCTTTTTGCTTTAATATGAAAAAAAAATCTATTTTATAAAGAAGTGGAGAACCACTTCTTTATAGCTTATTTGATTTCGTAAACAGCAGTTGAACCACTTACTTCAAATGCAACTAATAATAAAGCATTACCAGTTGGGCTATTTGAAGCAGATACAAACTTCATACCTTCTGGTGAAATATCATCAGATTTAGTATCAATGTATTTAACAAATCTTGCTTTTGTAGGCTCACTAATATCATAAACCACAATTACACTTTGTCTCTCAAGTCCAACAAATGCGTAAGTTTTACCATTTACTTCACCTACTGTTAAAGCTTCAGGTTCAACTCCTTTGTTTCCACTTCTTTTATCTTTTTGTCCATCATCTTGGTTAAATAAAGATGCTTCAAACTTAGCAGTTAATTTAGCTAACTCATTTTTACTATCAAACACTAAAGTTCCAGCATCATCCCAAATAGAGAATGATCTAGCACCAAATGCGTATAATTCAGTATAAGCCTCACCAACTTTTCCAAGTTCGTTGTTTACTTTTAAGTCATTTTCATCTGTATATTCACTTGCAATTGAAGAATCTAAAGATAATTTAGAGATTTTTGATTCATTTTCATATGCACCATACTCTCTTCCATCACCTTCATTTGCAGTTACTAAGTATGTTTTTCCATTTGCAACATAAGAAGCAATTGAATCAGGTTGATACATACCTTTTAAACCTTTGTAAGTTTTTAACTTAATCTCACC
>Ga0098063_1000242_pt1 | contig 10763 bp, 18 predicted proteins | sample 24_taG_FD_77065 | JGI IMG/M metagenome (GOLD analysis project Ga0098063, IMG submission 77065) | Marine viral communities from Cariaco Basin, Caribbean Sea - 24_WHOI_OMZ | ecosystem: Environmental > Aquatic > Marine > Oceanic | place: Caribbean Sea: Cariaco Basin | collected 2014-11-08 | reverse complement strand
TGCTTGCCTTTTCCACCCTTCTTGAATCCATGTTTACACAATAGCTCATCCACAAATTCCGCCGATGCCGGTATATTTTTATGCTCAATCCTTCTTGCTTGCTGGATAACAAAATTAGCACCGGCCTGATGCTCGCTGACTACCTGCTCATAGACCGTAGCAAAGTATTTGATAAATCCGTTGCCAGCGGCTGCTAAATTCTCCCACCCGATGCGATTTGCCGCTTCTAATACAGTTGGGTGCCTCCAGTTTCTTTCGACGTCTCCGCGCATTCCTGCGCATCTACAGGCTGTCTCAAATGCGGTTTGTATATCTAAGTACTCGCTTTGCTTGCCATCTCTTGCTAACTCTAAAAAATCAGCTGGTACTGTTGGTGGCCATTTTAGGGTTAATGACTTGGCTAAAGCTGTGCTGAATTCCGCTGGAGTAATTCTTAATCCCTTTAGTGCAATTGCCCATAGTTCAGTAGTTCTTATGTCTAACACCTGGCGTTCTTGTAGCTTTGCTCCAAATACTCGCTTCCAGTCTTCAAACAGTTCAGTGATCAACTCAAGTAAGCGTACTGACGGTTAGGATATCGTTTAACTGCTGGCTTGAGCCATACTTGTCTCTGATTTCAATTCGGAGTTGGTCAAAGTGGCTGATTGCTTGGCTGTTGCCTGAAGCTTGGTTGTTAGCTGGTTGATTGTTTGCATGATTGTTCCCCTGAGCGATTGGGTTTAGTTTGTTAAATTTGATGTGATTGTTAAGCCAAGTGTTAAACGCTTCTGACCAGTCAACGAATTGGTTACCACGCGCTTCGTAATAATCTCTAAATTCTGTTAGCCGTGAGTCGATATTGATTCCGTATTCAACACATTTAGATTTTTGATTATTTGAAAACTCGAATTGCTCAAAATCACGTTTTGGTTTTTTCTTCGCTGTGGCGGTTTTTTTGTTTCCAATTTTTTCTTTTTTTTATTTTCTACAATAGATTCATTGATAGGTTTGGGTGACTCTGTGTTACCACCCTAGTGACAAATTGTCACTACTAGCATTAACGCATTTTTGTTTTTTTAAGCCTTCCTCAATTGTTAAATGATATCTATTGCTAGCGTTTTTCTTGTTTTTAGTGTCGTAAATTCTTTCGACTCTCAAAAAACCCTCTTCTTCTAGTTTTTTGACGTGACGCATCACTGAGCGGCGGTCTACTTCACATGCTTCAGCGATAGTTTCATAGGATGGCCAGCATATGCCATCGTCGTTAGCTTGATCTGCTAGCTTTAGCAGAACTAACTTACGTAGTGGACTACCTACTTTTGCCTCAAAGGCTAAAACTGCTAACTTAAAACTCATTACGCCACCTCATGTACTATTGCAAATATCTGTGCCAATCTTGCCAGCCCTTTTGGGGTAAACATCGGCTGTGTTGTCGCCCTGGTATTCCCGTCACGGCCATTGAATGTGACCGGGCGTGTTCCATATACCCTTGTTGAATACGACCGCTATACGGCTGCAGTTTGTCTTTAGAGTCTCTATACATCCAGCCGTTATTTACGCACCAGGAGATAAATTTATTCTGCGCAATATCTAATGTTTTTGTAGTCTCACGCACACCAAGACTGCCCTCTGATGCGCCAATCAGATCAAGCGCCGCCGCTTTAGGAGTCGCTATAGCCAATTGCGCTTGCTGCTCTTCTAGTTTTTCTGCAAGGTCAGCTGCTAGGCGTAGCGCTTCTGGTAGAGATTGAGGAATGGCTGGCGTGCTTATTTGGGCCTCTAATTCTTGCCAGCGTCTATTGACAAGAATACGTAAATCCGCACGATAACCATTAATTAGATCTAAACACTGTTCTTGAGTAAGTAAAAACTCTCGGTGTTTTTGATTACCTGTATTTGGGTGGGTGTAACACCCCCCTCCAACTTTGGATAGGCCTAATGATTCATAGGTTTCATTAAGTTTTTCGATGCCTCTATAAACGTGGCCATGCTGTTTTTCACACAGCTGAGCAATTTCTCGGCTGCTCATAGTAGTTTTATTGCTACTTGAAATATTTTCTAAAAACATGTTATCCTCCTCCTCATTAACTGCTTAGTACTGTTGATACAGTCTTTTAGATTGTTGGATGCAGTTCTTGAAAAGTACCCGCAAGTTAATTTCCAGGAAAGCCAAACCCCAGTGACCCTCCAGCGCTGGGGTTTTTTATTGCCCGTTTTAATCGTCTACTGATTTTTACTAAACCTGGCATTTAAACCCCTACACTCGCCCCCGGCCTATAAGTCCCTTCCGCTATCTGAATTCGCGCGTCGTCATGAAAAAAATCATCCACTTCTTCTGACTTCATCAAGTTATCCCTCGCAAGAGCGTAAAGCATCTTGACCATTTCGGGGTTGTAGCATTTAAGTTCCATAGGAACGATCTTTAGCCCAAGCGCTGCCAATAGGTTGCATAGCTTGACTAGATGCACGTCTTTTAAGCGCGTGATAGTCCCACTATCGATACCCATTATTTCTGCTATATCTTGCTGGCAAGTGCCTGCAAGCGCATTCAAAACTTGTGTTTGCATATTGCGTGACCATGCAACTTGTTCTTGTGATAATTGAGTCATAGTTAAGTCTCCTCGGGAACATTAGTTTTTTGAATAAGTTCATCGTGAGCATCTTTAAGAGCTTTGCCATATGCATAGCTCAGATTAGGCTTTAGTAGCCCTCTGAATAAGTCGCTAATGACACTCTGATGAACACCTGTTTTTCTTGATAGCTCTACCTGTGTTTGATTTTCAAGTAGATCTCGAACGATTAACGTCCAATCGACACTTTTATTCATGAAATACTCCTTATGGTGTACAATCAGCATGATATCGTAATTACGTTATTTAATAAAACGTCAAACCGATAGTGTTTTGTATCATAATCACGATATATAAATGCGAGGTAATGTTATGACGTTAGATGTTGGAAACAGAGTTAGAAAGGCACGCAAATCAGCAGGCTTAACTCAGAACGAATTAGCTAAAAAAGCTAGCTCAAAACAAGCTGTAATTTCTGACATTGAGAATGGCAGAAATAAAAATTCGTCAGCACTATATGACATCGCCATAGCTACTGGCGTAAATCCTAACTGGTTGTTGCGTGGTGAAGGCGAAATGTTTGAAAATCAAAGTAATACAGCTTCATCCGCCTATCCAGATGGAGACAATTTCAAAATTGTACCGATGGATAAGGTACGCCGCGTTCCCGTCCTAAACTATGTCCAGGCCGGTGAGTTTTGCGAGTATTTTGATGATGCCATTGCTGACATGTTTGAACTCATCATAGGCGATTACCCACCCCATGTTCACTGGATAATCATTGAAGGCTTAAGCATGACGCCTGACTTCAATCCAGGTGATCTAATCTTGGTCGATCCAGATACTCAGCCTTCGCCTGGCGATTATGTCGTTGCTAAAAAGGCAGGTGAGAATGCCGTAACGTTTAAAAAGTGGCGGCCACGTGGGTTTGATGATGAAGGCATTGAGTATTGTGAGCTGGTACCACTTAATCCGGACTTTCCAGTAATAGATAGCAGACATACTCCATTCACGATTTGCGGTGTCGCTGTTGAGCGTAAACATAAATTGAAGTAAATAAGGCAAGCCATAGTGGGCCGAAAAGAATATATAACAGGATAAAAATTATGAATAATAGCGAATTACCTATTAACAAACTGATGGCTGAAATTAATGCCGCAGCAGATAATAACGAGCCTATGAATTTGACAATTGAGCAGGTTAAGTTGTTGGCGAAGCACTATGGGGATCTAGTTATGATCCCTGTTTATAGTATGGACAACTTCCCAATTAAAAAATTCAATAAAGATCAGAATGGGGATGAAGAGTAGAAGGTGAACTTGGCTGGCAGGATGTCGGGTATTGGGAGGGCAGGTTACTAAATTAGGGCTGCCCTATTCTTGATAGTCGGCATTCGTCTTTTGCGATTTGTGGTGTAGCTGTGGAGCATAAGAAGAAATTAAAATGATTAGACTGTTTGCGCTATCTATCGCATTAATGACATTGGCTGGGTGCAGTGGCGACCCTAATAGCAGGCCAGAGTATGGCGGTGAGTCGGGACTACCTAGCAATTGCCGGGCATATATCCAAGAAAGCGTCGATGCTTGGCGTAATGGCTCTCACAGCACTGAAGAGACGATGGATGCTATTGAGCGCAACTGTGGGAGATCTGGGGTTCTGTGGAGTGAGTAATTTGGATCTAATTGACGGCTATATTAATAATTTAAATACAAAACTGATTGATAAGCATTGTACAGATATGAAAGTGGCTAGCCATGTGAATGCTTACCGGGTGGTAGTGCTTATGGAAAGAGTATTTGTAGGTAACTTAGGGGTTCAGGCTTATGGCTAGGAAATACAATCTTAACGAGAAAACTCTCAATGGTTATTTACAAATTATAAAAACCATTGTTGATGATATAGCTTTTGAGCACTACCCTAGAGCATCAAAGAAAACGCCAAACGGTTATTACCAATGGAGGAGCACTTATATATTATCCGCTGGAGATACGGTTAATAACCTTTTCTTTAACTTGAAATCGATGAGAAATATCGACTATGAATACCACTCGTTTATCAGGGCAATCGCACTACAAATCGATTTTAGCTACATTTCAATTAATTATTCACCTTTTACAGATGTTATTACCAATTTTCGGTCGCAAATAACAAAAACACAAGTTATATAAAAATATTTTAGTTATAGTTTCTAACTATTTAATACCTTTTATTTAGATAATCTAATTTAAAGCGGCTATTTTCTATAGTGCGATTGCCCTGCGGAGTTAATGAAGTTCTATTGCAACGCCTAAAAAAATACCCATCAACTCAAGCGAACCGATAGGTATCAAAACACTCTTAAACCACTGCTTTACATCTTACACACTTGCTTAGACTTACTAATTTTTCCATTTTTACAGACAAATTTACCGTCTTTACAGTGCGAAACGCCGCCCATGCTTTTAGAGCACGGTTGGTTACGAGCATTCGCTTCCATTACTGGCGCCATCATAAGCATAGAGATAAGTAGTGCTGACCAAACTTCCATAAACCACCACCTTAATAATGAAATAAAGTAGTCTCAAACCATCGCATTAAGTTATTCTTTAATCCACAACTATTATAAGGATAGCGCTTTCCCCTAATTTGCATAGCGACTACCCAGCTATATATAATAAAAATAAGTTAACAGCTGTGGGGGTAAAAATCACTGTGCAAATCTATAGCTGTCCTGTAAAATTTAGAGCCTCATCCGACCTTAATCCTGAGCCTTGAATTGAGGTCCAATCATATATCGATATTAAAAAAGGAGTAATCTGTGATAAAACATATTGCAATTCTAGCCAGCCTATTTTTATTGCCTTTTGCTGCTCAGGCCGCCCAGGCGGTACCTAATGCATACCAACAAGCGATAACGTGTAAAGATAATAACTGCCCATATACTTATGAGTTTATCAGCACACCAAAGGTTAAGAAGTCAATTCAACAGGCATTCCATAATTCAAAAGCCCAGGTTCCTTCTTGGTTGTTTTCTGCTAACTCTGTTACCGTCCCCGTAGTACCGACTATCATTAATGGAAATAAAGCAATCAAAATTGATAGTTGCAAACCGCATGACTGTGCCTCGGATAATGTTGTGGGATACTACGACACTAAGACAAAGAAATTTAGTGGCACCTATACCATGAACGGTAAAAAAATTGTTATCCAATAGGCTATTTACTACATTTTTCTAAATCAGAATAATCCAAAAAGACCGCCTCCACCAAGGCGGTTTTTCATCCTCTTAAAATCAATGACTTGCCAGCAGTACATTTGCTAAAATTAAAAAATCCATCGAATCATGAATCAAAAAAAGAGGACACATATGCCTAAGAAGGCTGAGCAAAGTCTAGAGAAAACTATATTTAACAGTCGCTGGCTGTTAGCTCCATTTTATTTAGGGCTTATAATAGGAATTATTCTTCTTTTCATAAAATTTTTTCAAAAAATCTGGTATATCACTACGCATGTATTCACTGCTAGCGAAGCCGATGTGATTGTTGGCACATTAGTTTTAATAGATATAGCACTAGTGGCCAGCTTATTACTTATTATTGTATTTAGTGGGTACGAAATATTTGTTTCAAAAATTGATACAGGAGATCATGAAGATCGTCCGGGCTGGATGGGAACCATTGATTTCTCTGGTCTAAAACTAAAGGTCATTAGTGCCATTGTTGCTATTTCTGCAATTGACCTTCTCAAATCGTTTATGAATATACCTGACCAGATAAGTGATGGGGATGCTAATAGACTAATGTGGAAGGTTGTCATACATATGACATTCGTTTTATCTGGACTATTGTTTGCTTTAATGGATAAGATTGCTGGTGATACTAAAAAGCACTAAAGAAAGCTTTTAACTTAAGTTTTATAAGTTAACCAAACCGCCATACCAGGGCGGTTTTTTTGTTTCTGCCATTCAAGAAAAAAGAGTAAATGAGCAGAAAAATGATGTGAACTAAGCCGCCTTGAGGGCGGTTTTTTTGTGTCTAGAATGATTAAAATTACAATCCGTTACATTATATTATCGTATTTACGTTATTTATTAATGTTATTACGTTGACTGTATATCGTAATTACGATATTATAAATCTCATAAAGACAAGCAATCAGACGATGATGCTAGTGACTATATAAAAACATGATTAAAGGCTAACAAATTACAGCCGATTCAAGTAGTCGGCTGTTGTGTGTTAACCAGAGGAGATAGATATGACTGAAGAAGAGCAAATAACTTCTGAAAGCCCTTTTTACAAAGTCTTAGAGTATTGGGCTGAAGAAGTGATAAGAACCGAAGAAAGTTTGCCTGAAGGGTTATGTAACCCAGTTAGCGACCAAGAATTTACTTTAAATAACGGTATGCAGGTGAAAATTCTTATAGGTCGAAACGTTCACGACGATGATTAACAGACACAAAAAAGCCCCTCCGACTACGACATCAAAAGGGGCTACTTACTACTACGTACGAGGTCAATATTATGACACAAATCAACATGCCAGCGCAACACATAAAAGCGCTGTTAAGCAAAACAGAAAATCAAGTGCGCTTTTTCAGTGACAAAATTATTGTGACTTTAAGAGATTCGAAGCACTCTTCGATAACTCTTATTGGTCATGTCGATACAAACAAGCACGTCATTGATATGGATGCAACTCTGATTGAGCAACATTACAGCGGTGATGATCAACTATCGTTCATTAGTACAGATAAAGATGAATTAATTAGCTATCTAAATAATCAACTCTTTGAAGGGGCTTAATATGCAAACTCTAAAACTTTTACAGCGTGGTGATAGAACTAAGCCTACTATCTATAAATTAGGTGCTAATGAAACTTTATGCTTCTACCGTGATATGCAAGGCACTATCGAGATATGCGATACGCAAGGCCGCTTTATTCGCTCATTAACCCGTTATGACTTATTAGACTGGGGTTACTCGCCAGCCAAATTAGCTGCTGGCAACGAAGTAGATCAATTTAGCGATGATGTTAGCGAGCCTCTTGCAACGAAACTGGTAAGGATCGCAACGCAATTACTGGTTGTGATAGTCGCAGCAATCGCTTTGGGAACTATAAGCAACATCACAGGCTGTACCACTTATGTTTTAAAGCAAGCTGATAAAGATATCGCGACAACAACTATAGCACCAGTTGAGAATAGTCGCGAACAAGTGCGATTTAAGCAGGCTCAAGCTCATGCCAATGAATATTTAGCAAAGCAGCGAATAACAAGGCTTAACAAACAAAATGGCAATAATTAATTATGTATGACAATTACCAGGCCCCACAGGCCGACTGGGAATGGCTGCAAATGTTAGAAGAGCAACGAGAGCTCGAATCTAAGCAGCCGGACCACCAGCAAAACTATAGGAGTGAAAATAATGGCGATAGTGACAATGATTCTAGGTAATTCAGGTGAAGGTAAATCTTACAGCCTAAAAAATCTCGATCCCAACCTTGCCGGCTTAATCAACGTAATGAACAAGCCACTCCCATTTCGCGGCGGTAAAGACATTAAAAAAATAGCAACAGATAATCCTGATCAAATCTGTTCAATACTTCCAAAGGTCAAAGCGCCCATTATTGTCATTGATGACTTTCAGTACATCATGGGCAATGAATACATCAAAGGCGCCAATCAACAGTATAAAGGCGATGCCGCCTTTCAACGCTACAACATAATGGCTTATAACGCGTGGAACGTCATTAATACGGCAATTACTCAAGTTAGTAATGATACTCGTATTTACATACTAGCTCATGTCCAAGAAGAAAATGGCCGGACTAAAATCAAAACGATTGGAAAAATGCTTGATGACAAAATTGTCTTGGAAGGCATGGTAACCATGGTTTTACAGACAGCAGTACGTGAAGATGGCCACTTTTTCATGACTCAAAATAATGGGTTTAACACAGTCAAATCACCCGAGGGCATGTTTGATAGCGATCTTATTCCAAATGATTTAAACGCCGTAGATGACGCAATTTGCGAATACTACGGCATCTCCAAGACAGGATCCCTACCCGCTCAGGATCAATCACAACAATTGCAAACTGCATAATTTAAGAGGATAAAACAATGCAAAACCAATGGGCTTTAGATAAATCAAAAGCAGCTAAAGTTGGGCAATCGTCCTATATTTCAGGCAATACCGCTGAGATATATCAAATACAAAGCGCCGCTTGGAAGACCAATGCGAAACAAGATGGTAGCGAGACCTATTATTTGTCTCTTCATATCATCAATTCCGAGCGCAGCTCTGCTCATATAGATATTTACTATGGCAATAGCGCTGGCGAACATTGGAGTGGTGAAAACCTAATCCACGCGATGATGTTATGTGCCAACGTGCCAGCCATTTCTCAAGCTCAAGGTCAATACCAAGAGTATGACTTTGATGTTAGAAAAGATGTCACTAGAACCGGATTCGTAGCACCAGAACTTTCCGGTAAAAAAGTAGGTATGTTTTTAGCTGAAAATTATTACTTTAACAGCAACCAAGGCGAAGTTAAAAAAGGCGGCTTAAATCTTTTCAATGTTTTTGATGCCAAGACTAGACAATTACCCATCGAGAAGGCAAATAACCAGCCAGCCAATCCGGATGAGTTTACTCGAGTGTTAGAAGCTACGATTAAGTCTAGTGAAAAATCATTAGAAAAAGCGAATAGCCAGGCGGGTATCGCTACTACACACAACCAGTTTACGCAAAATGCTCCGCAACCTGTAACACAGCAAAATCCTGCTACCTATAAGCGCCAAGCAGCGCCCCAACAAATTCAGCAACAACCAGTGCAGCAACAAAGCTTTAACAACCAGATGACAGCAGCAGCAACGCCAGGGCCCAGTGATGATGATATCCCGTTTGCACCTGCCTTTGGAGGCTAGCTACATACCTATCATCCCTACCGCTGGGTTACGCGGTGCGCCAAGGCATGATGATGGTGCGAGCAGTTAATAAGCGTGGGGTTAACTGACGAAAAATCACATGCAGCTAAGACTAAGTTACTCCTACCCATACAAATGCATGGGAGCTTTAAAGCGCTTAGGGCAAGGCCGATGCCAGTATCGAGAAACTGGCACCTTATTTATTATCTTATTAGAGGTTAGTAATGCTAATACAAACAAATTTATCAGCTATCAAAGCCAGTCGAGGAACACCAGTTGAAGTTATCGAAGAGTGGTTAGCAGAAAACGGAAGAATCGATTCGCTACCCGATAATTTAGTGAAGGGCGACTCTTATTTTAACAATGTAAACACCAAGGAGATTCAAAAGCGACAGGCTGAGAATAAAAAGCAAGAGCAAGATCTACAAGCTGCGCTTATTACTGCTGCTGGTAACGTGCCAAAGCCTAAAAATAAAATGATTGATGCCTCAGATGAATCATTTGAAGGGTTAAGAGGCCAGATTAAATCACGGATTTTTAACGGCGAGCTCGTCAGAGTATCTGACTATAAAAGCATGTATGCACCTTCTACAATGCGTGTCATCTTATCCAAAATCACTTCTGATTTAAAAGCCCGTGGCTTTGAGGTTATCACAATCCAGACTGAGACTAAAATTAATCTTGGCTGGATGTTAGAGAGCGCTTTTCACGATATCTTTTTAACAAAAGCTAATGCTGAAGCTGTTCGTCGACTCCGTGAACCATTGCCTAAAAGCGTTTCCTCACAGGTAGCTTACCATCAAACTATCGAAGACATCGCTCAAAGGCTATTATCAGGTCAATTTGTACGGGTTGACGAGTACCTACCTCGCCATTCAAGAGTTGTGATTTTAAGAATGGTTGCTTTGGCTATCAAACAGGCAAAAGAATTAAAAGACGTGGTGTCTATCAACTATAAACTTGGCAGAAAGGCGGGTTGGGTGCTCGAATCTGAGGTGTATAAGAAACTCTCCAGGGTAAATAATTACCCTCAAACTGAGGAGGCATAAATGGACCTATTAACCAACCGCCGATTCGCTAATTCATCTGAATTTGAATTGATAGCATTAGCGACAGATGAAGGTTATGACTCATTAGCATATGCCCTTGCCTGCCGCTTAGAGCAAAACTTAAATCCCGAAGAGTCTGGCCAGTTGGATAAGTTGGAGGATGAAAATTCCGAATTACACAGCGAAATAAGTGATTTGGAATTTAGGGTTTGCGAACTTGAGCAAGAGCTCGCAAGTATGGCTGACAACGAAGA
>Ga0098063_1000224_pt1 | contig 11454 bp, 23 predicted proteins | sample 24_taG_FD_77065 | JGI IMG/M metagenome (GOLD analysis project Ga0098063, IMG submission 77065) | Marine viral communities from Cariaco Basin, Caribbean Sea - 24_WHOI_OMZ | ecosystem: Environmental > Aquatic > Marine > Oceanic | place: Caribbean Sea: Cariaco Basin | collected 2014-11-08 | reverse complement strand
GTATTCCTGATGCTCGTCATCCCAAGGCAAGTGTAAATCATTAGATGTAAAAGGCTCTTTGCACTCAACCAATGTGTTGTCAGTGTAAAACCAGTCCCAATCACAATGAATTAATGACGGCTCTTGCACCCACAACCGATCACCTATGGCACCAAACGGGCATTTTATTTCAGATAAGACTCTAACGTCCCCATCTTCAAAACCATCCCAACCCCAAAGAGTGGCATCGCCTTGATCGGAATCGCGGCACCCTCTAAACTCAGGCGCACCATAAGGCATCTTAATAATCGCTCTATGCTGTGTCTTATCACCTGCCAGCACTGCGTTGACTTCTTGCGCGGTCAATACTATTGGGCGTTCTTTTTTACTGTCCATGACTAACTCCTAGCGCTTGCTCACACGCCTTAACCAAGTACGGCTTATCTTTGATAGTCTTAATTACCCAGCGCAGAAAGCCTCTATCTTTTGGGTCCTTAGCCATATCAGCGATAAGCTTGCCTCTATGGTCATTGCCAATAGGCATGGCTAGCGGAATCCGCGCTTCCTCGCTGGCAAGATATAACTGTTCCATACCGGTAATACCGCCCAGCTCGCATAAGTGCTCTAGCAGCCACAGCGTGAAGGTAACATCGTAACCAGCATCATGAGCATTGCGGCAATACTGACGTGCCAGTTCAGGATTAATAGCGTAGGTGAGTGCGCCTAGTGAGTGGCTGTCCAAGTCCGGCAGCAATCTACGTGCCAGCGCTTGCGTGCAAATCGCTTTGTACTGGCTAACATCGACACCAGCATTGGCCGCGACTTGAATGTCGTAATCTGCATTGTGAGCGATGATATAAGCCTCACCTTCAGGTAGCAGCGTTGGTATAAGGTCTTTATGGTTGTAAGTACCTTTTAAGTCATCCATCGTTATATGACTGACAGCCATAGCGCCATAGCTTATAGTGCGATCAGGCGTACAAAGGATAGATAGGCTGCGAGGCGCGCTTGGCAGATGATCTAAGTCTGCACATAGAAAACCTTGTTTATTAAATCGCACGTTACGCCACCCAAGCTGTGTCGCCTCAGCTTCTTTACTTACATCGGTTGCTTCAAAATCAATAATCATTGCTGGCGTGTTCATGCTTTTGCTTCCTTAGTAAACTCATCCCATAGGTATTCATAGTCAAACGGCTGCACCAAACCCATGACCGGCGCTTTCTTCTGCTGTTCAGCTTTAGTCGCTTCGATATCAATCTCTTTAGGGAATTTAGACATATCCTTTTGCGCTCGCACCACGACGAAAGACTTGCTCATAATGACCGCGCCGCTACCATTCCTTGCTGCATCAAACGCCATGTTTGCTGCATCCGGTATCGTGCGTCTATCGCCGTAACCCTGATAATCAATCGTGGCACAGTACATTTCACCGTCAGCCATACACACATGACCAGTCACAACAAACTTGCGCGGCGATTCTAATATCTCTTTGCGCACCTTCGGGCTAATCCATTCGTCAAAATACTCAGTTCGATTTCTAACCTGATCGCCAGTGAGTGAGGTATCGAGGGGGATTTTCATGTAACCTTCGTACATTTCCGGCTTGCCAGCTTTAGCCTGGTTCGCCTTTCTTACTGCCGCCTTCTTGCGCTTATCACGGTTTTTAATCTTTGCCATAATATTAATCCTCAAACTTAGTTTCGATGCACTCAACTGGAGCGCCGTTAGCGAGGTAGACACTGTGATTGGTAAGCACGTCCTTGAGTGCATCGCTTAGTACCTTGAGAGCGCTATCTTGTATCTCAATAACGCCATCTTCCGACCCACCTTCAACATTATCGTTAACCCACTCATCAATGAAATCACGTAGTCGAAAAGGTAGGTTCGAAGTTTGCTCGATAGCATTCTCATGAGACGGGATTATTTTGCAAACCATGTAAGATGCTGGCGTCCACTCATGATCTTCAATTATTTGTTGGCGTATCTCTGGCGCGTCTAAAACTGCTTGTTCGCGACTTTCGTAAGGACCATGTTCTAGGCGTTCTTCATCTTCGATAGACATGTAGTAAGCTGGTAATACTGGTTTTGTAGTCATAATGATTATTCCGTAGTAAGTTAAATAAGGTGTTTAGGCTGGCAGTTGTCCTTTCAAACTAACCCCAGCGTCATAGCCTTGGTGAGCCATCACCTCACCAACTAGCTGATACCAGGCGCCTAAACGATTGATGGGTTGATATTGTCTAGCCAACGCTAATTGGTAGGGCGCTGGAATAGCTATAACCACCTTGGTCATTTACGCCTAGTCGATTAATCATGCCAACATCAGATAAAATATCGACATGACGTTGAACCCTGCGTTTGCCAAAACCAGTATATTGCTCTAGTGCCTCAACACTTAGAGGGGTATCGCTACCCAAAATGGCTTTTAACGTCTTAAATATTGACCGGTTAGGTTTAGTGGTTTTTGGCTCCATTCTACTGCTCCTCTAATTGCTGGCTGTCTGCCATTGGTTGGTTGTCGTAAATAACGTCTTGAATATCATCGACGACATCGGTTATTTCATGCTCGCCAGCGTCCGCAATCTGCTCTTGAGCGTAGCTTGCCTTCTCATCTTGAATAACTTGAGCATCTATCGTTGTTTTAAGCTTGTTTTGATAACTATCAAAATGAGCCGCCTTTATCAGTCTCACGTCTGGAATCGCTTTTTTGATATTAGCAATGGAGTCCGGATTGGTGATACATGCAATCATCTTGGTTAAGATATCGACTTGCTCATCATTAATAAATTCTATGACAGGCTCATTGGCTTGCATCTGATTGACTTGTGATATAGCAGATTGATTGTTTTGTTGCTGAGGCGGCGTAACGTCGCGTGGTTCGGTAAAGTCCTCGACTTCATCTTTGGTGTAGATACCCATCGTGACTTCGGGCGCATACACTCGACCGAAGAAAGCTGCAGCTCTATACATTGCCATTTGCTGCGCCATCGTCTGCCACTTACTGCCTTTCTTGAAATACCAACCTTCCTGTATGGCCATTTCAAGCGTAATAGGAGAGGACTTGACCACCTTGCCGGACGCTTTGTCGGTAGCCCAAGCTACACAAGAAAAGTCATTCATATTGACAGACTTATTAAGCGTTTCTTTATTGCCGTTATTCCAAGCTGTTTCGGTATAAGCGATATCTTTATTACCTAAATCGGTAAACTCGAATTGCAAGGTAGTAAAGCGCCCACATGAATTAATGCCTGCAATAATAAATTGCGATGACCAAGCTGGCCGTCCTTCAATCAGATACAAGTTCTGCATAATCATTAGGGGGTCGGCGCCTAAGCGACTGGACATATTAAGAGCTAATAGGCAGTTTGCTACCGCATTAGGGTTCTCGGTATAATTTGTGTTTTTACCTTTACCGTAGCCAGTAGTTTTAGCCACCCAACTCTGATAAATCTCAGGAACAATGTTTGAGCTGGCGAGTAATTTAGCGGCTTCCATAACTTCTGAAAAATTATTGAAGTTAAACAAACTACTGCCTGGTGTACTCATTTGCGCGGTTACTTGTACGTCGCTATTCATCAGTTACTCTCCTTACTTTGACCAAATATGCTGTCAAAGTCCGATAGCATCTGGTCGATAATTGGTTTTGCGGTTGCCAGTTGCTCAGTGCTGGCTTGCGGCTCGATGATGTTGTTAGCGAACCAGTGTTGTTCCTCTTGGTCCATCCACTCAAAACCTGCCTGCGCTTGTTGGTAGCTATCACTCATGGTCATCGCCTCCCAGCCCAAACAAATAGTTAACCTTGTCGTGTGCTTGCTTGATTGCCTCGCGTGCTTTCTTCGCGCCAGCAATCAAAGTTTTGATATCAAGCTCTGCTAAATCGTTTTCTAAGCTAGATACCTCGCATGCAAGTTGATAGACTTCGTTTTGCAGTTCGTCACAACCATCACAAGAGTTGTCATCATCAATTTGTACTGAACCATGATTGATCGGCAGGGCATCCAACGTGACAGCCAACTCATAAGCCAAGCTATCAGGTTCGCAATCAAGACCTTCATCGATAAGTTCTGCGTCGGTCATCGTTTTATAGCTAATTCCGCTACTCATGACTTTCTCCCATACGCTTTTGCTATCACATCGTTTGCGTGCTTAGCCGTCTTAGCTTGCTGGCTGGCTTGATATTCTTCCCAGCTCATATCATCGTCAGCGTCCGGATTGGTGTTATCTTCCAGATAAAGCTTGTGCTCTAAATGAGTGCGGTCTTCTGCTTCGATACCAGTTGCTAGGGCACTTGCACCCGTAGCAACGACGGCGCTGGCGAGTAGTGCGGATATTGCGAGCTTTGCGGTCAGCTCGACGTTGACTAACTTTAATAATTGTTCCATAATGGGTCTCCGTAGTAGGTAAGCCCTGATCAGATGCAACTGATCGGGGCTTTTTTATGCCTGAATTTTATTAAGGGCGGTGATTAAAGCGTCGGCGTGTTGCACTGCTGACAGCGCTATCTGAACGCTACTCACTTGCTTGCCAGCGTGGGCTTGAATAAGACCTTGCATGGCTGCCGCGGCTAACTGGTCGCGTCGGCTTAACGGTTTTGACTGATTACTCATTAAGGTGTTCCTTATGTGATTGAGGGAGTTGTTACGAGATAGACGACTGCGAGCAATCGGCTATGTTGTAATAACTAGACTTCTAATCTTCTTCGATAATATCTCGACCTATTTCAATCTTAGCTTGCACACCGTTTGGCAACGTGAAGCTATAACCTAATGTGATTCCACTAAAGCAGTCGGGCATGGTCGCCTCTTGCTCTAACACTGTTTCTGCCCAGTATTCCAAAACTTCTTGGAAGGGTTTTTCTGCAAATCTTTCTAAGACACTCATAAATCACCTTAAAATTTTGGGTCAATCTCAAACGCTAGTAGCGCTGAATAAACACGTTTCGATATAGCGCTTTTTATTTGCTTGCCATCTTTCGACTCTTGAATAAACTCGTAGTGGTCAACACGACTAAAGCGCTGTGATCCAGTCTTGAAGTTGATACTTGCCTTTTGAGACTGGTAGTGACGAACCTTTATCAGCATCCCGCCTGATAGCTTTTTAATGATGGTCTCTACACTCATACATCCTCCGTATATCGAACACCGCACCAAGGGCAGTATGTGAATGTCATGGTTATAATCTTTGGTGACTTTCGACCTTCAATCGCCAACAAAACATCTGTCTTTAATGCGCTAGTGATTTCACCGTCACGCATTGGAAACATCAAGTCTTTAAATCTTGCTCTTAGCACCAGGGGTTGCTCTGGTATTCCAGGTTGGTTGTAGTGGGCTACAATCTTTGCGGGTAATATCCTTAAGCATTTACATGCCATGCCTTTATCTCCGTAGTAGTGGTCGTAGACCGTTGTTAAATGACTATGGTAAGCAATGCAAAAGGCATCACTTACGATAGCCATCCATTCCCGCGCCCAATCTGGTTGAACGCGCTTCAAGATGGTTCTATGTATTCATGTGCTGTTAAATAGTTTTAGCGATTGCTCGCAAGGCGATTGCCGTTTTGATGTGATGATGTTATCACGCCATGTGAAAATAAGTCAACAATAAATATCACATAATGTGATTATATTTCTATTTAACGTGAAAAATATTCACAAAAAAACCGCCAATGAAGGCGGTTTAGTGATAAAGAAATGTGAAATTAATTGTTAAAGGTGAACGTTATGTCATCAGATGTTGAAGTTAAACCAATTAAAGATGTTTTTATACCTAAAGGTACGCGCGTAAATATTCAAGGATGCCCTTTTTATCTAGCGGAAGATGCCAAGATTCAAGATCCTTCTGAAGAGAGTCAGCGGATCATGAACCTTGTGTTGGCAAGAGAGAAGGCAGATATGGACAGCCGCGCAGCACGTAGGCAGGCAAGACTAAATGGCACCTCCTATAGAAGTGCTTGCGGAAATCATACTTAGCAGTTGCGTTCAATCCACTGTATCGCCTCATTCTCTAAGTTATATGAGGCGATACGACAAACATCAACCCTATCTATGAGCATAGGCAATAAAAAAGCCCACTATCAAGTGGGCTTTTTTATTCGATAAGTTGAGTTTTATTAAAAATCAGGGCATCTATTATTAATTCTGTCATTAGACGCGTGTATATTAAATTCCTTAATAAACCCTGCGGGGTAAACTGGTAATGGCGCAAAGTTACTATCTTGGTATTTATGCTCCACTTTATTAGCAGAGGTAACCAAGTTATCTACAAGCTTATCCCTATGTAGACTCTTAATTCTTTGCATTTGTAATTCGTAGTTTTGCATATTATATCAACCTATTTAAACCTATAGTGCCATGCAAGGCGGATTGTAGTGCTGTTTTGGTTATATAGTCTTTCAAGACATCATAATACATTCTAATTTCAGTGTTAAGTTCTTTATTGTTAGCAAAATTTATTATCTTGAGTTTTATTTCTTCACTAGTCAGCTCTTTTATTCCGATTCCCCTGCCATGCATATGCCACCTATTAACATCTCCTAGTATAGTTGCTATATCTGAAGCCCGCTTATTTCTAAGTTCGTTTGTAACGGCATTGCTATCGGACTCTGTAACTTTCCAATCTTTAAATTTATAGACAGGCAACCAATCCAGAATAAGATTTTTAGAGAATTGAATATGTTGCTCAATAAATGCAAGCTTTTCAGGTGAAAAAGAGCTAATCAGATAGTTAATCTCCGCTGCAGCATTCTGTCCAGCGTCGTTCATTCTATTAATTATTTCTAACAGCTTATTGTATTCATGTAGATAACCGGTAGCTGGCATCCAGTCTCCATCTTTATTTCTAATCTGAGGATCTATAGGCCCAAGCACAGAGAAGTTATCCATATAAATCTCATCGCCAGATAGCACTAATACTGTGCCCGCTGAATAAGCATAACTTGGGATAACAAATTCAACCTTGTCGTAGTGATTTCGAAATGTGTTCACTATTCGCTCTACCACTTCGACAGAACCTCCTGTGGTTTCTAACACCACAAGAAGATTTCTTTTGTGAGGAATACTGTTTGCCTCTCTGTAATCAATTATATCTTCAATATACTGCCTGATCTTGACATCCAACCCGTCAAACATAGGTGATATTATAGCTATGACGTCAGCAGAAAACCTGTCTGTAAGATGGTTTACACGCTCAGATAAAAAATTATTTATTACAGCATCAACTGTCGCTTGAAACATATTACCATCCTCAATTATTTAGCTTTAAATTATTAATATTTATTGATTGCTTTCCATAAAACACGCTCAAACTTTTTTATTTAAAGCAGCGTCTATCACTAATCAGATACTCAGGCAAAAAATCGCACGTAGCTAACTCTGATATCTGTAGTAGATATCAGTCTCAAGCGTGCTGGCGGGTACGCTATTCCTTAGTTGTATCTACGTCCTCATTCTTCTTATGCTTCTTTATTGGAAAGTTATTCATGTTATAGACCGGGATCATGACAAGGTTTCCAAAATTCTTAGCCATCAACTTAACCTCATCAACGGACAGATCCATGGGTTCGTTGTTTTCTGCTGCTTTGTTCAATTTAGCTATAAGCTGATTTATCGGTAATTTAGTGTTGTCCATGATATTAATTCCTTAATTTTAGTATTCGACATATTTACCTACGACTTTTCCTACTAGGTTGCAGTCACCCATTGGCGTCATTTTTTGTTCGTGCCAATCAGGGTTTAAGGGGCGCAAGTACATGTCTGCTGATGTTTCACCTAGAACTAACTGCTTGAATGTAGCTTCCGTGTCGTCGTTGCACTGTACAACCACTAGATCGCTATCTTTCAGGCTGAATAGCCCTACCATCGGTTCAACATAGATAATATCTTCCGGCTTAAACTCCGGCATCATGCTTTGCCCGCGCACAATCAGTGCAAACCCATTCTTTGATAGATTGTTTGGTCTTGATACTCTACCTATAGCGTCATCAAAAGTAACGGCATCTACATTAGACCAGCTACCGGCAGCTACCCAGCTCAAAATCGGTACTTCGTCCGAGTTTTCAGCTATAGGTACATTTACAGTGCCTTTTGGTGCAATCTTGCTATCTCTTGTACCTCCGTTTTCAATAGCTTTTATTTGACTGCGTAAGCTAGCTATCGAAGGTATGTCAGGCTGAACACCATTCAGTATGTAGTTTGCATCACAATCATACTTAGCGGCAGCTGCTAAGGCTCCTTCCTTTGATACACCTCTTTTAACCCAGTTTGCTACTGTAGAGGCACCAACATTCAGGTCGCGAGAAATATCAGAATTTCTATCAGTTTTTGCGACTTCCTGAAGTCTTTTCATACTTTCGTGCATGAGTCACCTCGTCATTAATCTTGTTATAAGTATTTTACACAACGTGTGAGTAACTTTGTTTCACACAAATAAACTTGTTTATTGCCTTTTATTTCACACTATGTGATAATAATATTCATGTCATGTGACTATAGGAGTTAGACGTGAAAAATATGAAAGCAAAAAAAGAGTTTGATAAGCAGGTCATTGAAAGACTAGGTGGTGTAAAAGCCATCTCTGACGCGCTTGGTTATAAGAACAACACTGTCCACAACTGGGTTAAACGTGGCATCTCAAAAGACGCAAAGATTGAGCACCCCGAGATATTTATGCCTAAAAGCGTCGATGATGTTCAGCACATTGAATCATACCTACGAGAAGAGGCTTAACCATGTCCATAAATCAATTATCACTCGAAAAACAGCACCAGTCACGCAATATGCAATCAGACATCTTGCATGCAGTTGCAGAGACTAGGCAGGTAAATGTCGCTAAATGCCTTGGCGTAGAGTCAAGTACCGTTGGTCGCTGGCTAGATGCGAAAAACCCAGAAAGCCAAGTCGTCCGATTTTGCGACATTCTTGCGCTTTGCGGTCTAAAAGTCGTGCCAGCCAATGCGAAATGCTATGACGCGGAAAAAATGGCAATACTGTTTCGTGTCACAAAGTACCACTTCCAAAACCTAGAAGAAGTAGATGACTTCTTTGAGAACGATGCTGGCATGGCTGAAATACCTGATGTGCGCTACAGCCGTACAAGTGATCTATCAAATATAAAAACCACTCCAAAAACCGTATTGGCATTGCTTGCCAGCTTTTGTGAAGCCTGCAAGAGCTTGGTAGCTGCTAAGAGCAATACCAACAGACCAACCGTACTGGTCGCAAGGTTGAATATCGAAAACGAGATAAAGCAAGAACGCCAAGACATTGTGGCTGACGACGCTGCATTTTGGAAAGCTGCTTATATCTTTGCTCATGTGGTAGCGGTGGCATTGGTGCTATTCACATTAATATATTTTTGGGGGAAGTGATGTTAGAAGAAAAACACTATGCGCCTATGAAGCGCTATGCCAGTAGTAGCGACACATCAACACCGATTGACCATGTTGAGTGGTTCGCTAAAAACAAAGGTATTACTAATCTCGATGATCCAAGCACGAAAGTACGCACGATTATCGAAGATGCAAACAAAGTTGAGCTGGCACGCCAGCAAGCTAAAAAGGCTGGTGAGGCTAAGGCGCAAGACGAGTTTCTTGATGCCATGTTTAATCTTGATAACGGCACAGCGGTATTGCGTCAAAAGAAAGAGCGCACGCCAGTAGCGACAGGCAAGGCAAAAGTAGTTAAGACCAAAAGAGACAGCTCGGAGGATAGACCGAATGCCGCAGCAAGACGCGCCAAGATCATAAAAACGCTTAACACCGGCGGCAGAATTAAGTTAGAGCGTAAAAAAGGCGCAGCTTATCAAGCGCAGTACATAGATATGCGCTGGATTATCGACAATCACAAAATGAACATCAAGCGCATAAAGTCAGTCAGCTCTCGCGATTCTTACTTTGTCTTAGATAGATTTGCTCGCTATCAAGCACCAGAAGTCATTAACGGTGCGGCTGAAGATAAAGACAAACTACTTACCGCATTACTTAGCAAGAAACTTGTGCTGGCAAGTGATGTCCTGGGCACGAATAAGCTAGCGACAGCGACAGTGCTCACTATTGCGACGCAGCACGACTTGGATGTTTATACCGTGTTTGATGATAGTCGCAAGACAGTGGGCTGGATATACATTTTAGATGAAGAAAAGCGCAAGGCAAAGATTCATAAGCTTGGCGATATGTTGCAAGCACTGGATCATTTAAAAGAGAAGAAGGCAAAAGCTGGGCAATAAAAAACCCTTTGATCGACGAAATCAAAGGGCGTTTAACAAACCTAACCTGTAATCGGAGTATATATCCATGAACGACATTATGCAAGTAAACGAAGTAAGTAAGACCATGAGCAGTCGCGAAATTGCCGAACTATGCGAAAAACGCCATGACCATGTTTGTCGTGATATCGACACTCTTAATCAGAGCTATGAACAAATGGGCCTCCCCAAAGCTGGGGAGGGGTACTACACCCATCCAAACACGGGCAATCAGCAGCATCGCCAATTTTTACTAAGTAAAGAACAGACGATTGATTTAATAACTGGTTATCGCGCTGATATCCGTATTCGTATTAATCGCCGCTGGCAAGAGCTAGAGCAGCAAGTATCAGCAAGCAGCCCGGTCATGCCAGCCCTGCCTAACTTTACTAATCCAGCAGATGCAGCGATTGCATGGGCAGAAGAATATAAAGCTAAAGAAGCGGCACAAGCTGAGGTTATCGAGTTAAAACCAAAGGCCGAAGCGCTGGCACGCATCAGCAGCTCAAAAGGCGCTACTGGAATTCGTGATACCGCCAAAGCTGTTGGTATGCGTCAAAACGACTTTGTGGCGTGGTGTATTGATGATACCAAGCCTGTCTGCCGTCGCTTTATGTACCGTGATGATAGAGGCGTGCTTAATGCGTACTCACATCGCACCAGTGCAGGACTCATGACGCAGAAGCTACAGTCGTTCGTTGGTCATGATGGGCGTGATAGAGCAGAGCCTAGAGTGAAGTTTACACCCGCTGGCGTGGCTAAGATTGCAGAGATGCTTGAGAAAGAGCGTAGTCGTGAAGCGGAGCTAGTGTAATGGCTGTCATTGGTATCAGACCAAGGTTGCATCGAGTTATCACTGACAGGCACTTCCAAAGGTCAGCTGCAAAAGGATTATCTAGTGGCTTTACCACGCTGGTGAGAAAAGGCACTTATCCACGTTCAGGAATGGATCATCCAAGCTTAGCAATAGGCGACTGCTTGGAGTTTATCTTAAGCGAGAAGGGCTTAAGACTGCTTGGTAATCAGCCAGCGTATGAGGTCACAGATATAGGCTTGCAGCGTGATAAAGATAGCGGCCAGTGGGTATGGACTGTTGAGTTTAAGAAATTGGAGCTAGGGTAATGACGGTACACGTTTTTAACGTAGACGATGCAGTGAAGTACGGCATAGAAAAGGCTGTGATATTGCAGAATATGCGCTTTTGGCTGGATAAAAACAAAGCCAATGGCGCTAACTT
>Ga0098063_1000223_pt1 | contig 11519 bp, 11 predicted proteins | sample 24_taG_FD_77065 | JGI IMG/M metagenome (GOLD analysis project Ga0098063, IMG submission 77065) | Marine viral communities from Cariaco Basin, Caribbean Sea - 24_WHOI_OMZ | ecosystem: Environmental > Aquatic > Marine > Oceanic | place: Caribbean Sea: Cariaco Basin | collected 2014-11-08 | reverse complement strand
TTGAAAAATATTGATTATTTAAACTTAGCTTTTCTAAAACGTCATTTGAAAAATATTGTGTAAATTTATTTTGTTTTGTAAGAATTAAAAACATTAATAAAAAAGCAGGAAGTAGCATGAAAAATAGTACATTTACATACAAAAATTGCAAGAGTTCTCCTTTAAAAAAAGTATTTTATAAAAGCCTTAGTAATGTTTAGCTAAAATCACGTCTAAAATTATAACAATCGGAGTAAATTTAATGGAATTTAACGCACAAAGAGTTGATGAAGCAAATGCTGTAATTTCTGCAACAATTGCAAAAGAAACTATTGAAACTAACCTAGACAAAGTAGCTAAACAAGCTGCAAAAACAATGGATATCCAAGGTTTTAGAAAAGGTAAGGTTCCTGTAGCAGTTGTAAAACAAAGATATGCTGACAAGTTAATGGAAGATGCTGAAGGTGAAGCATTAAGAGCTGTATTAGCAGATGGTTTAAAGCAATTAGAAATTGCTAATGAAGATATCATTGGTGAGCCAGCTATCTCTAAATATGACAAAAAAGAAGATGGTTCTGTTGAAATGGAAGTTAAAGTTGCAACTAGACCAAACGTTGATTTAGGTGACTATAAAGCATTAGTTCCTGCAGTAGAAGATAAAGAAATTGCTGAAGACGAAATCACTTCAAGATTAGAAGAGATGGCTAAACAATCAGCTCCTTTAACAAAAATCGCTAGAAAAAGAATGGTAAGAGATCAAGATCACGCTGTTATCGATTTCGAAGGTTTTGTTGATGGTGTAGCATTCGAAGGTGGAAAAGCTGAGAAGTATCCATTACACATCGGTTCTGGTTCTTTCATCCCTGGATTTGAAGAGCAAGTTATCGGTATGAAATATGAAGAGTCTAAAGACATCACTGTTACTTTCCCAGAAGAGTACCAATCAAAAGATTTAGCTGGTAAGGAAGCTGTATTTAAAGTAACTTTACACGAAATCCAAGAAAAAGCTGCTGCTGAAATCAATGATGAGTTCGCTGCTAAAATGTTACCAGGTGAAGAAGATGTAACTGTTGACACTTTAAAAGAAAAAATCAAAGAGCAAATGAAAGCTGAAGTTATGTCTGTATACTACAGAGATGAATTAAAACCAGCATACTTAGAAACTTTAGTTGAAAAAGTAGAATTTGCATTACCATCATCAGTAGTTGATCAAGAAATCAACCACGCGTTAAACAACAAAGTAAGAACTATGTCTGAAGATGAAATCAAAGCATTACAAGAAGATGCTTCTAAAGTTGAAGAAATCAGAGACGAGTTAAAAGCTGACGCTGAAAAATCTGTAAAAGCTACATTTATTGTTGATGCATTAGCAAAAGCTGAAGAAGTAGACGTATCTGATCAAGAAGTTACTCAAGTATTATACTACGAAGCAATGCAAATGGGACAAAACCCACAAGATGTATTAAAGCAATACCAAGAAGCAGGTTACTTACCAGCAATTAAAATGTCTATGATTGAAGATAGAGTTATCTCTAAATTATTAGACGAAAAATTAGGAAAATAAACCCTTTAGGATAAATTATGAGTTATATACCATACGTAGTTGAAAAAAGTGGAAGAGGTGAGAGAAGTTACGACATTTACTCAAGACTTCTAAAAGATAGAATTATTATGTTAAGTGGTGAGATTAATGACCAAGTAGCATCAACTGTTGTAGCTCAACTTCTTTTCTTAGAAGCTGAAGATCCAGATAAAGATATCTATTTATACATCAACTCTCCAGGTGGAGTTATTACTAGTGGTATGTCAATTTATGATACTATGAACTATATCAAGCCTGATGTTTGTACTATTTGTATTGGTCAAGCTGCATCAATGGGTGCATTTTTATTATCTTCTGGAGTTAAAGGTAAGAGATACTCTTTACCAAACTCTAGAATTATGATTCACCAACCATTAGGTGGAGCGCAAGGTCAAGCAACTGATATTCAAATTCAAGCTAAAGAGATTCAAAGAATGAAAGATACTTTAAATGCAATGATTGCAGAGCAAACAGGGCAAAATTTAGAGACTATCGAAAAAGATACTGATAGAGATAACTTTATGAGTGCTAATGAAGCTTGTGAATATGGTTTAGTAGATGAAGTTATAACGAGACATAAGTAGATATATTATGATTAGAGAAGTTATTACTTATCCAAATAAATTACTTCGAACAAAATCAGAAGATGTAGTGAAGTTTGATGAAGAGCTTCACACTCTTCTTGATGATATGTATGAAACTATGATTAAAGAAAACGGTGTAGGTTTAGCTGCTATTCAAGTTGCTGTTCCTTTAAACGTTTTAATTATCAATCTACCTAACGAGGAAGATGTTCAGAATAAAGAGGAATTAATTGAGGCAATTAACCCTGTGATTACTCACAAAGATGGTGAGCAAGTATTTACCGAAGGTTGTTTAAGTGTTCCTGGATTTTCTGAAGATGTTACAAGAGCACAACACATTGTTGTTGAGTACTTTAACAGAAATGGTGAAAAGCAGACAATGGAAGCTGAAGATTTCTTAGCTGTTGCATGGCAACATGAAATGGAGCATTTAGAAGGTCACTTATTCATCGAAAACTTATCTTTTTTAAAGAGAAAAAAATTTGAAAAAGAGTGGAAAAAAAGATTAAAAGATAAAAAGAAATAGTTTATCTTCTATCTTTTTTCTTTTTATTTAAACTTAATAAATAAGTTTACTATCATTGTTGTTAGCATTGCATTTGCTAATAGCCAAATCCCCCAGAAAAATACCTTTTCATAAGTTGTAAAAAATAGATCTTTAAATCTTATTGGGCATGAAAATAGTGCTAATAAAATATAAATTACTGTACCAATAATTAAAGATATTTTTGTTAATGATGTAGAAAGAATTGTAAGAAAAGATAAAAATGGGATAATAATACTTAATGCAAAAAACTTCCCATATCTAGCTTTTTTCTTATTTCCTTCGAAGTATGTAATTGTATGTCCACAATTTGGGCAGATTGTTCCTATTCTTGATAAAATTTCATGATCACAACTAGGACACTTTATTAAATCCATATATAAAAACTCCAATATAAAATTTATTAGAATTATACCTTTTGAATACCAAAACTAAAGTTTTAAATTGTTTTTTTTATTATAAAAAATATAAAAGAGAAGAATTTACCTATTCTTCTACTTTATATTGTTTGTATTCTTCTATGGCTTTACTTATTTCAAACTTTGTAGCCTTTCTTCTACAAGACATGTATCCATATGAACCATCACAAGACTCAAAAGGATATACTGTTGCATAAACCCAATAATATCCTCCACTTTTTGTGATATTTTTAACATAACCTGTCCAGATTTCACCTTTTTGTACTGTATTCCATAAAGACTCAAAAGCTTTTCTTGGCATATCAGGATGTCTTACCATACTATGTGGTTGTCCTATTAATTCATCTAAACTATACTCTGCAATTTTACAAAAGTCATTATTGGCAAATTTTATTACTCCTTTTGAATCTGTTTCACTAACTAAAAAAGCAAAATCATCTAAAATAGTCTCTTTTCCTTGTGCCATATTTTCTCCTTGTTTTACACACTATAAAATAATTAAAAAATACATATAAACTAAATAATAGTCTAAATACCTATATTTAAAGCCTTAAAGTTAAGAAAAATTTATTGTTAAAATTATTTTATAATAGTAATGTCGGAAAAATGTCGGAAAATACTAGTAAATTATTGTATAATTATAATGTATTTTATTACCTTGGAGATTTATGAGTGATTTGAAAAACTATCATATTTTAATTGTTGAAGATGAGTATCTTAGTTCAAGTTTTCTATGTGGAGTGATAAATAAACTTGGCTTTAAAAATATAAGTATTGTGACATCCGCACAAGCTGCAATAGATCTTGTAAAAAATAAAAAAGTAGATATTGCTTTTATGGATATTAATATAGATGGCTCAATAGATGGGATAGTTTGTGCAAGATTAATAAATCAAGAATATCCTATTCCCATAATCTATATAACAGCATATAGAGATACATTTACAATTGAAGAAGCAGGGCAAACAAATATCTATGGTTATTTAATAAAGCCATTTGATGAAAAAGATATTGAAGCAACTTTAAGTGTTGCAATAAAACGAGCCCAAAATAAAAACAAAAAAAATACTAAAGAAAAAGAAAATAGTGAGATAAATCTTGGTAATAGTCATATTTATTGTCTAGATAGTAAAACTTTATTTTTAGAAAATGAACCTATTAAACTTACAAAAAGAGAATCAGAAGTTCTTTATCTTTTATGTAAAAATATAAATCAAAATATATCTTATGAGATATTTAGAGAGTATATTTGGGAAGATAAAGTTGTTGCTGATTCTACTATTAGAGATACTATTTTACGCCTTAGAAAAAAAGTTCCTAATATTGATTTAGAAAATAGTATTGGTTTGGGTTACTCTTTAAAAAGGGCATAAGATGAACTGGTGTAAAACTATATGTATATTGATATTTCTCATTACAAATAGTTTTGCAACTGTTGAGTTAAGTTATAAAAATAGTGAACCTAAAGATTTTTTACTACCATACTTTTATGATGATAGTAAACAGTTATCTATAAAAGAGGTTTCACAAAGAGATTTTAATAAATATGTCTCAAGCAGTTTTACTTTGGGCTATTTAGCTGGTAATAGCTGGTTTAGACTTACTATAAAAAATAGAACAAACAATAACAAGTTTGTTTTAACTTTAAAAGAGTATTTTTACAATGAAGTAAACCTTTATGAATATGATAAAGCTTGGAGTAAAAACTCAAATGGTTTACTTACTTCTTTAGAAAATAGAGGTTTAAAAGAGATAAAACCAAGTTTCTATTTACATATAAATAAAGGTGAAACTAAAACATATTTTATTCAAGTAAACTCTAATTTCTCCCATTTTGGGCAGTTTAGTATCTATACATATGATAAATATATTAGCTATTATAAGCTTTTTAATACCATGCCTTATATCTTTTTATTTGGGATTTTAACTCTTATTTTTATTTTCAATCTTTACTCTTATTATATATTAAAACAAAAAGTTTATCTATATTATTTGATATATATAGTCTGTTTTGCTTCTTATATTTTCCAATCAAGTGGGTTTATAGTTTATACTGGATTTGAAGTTTATAATGAAAAATTTCAAGCAGCTTCTTTTTTGGTGATATCCTTAATTCTTTTCTCTTCTAGTTTTTTAGAGGTAAAAAAGTATCTTCCTTTAGTTTATAAGATATTAAATACCTTGATGGCTTTACTATTTTTATTTACTATATTTATTTTTGTTAGTTTTGAGCCTTGGTTTAAATATATGACAGTTTTAGCTGTTGCTTCTTTATTTATACTTTTACTTAGTTCTATTTATATATGGCTCAAAGTAAATACAAAACTAAAGTATTATGTGTTTGCTATGGTTTTATATTTAAGCTCAATTATTCTTCTTATTTTGATGATGAATGGATATATTCAAAATAATGTATATATAAGATATGGATTCTTATTTGCATCTTTTGTGGAGGTTATAATATTTACTTTGCTTTTACTAAATAAGTTTTATGAAATTCAAAATGAAAAGCTTAGTATTCAAAATGAAATCTTACAAATGAAAGAAAAAAATGAACAGTTTTTAAGTAAGCAAGTGGATATTAGAACTAAAGAGATTACAAAAATCAATACAGAGCTTGAAAATCTTGCAGATCAAAGAAAACTACTCTTCCAAGAACTTTGTCATAGGGTTAAAAACAATTTTCAAGTAATTATTAGTATGTTATGGATTGAATCACAAAAAAGCGTACATAATGAACAAAGCTATAGGGATTTAATTTCAAGAATTAAATCTATGTCTTTAATTCATGAGTTTTTATATGAATCAAATGAAATCTCAAAAATTGACTCTATGAAGTATCTACCTAAAATAGTTAAAGAGATTAAAAAGATATATGAAAAACAAAAAGTTACCATATCAACTCAAATAGAATCGGTGCTATTAGATGAAAATGAGGCTTTTTCTTTGGGAATTATAAGTAGTGAGGTTTTAGCAAACTCAATTAAACATAATGACAATGTAAATATCACTATTAGTTTTAGATATGTAAATTCAAAATTACAACTTGTAATATGTGATAATGGAAAAGGTTTTGATACAGAAAAGAACTATGATGGATTAGGATTAAATCTTATAAAAGAGTTTGGAAGGAAACTAAAAAATTCCAGTTTAGATTTTAGTGTAAAAAAAGGAGTTGTTTTTACTTTTGAGTTTGAAAAAGAGGGATGATTATCCCTCTTTGTTCCATTGTTTATATAAAGTTTCAGCTTCAGCAATTTCATCTGGTGAAGCTTTTCTTCTACAAGATAAGTAACCATTTGATCCATCACAAGACTCAAATGGATAAACAGTTGCATACACCCAATAAAAACCACCAGATTTAGTGGCATTTTTTACATAACCAGTCCAAATTTCACCTTTTTGAACTGTTTCCCATAGTGATTTAAAAGCTTTTGCTGGCATATCAGGGTGTCTTACCATATTATGTGGTTGTCCTAATAGCTCAGCTAATGTATATTCAGCTACTTCACAAAAGTCATTATTTGCAAATGAAATATTTCCTTTTGCATCAGTTTCACTAACTAAAAAAGCGAAATCATCTAATATTGTTTCTTGACCAGCTGCCATATTTTCTCCTTTTAGTTAAACTTTTTACTTCTTGCATCAGCAACTAAATCATTTGCCATATCTGAAACTTCATTTGAGATATTTGTAATTTGTGTTGCTTCACTTGCATTTTCTTGAGTAACTCTATCAAGCATTGTAATAGCATCATTGATTTGCTCAATACCTGTCATTTGCTCTCTTGATGATGAACTTACATCTTCAATAATATTAATAGTTTCCCCAATATGAGTATTTAACTCTTCATAACCATTAATCATCTCATCAGAAATATTTTTACCATCGTTTGCTTTTGCTGTTGCATCTTCAACTAAGTCTTTAATCTCTTTTGCTGCTTCTGCTGATCTGCTTGCTAGGTTTCTAACTTCCTGTGCAACTACGGCAAATCCTTTACCAGCTTCTCCAGCTGTTGCAGCTTCAACTGCTGCGTTTAGAGATAAAATGTTTGTTTGGAAGGCAATTTGATCAATTACAGTAATAGCTTCATTAATAGATGTTACTTTTGTATTAATCTCCTCCATTGATTGAGCTGTTCTTGTTGCTAATGATTGTCCATTTGAAACAGCAGCGTTAACTGTCTGCCCTAAACTTGCCATTTTAGAAGCATTTTCCGCATTATTTCTAGTAATAGAAGTGATCTCTTCAACTGCTGCACTTGTCTCTTCTAGTGATGCTGCTTGCTCATTTGCTTTTGATGCAAGATTATGCATAGAGTTTTTCATTGTTGAAGCGTTTACTTCAAGTGTTTGTCCATTGTCTAAATTTGATTTAGCTGATGAACTTAATGAATCACCAAGAGTATTAACCCCTTGCATTACAGATAAAAGTCTAGCTTTTAATCTAGGTGAGATATTGATTTTTTCTCTAAAGTCATTATTTGCATATGATTTAGTAACCTTTTCAAGCTCTATCATATTTGATTCTAAAGTATTTAGCATTTGGTTAATAGTTGTACTTAAAGTAGTAATCATAGGGTTTTTTGTTTTAGATTTTACTCTACATTCAAAAATACCTTGTTCCATTTTGTCCATAGTAAGTACAATCTCACCAATAACTCTCATATCTTCTTTGATTTTTTGATCAAATCCATCAATTACTGTATTCATTTGATTTATCATTTGACCAAATTCATTATTCTCTTTTGGAGAAATTTTTACAATTTTGTTTTGTTTTAAAGAGATAAACTCTAAGAACTCATTGAAATATTTATTATAAGTATTTATTCCATTTGAAATATTTTTTGTAACTATATATGCAATAGCTGCTTGAATAATCATAAGAATCAATCCAATACCTACAATATAAACTAAGAAATCGCTATTTATGTCATCAAGATAGTCTGCTTTATTAACTCCAGGAATTACCCACATGTCCCATTCTGGAATATATCTATAAGCTGCAATTTTATTTTGCCCAGTTGTTGCAGATGTATATGAGAAAAGTCCACCATTTTTATCTGATCTAATTTTATCAGCATATGATTTTCCAGCTAGGGATTTTCCTTCTTTTTTTGGATGCACTATTAAAAGCCCAGATGCATCTAAAATATATACATAACCAGTTTTACCAACTTTTGTTCTTTTGATTGCTTCTTTGAACTCAGATTCTTGGTAACCTTTTGCATTACTCTTTGCATAAACTCTTACAGTATTTTCTAAAGAATTTGCAAGGGAGTTTATGTCTTTTTCCATAATGCTATTTATGTTAGATGTTGCAGTGAAATAAGAGACTACTATTAGAAGTAGAAAAGATAATTGCACAAGCACCATACTAAAAAATAGTTTTTTCTTAGTATCCATATTCCCTCCAGTGTTATATTTGAGTATTATTTTATTATTTAAAACTTAATAATTTATTTAATACGCTATATTTTTTAAGCTTTTGCTATAAAAAACCTTGTATTTATTAAATATTCAAGAAAAATGCTATTATCGTGCTATATTAATAATAATTTTTATATTTACAAACTATAATATAATTTATTTAGTTATTATAAGGATTCTTATGAAAGTTTTTAAGTCTGCCTCAATAGAAAATATAGAAGCAATTAACATAGATGTTGAATCAACTTTTACAAAAGGTTTACCATCTTTTACAATTGTTGGACTTGTGTCAGCTAGTATAAGTGAGTCAAAAGATAGAGTAAAATCTGCTTTATTAACCAATGATTTTAAGTTTCCACCTTTGAAAATTACAATTAATCTTTCTCCTTCAGAAGTTAAGAAAAAAGGTACCCACTTTGATTTATCAATTGCTTTACAAATTGCACTTTATGAAGAAAAAAAATTAAAACTTGACGATTTTTATGTTTTTGGTGAATTAGGACTTGATGGAACTATAAAAGATACTAGTACTATTTTCCCTTTGGTTTTATCTTTGAAAAAACAAGGCTTATTAAAAAATGTCGTAGTTTGTGAAAATAGTGCTAAAAAAATATCTAATATACCTGATGTAAATATATATGTTGTAAAAAATCTAAGTGATGCTATTGATTTTTGTAAAAGTGAAAATAAACAAAACTATTTATATGAAAAAAAAGATTTAAACTATAAAAAAATACAAATAGACAATAAAGAGTTCTATTACGTAGATGAGTATATAGATGATTTTGATGATGTATTAGGTCAAGATATGGCTAAATATGCTGCTTTATTAAGTGCTGCTGGAAATCATAATATGATTTTTGAAGGAAGTCCTGGATGTGGTAAATCTATGATTTCAAAAAGATTAAAATATATTATGCCACCTATGAGTTTAGAAGAGATTTTAGAAAAAGCAAAACTTCAAGCTTTAGACTATAAAGAGGTTGATTTTATTCCTCAAAGAAGTTTTAGAAGTCCCCATAATAGCTCTACAAAATCCTCAATATTTGGAGGAGGAAGTTCAAGTGCTAAAATGGGAGAAATCGCCCTTTGTAATAATGGAATACTATTTTTTGATGAGTTACCACACTTTTCAAAATCAATACTTGAAGCTTTAAGAGAGCCATTGGAAGATCACAAGATTTTAATCTCTAGGGTAAATACAAAAGTTCAATATGATGCAAAGTTTACTTTTGTTGCTGCTATGAATCCATGCCCATGCGGAAATCTTCTTTCAAGTTTAAAAGAGTGTAGGTGCAATGAACTTGAGATACAAAGATATAAAAACAGACTTAGTGAGCCTTTTTTGGACAGAATAGATTTATACGTTGTAATGAATGACTCTTTTAAAGATAACAAAAATAAAGTTAGTTCAAAAGAGTTACATGAAAATGTAATTGATGCTTTTATCAGACAAAAAAGTAGAGGACAAAAAGAGTTAAATGGAAAACTAAAAGATGAAGATATTAAAAAGTATTGTGTTTTAGATGAGGAATCAAAAGAGCTTTTAGAAAAAGCAACACTGAATTTTCAACTATCGTTTAGAAGTATAAATAAAGTTTTAAAAGTAGCAAGAACAATAGCTGATTTAAATAAAAATGAGAATATTACGAAACAAGATCTTTTAAAAAGTCTTAATTTTAGAAGAAGATAAATTTTATAAGAATCACTCTTTTGATTTAATGTTATAATTAGTGTTAGATTTATACTATTTTAGCAAAGGGGTATGCTATGAGTGTAATACTAAAATGTTTACTAATTTTTATTTTGTTTCCCTCATATATTCTCTCAAAAGAGATTAAAATAGGTATGTCTGCTGATTTCTCATCTTCCATATCTTATCTTGGAAATAATATGAGAGTGGGTATTCAAGCTTATTTAAACAAAGTAAATAAAACCTCCAAATATAAATATAAACTAATCTCTTATGATGATAAGTACAATCCTTTACAAGCAAGTATAAATGTTAGAAGATTAATTCAAAAAGATAAAGTTGTAGCTCTTTTAGGAAATGTAGGAACCCCAACAGCAAATGTTGTAATACCTATTTTAAATGAACATGAACTTTTACTATTTGGAGCTTATAGTGGAGGAAATGTCTTTAGAGATATTAGTGAAAATAAATATCTTTTTAATTATCGTGCCTCTTATGCACAAGAAGCATATACAATAGTCTCAAATCTTATAAAGCAGGGTATTAAACCAAATGAAATAGCAGTTTTTACCCAAAATGACACCTATGGAGATAGTGGTTACTCTGGAGTAATTAAAGCTTTTAGGGAAGTTGGTATCACAAATCTAAATGAAATTGCCCATGCAAGATATACAAAAGATACATTAAATATAGAGAGTGGTTTAAGTAAACTTCTTGATTTTGATGTGGATTTTAAAGCCATAGTAATGGTTAGTGTAAACAAACCTTTTGTTAAGTTTATAAACTATGCAAAAGAGGACTTTCCAAATGTTAAATTTTTTGCGCTCTCACCTTTAAATTCAAATCAGTTAATAAAAAACAAAATCAAGTTTTCAAAAGATATTTTTATAACGCAAGTTGTTCCAACATTGGATGAAAACTTAGAGATTATAGATGAGTATAAGAAAGATTTAAAAGATAGTTTTAATGATATAGAACCAAATCTCATATCTTTTGAAGGATATATTGTGGCAAAACTATTTATTAAAAGTATAAAAGGTTTAAACAAAGAAAATATTAACTCTCAAACTATTTTAAAACAGCTAAATAAATTTGAGAAACTAGATATTGGTTTAGGTTTTGCAAATAGTTTCCATAAAAGAACCCATCAATATACAAATAAAGTTTGGCTTACAACTATAAAAGATGAAAGCCTAAAACAGATTAAGTGGAGCGAAGTCTTTATGAAGTAAGGAAGTATTATGATTAAGTTGTTTCAAAAGCTTACTAAAAAATTGTCAATTAAATCT
>Ga0098063_1000222_pt1 | contig 11522 bp, 11 predicted proteins | sample 24_taG_FD_77065 | JGI IMG/M metagenome (GOLD analysis project Ga0098063, IMG submission 77065) | Marine viral communities from Cariaco Basin, Caribbean Sea - 24_WHOI_OMZ | ecosystem: Environmental > Aquatic > Marine > Oceanic | place: Caribbean Sea: Cariaco Basin | collected 2014-11-08 | reverse complement strand
TTGTGAGAAATGTTTGGTCTTTCACCTCTGTTACCCATTAACATAACAGCGATAGTATCACCAGCACCATATTTTACTTCATCATTAATTGTGATTTCAGAAATATTTAACTGACCTTCAATTTTTTGACCAACATCAACAAGAACTCTGTCTCCAGAGATTTCAACAATTACACCGTCTACAACTGAATTATTTTCAGCGTTCTCAAAAGACTCATTAAGCATTTGCTCAAAATCAAAGTCTTCACCTAAGTCTATATCTTCGATACCCATTTTATTCCTTCGTTTTTACCAGATTTATTAAATGGGACGATTATACAAAAAAAAGGCTTAAATTCTTTAGTTAAAGCCTTCGATTTTGTCTACTACTTGTTGAATAATCCAATCTGGAGTACTAGCTCCTGCTGTAATTCCACATAAATTTTTATCTTTAAACCATGAATTATCAATCTCAGTTTCATTCTCAATTAGGTATGAATCTTCACAATTTTCTTTACAAATTGAGTGTAATTGTTTTGTATTAGAAGAGTTTTTTCCTCCTATAACTACCATTACATCAACTTCTTTAGATAAATCTCTTGCAGCATCTTGATTTTCAAAAGTTGCATCACAGATAGTATTAAAAACCCTAACTTCTTTATTTTTTAAAATTAAAGCATTTACAATTTCTAAATATTTTTCTTTTTTCTTAGTTGTTTGAGCTACTGTTGCAATTTTATTGTTTTTAAATGAAATTTTTTCTAAATCAGAAGGTTCCATTACAATGTGAACATCTTCTTGGTCTTCTCCATATGATTGAACACCTTTTACTTCTGGATGAGTTGCATCACCAAAAATTAATATAGAGTAATTTTCTTTTGACATTTTTTTAACAATTTGTTGAGGCGTAGTTACAAAAGGACATGTTGCATTGATTACTTTTGCATTTTGTGCTCTTAAATCTTTTAGATCATTTTTAGGGATACCATGTGTTCTAATAATAACAGTATCATTATCTTTTACATCATTTAAATCTTGATATAAACCAACTTTAAAATCATTTTTAAGTCTATTAATTTCATCTTGATTATGAATAAGTGGACCCATAGTTGATGAATTTTCATATGATTCAGCTATTTTGATAGCTCTTTTTACACCAAAACAAAACCCATAATTTGATGCTAATTTAACTTTCATTATATTTTGCCTTATTTATATAAAGAGTCTAAAATCTCTTTAAAATTAGGGAATGATGTATCAATACATTCAGTATCGTTTATTTCCATTCCACAGTTTAGTCCAGCAATTGCAAATGACATTGCAATTCTATGGTCACCATGTGAATCAATAGTAGCTTTTTTTATTTCACTACCAGTAATTTCATAACCATCTTCAAACTCAGTGTAGTTAACTCCACATTTTTCTAAATTTGAAACCACTGATTTAATTCTATCACTCTCTTTTACTCTTAATTCTTCAGCATTTTTAACTAAAGATTTTCCATTTGCTAATGACATAGCAACAGAAAGTGCTGGAAGTTCATCAATTAACCATGAGATATTATCTTCAACTACAACACCGTTTAATTCTTTGTGTTTAATTTCAATATCTCCAATAGGTTCATAAATATTCTCATTTTCAACAAAATTAACTTCTGCACCCATTCTTTGTAAAACTTTATAAGCTTCAATTCTTGTAGGGTTTAAAGTTACATTTTTTATAACTACTCTAGCATTTGGAGTAATTGCAGCTGCTACTGCAAAGAAGAATCCAGATGATGGATCTGTTGGAACAGTTATTTTTAAAGGCTTTAAGTGACCTTTTAAAGGATGAATATTTATAAACCCTTCATTATCATTTTCAAGTTTTGCACCCATACCTTTTAACATTCTTTCAGTATGGTCACGTGTAAGTTCATTTTCTTTATATTTAGAAACACCATTTGCTCTAAGTGCTGCTAAAATCATTGCAGATTTCACTTGTGCTGAATCTACTGGTGAGTGGTATGTAAATGGTTCAAGTTCTTTAACACCTCTAATAAATAAAGGAGCTTTGTTTCCATTTTCTCTTCCATCAATATTTGCACCAATTGATCTTAAAGGGTTAGCAACTCTTTTCATAGGTCTTGCATGAAGATATTTATCTCCCACTAAAGTAAAAGCACCATCAAGTGAAGCTAAAAGTCCACAAAATAGTCTCATTGCAGTTCCTGAGTTACCACAGTCAAGTACATTAGCTGGTTCAGTTAATGTATTAGTTGGTGTGATCTCAACAGATGAACCATCTCTTTTTATCTTTGCACCTAATTGCTCTACAATACTTAATGTATTCAGCGTATCTTCTGCTGTTAGGAAGTTTTTAATATATGAAGTTTTATTGGAAAAAAGTGAAAACATTGCACATCTATGTGATATAGATTTATCACTTGCAATTGAATCGATCTCTATGTTAAACGCTTTTGGTAGTTCTTTAATATCAAATTTTTTCACTTTTTTCCCTTTTTATATATTTATCTTAATCCAATAGATAATTTATCTTCTAAAGTTTTCAGAATATTATCCATTGCTTTTATAATGTCTTCTTCTTCTAAAGTTTTTTCATCATTTTGTAATACAAATCTGATTGTTAAACTTTCATTATCACCTAATTTTTCATCAGTATAAATATCAATTAAATTAAATTGTTTGATATTTTTATCTTGAACACTGTTAATTGCATTTTTGATTTCTCTGTATTCCATTGATTTTGGAGCAATAATACTTAAATCTTTTTTAGATGCTTGGAATTTAGAGTAAGCTTGAACTTTTACTAAATCATTTTTAACAGCATCAAAATCAATCTCTGCAATAAATGTATCAGATAAGTCATAGTCTTCTGCAACACTTGGATGAAGTTTTGCAACATAACCAATTACTTTTCCATCTACAATAATATCTGCATTTTGATATGGGTGAACAAATGAATTTGTAATCTCTTTCATTGGTTCTAAATCAAATTGACCTACAGTATTTAAAATTTTCTTAGCAAATGTAAAGAAATCAACGTTTGCAGGTTTTCCAGAATTTACTACTTCTTCTTGTGCTACAGCACCTGTTTGAATAAATGAAATTCTTTTGAATTCTTCTCTATTTTCATTGAAAATAGTTCCAATTTCAAAGAATGCAGAAGATTTAGTACCTGTTTTGAAGTTGTTTGAACAAGCTTCTACAAGGTTAAATAAAATTGTAGTTCTAAAAGTATTTAACTCTTTTACAATTGGATTTAAAATATCTAACTCTTCTTTTACAGTAGGGAAGTTGTATTTTTCTAAACCTTCTTTTGAAGCAAATACATAAGTTAATGTTTCAAAGAAACCATTTTCAATAGCTTTTGCTCTTAATTTGTTTTTCTTTAATAAGTCAATTGAAGTTTTGTTAACTCTATTTACTTCATCAATTGCTAAAGGTTTTGCAACAATATTATCAATACCAATGATTCTTACAATCTCTTCTGTAACATCAGCAATATTTTTAATATCATGTCTAAATAGAGGAATCTTAGCACTTAGTGTATCTTCTGCTCCATCTTTTACTTCAAATCCTAAAGAAGATAAAATTCTTTCAATCTCTAGTTTTGGAACATCTTGTCCAATAATTGAATTGATTTTTTTGATATTTAAATCTAAAGTTGCTTTTTCTTTATCATCAATAAATGTTTCAGCACCTTTGTAGATTAATGCACCAAACTTAGATACAAAAGTAGTAAAGTAATCAATTCCAGTTTGAATATCTGGCTCAGAACCTCTTGATGATCTGTAGTAAATATCACCAGTATCTATTTTAGTTTCAAAAACTTGTTTTGCTAAAAGTTCTGGGTTCACATAAGATGCTTCTACAATAAAGTCTGTACTTGATTTATCAATAGCTTTATGATCAATTGCAATTTTACTTAATTGCTCTTTTCCATAAACATTATCAAAATTTTGCTCATCTTTTTTTACGTGAATTAAACATAAGTCATTGCTTGAATCTGTTTTTTCTTTTTCATAAGCATTTAAAATAACACCATTACAATGTGTTACATATGATAAAGCATTTTTAATGTCATTTTCATCTTCGTATTTACCAATAGCACCAGTTCTTAACTTTTGTAATACTGGAAGCTTGAACTCTTTAAAATCAACTGCTTTGAAGATTAATGATGAATCAATATTGCTATCACACTCAACTTCTAAAACTTGTCCAATTCCTGTTTCGTTGTAGTTAACATTTTTTTCAAACTCGTTTAGTGGTAAGTTATAGTATGCACATAACTCTCTTGCAACACCATTGATACTTAAACAATCACCTTTATTAGCTGTTAGTTCAATCTCAATAATATCATCATTTAAAAGTCTGTATTCATTTAACTCCTTTCCTAAAACTAACTCACCAATAGAATCATCTAGTTCTAAGATTCCATCATTTAGTTTTGGAAGACCAATTTCAGTTGAAGAACAAATCATACCATTTGATTCTACACCTCTTAGTTTTGCTTTTTTGATTTTAAATCCAGCACCTAAGTTACATCCAACTGTTGCAACTGGAACATATTGTCCCGCATCTACATTTTTTGCACCACAAACAATTTGAACAGTTTCACTTCCTATATCAACTTGACAAATGTTTAATTTATCAGCATCAGGGTGTTTCTCTTTTTCTAAAACTTTTCCAACTACAACTTTAGGAGCTATTAAAACTTTATCTAAACTATCAACTTCTAGTCCAATAGAGTTAAGAGTTTTACAAATATCATCAGTTGATATTTTTGAAATATCTATAAATTCTTGTAACCAAGTTCTTGTAATAATCATTTAAACTGTCCTACTAATCTCATGTCACTTTCAAATAGTGATCTTAAATCTCCAATATTATGAATTAACATTGCGAATCTCTCAACACCTAAACCAAAGGCATAACCAGATTTATTTTCATATCCAACTGCTTTAAATACGTTTTCATCAACAACACCACAACCTAGAACTTCTAGCCATCCAGTGTGTGAACATACTCTACAACCGTCACCTTTACAGAATACACAAGAGATATCAACCTCTGCACTTGGTTCTGTAAATGGGAAGAACGATGGTCTAAATCTAACATCAACGTCACCAAACATATGATGTAAGAATTCAACTAACACATGCTTTAAGTTAGCAAATGAGATTTTATCTGCATCATCAACTACTAATGCTTCAATTTGGTGGAACATTGGAGTATGAGTTAAGTCAAAGTCTCTTCTAAATACTGTTCCTGGAGCAATCATTCTAATTGGTGTTGATTGAGAAAGCATTGTTCTAATTTGTACAGGAGATGTGTGTGTTCTTAATAGAGTGTAGTCTTTATTATAGAAAGTATCTTGCATATCTCTTGCTGGGTGGTATTTAGGTAAGTTTAATGCTTCAAAGTTATGGAAGTCATCTTCAACTAATGGACCTTCTTCAACAGCAAAGTTTAGGTTTTGAAAATATGTAATAATTCTATCCATTGTTTCAACAACTGGGTGAGTTGCACCACATGATAGTTCATTATTGAATCTTGTTACATCAATTTTTTCTTCTTCTAACTTTTTGTTTAATGCTTCTTTTTCTAAAACAACTTTTTTAGTATCAATTGCATTTGCTACTAAAGTTTTTTGTTCATTTAAATTTTGAGCAAAAGCTTTTTTCTCTTCATTTGGAATAGTTTTCATTTTTGCAAATTCTGCAGTTAAAACACCTTTTTTACCAAGTATTTCTACTCTTAGGTTTTCTAACTCTTCAAGAGAGCTTGCATTGTCTATTTTATTAATCCACTCTTTCACTTATATCTCCTGAGTTTCGAATAATCTTGTATTCGTTTATAACTTAATAATTATATAAATTTGCGATTATACTTAAAGATTTATTAGAGTTTGGTTATAATATTTTACTATTTAAACGCAAGGAAAAAGAATGTGTATATTTTGTAAGATTGTAAAGGGTGAAATTCCTAATCAAACTGTGTTAGAGGATGAGAATTTTATCTGTTTTCATGATATAAATCCTACTAGAAAAATCCATGTTTTAATTATTCCAAAAGAGCATTATGATTCATTTGATGTTATTCCACCAAAAATTATGGCTGGTATGACTGAGTTTATTCAAAAAGTTGCTTCAAAACTTGGGGTTAAAGAGAGTGGTTATAGATTAATTACAAATATTGGGGATGATGGAGGACAAGAAGTTCACCATTTACATTTTCATTTAATTGGCGGAGAGCCAGTTGGTAGACTAGTTAGATAGTCTAAAAAACTTGTAGTTTAACTACAAGTTTTTAATTTTTAGTTATCACCTTGAAATGATCCTAAAGCCATAAGTTTTTCATATTTCTTTTGGTATCTTTGTTGTGGTGTTAATTGTTTTAACTCTTCAAGTGAAGTAAGGAAATACTCACCTAAAGCTTTAATTGCTTCATCTTTTTGTCTATGAGCACCAATTAAAGGCTCATTAATTACATCATCAATTAAACTTAACTCTTTTAAGTTCTCAGCTGTAATTTTTAAAGCATTTGCTGCTGTTTCAACTTTTGATGGGTCATTCCATAAAATTGCTGAACATCCTTCTGGTGAAATTACTGCATAAACAGAATATCTCATCATTGCTAATTTATCAGCAACAGAAATAGCAAGTGCTCCACCTGAACCACCTTCACCAATTACAACAGAAACAGTTGGAGTTGTTAAATCAGCAAACTCATATAAGTTTTTAGCGATTGCTTCTGATTGATTTCTCTCTTCTGCTCCAATACCTGGATATGCACCCGGAGTGTCCACTAACATAAGGATTGGAATTTGGAACTTTTCAGCCATTTTAGCAGCTCTTAAAGCTTTTCTATATCCTTCAGGACTTGGCATACCAAAGTTTCTGTGTAGTTTACCTTTTGTTCCTCTACCTTTTTGTTCACCAATAACCATTACTTTTTGATCACCAATGTATCCTAAGTAACAAACTATTGCTTTGTCATCAACAAAGTGTCTATCACCATGAATTTCGTAAGCATCAGTTAATAAACCTCTAATATAGTCCAGAGCATATGGTCTATCAGGGTGTCTTGCTAATTGTAGTTTTTGATAATCACTTAAATTTTTGAAAGTTTTTTCTACTTCTTTTTCAAGTTTTTTATCTAAAATTTCAACTGCATGTTCATCAGCTTTTGTTCTTGCAACAATGATATCTTCTTCAATTTTCTTTATTTTTTCTTCAAATTCTAAATAAGTTGCCAAATTATTTCTCCCTCAGTAAAAAAAAAGAGCTAGTATTACCTAGCTCTTCTTAAGTTCGATGTATTATTTTTATATTATGCTTCAAATTTTTTGAAAATCACAGTACCGTTAGTACCACCAAATCCAAAGTTATTACTCATAACAACGTTTAATTTAGTTTCTCTAGCAGCATTTGGAACGTAATCTAATTTACATTCTTCATCTTGATTTTCAATATTAATTGTTGGAGGGATTACACCTTCATTTAATGCTTTAATTGCAAAAATAGCCTCAATAGCTCCAGCAGCACCTAAACAGTGACCAATTTGACCTTTTGTAGATGTTACAGGAGGACAATTTTCAGCTCCACCGAATAATTCAGCAATTGCTTTTGACTCATTTACATCTCCAACAGGAGTTGAAGTACCATGAGAGTTGATGTAATCAATGTTTACATCAACACCAGTATTTGCTTTAGCCATTGCTAATGCAGCTTTCATTGATCTTAATGGACCATCCATTACAGGAGCAGTAATGTGGTTAGCATCACCAGACTCACCAAATCCAATAATTTCACAATAAATTTTTGCACCTCTAGCTTGAGCTGATTCTAATGTTTCAATTACTAATGCACCAGCACCTTCACCCATTACAAAACCATCTCTATCTTTATCAAATGGTCTTGAAGCTTTTTTAGGATCTTCGTTTCTTGAAGATAATGCTTTCATTGCAGCAAATCCACCCATACCAGCTCCACAAATAGCTGATTCAGCACCTACAACTAAAATTCTATCAGCACCATTAGCAGCAATAGTTTTAACTGCGTCATTTAATGCGTGTGTTGAAGCTGCACAAGCTGTTACATGTGATAATGATGGACCTTTTAATCCGTGCTCTATAGAGATGAATCCACTTAACATGTTTACTAGTGAAGAAGGAATAAAGAATGGAGAAATTCTTTTTGGTCCTCTGTTTTCACAAACAACTGAGTTTTTCTCAATTGTAGATAATCCACCAATTCCAGAAGCAGAAATGATACCAAATCTTTCAGAATCAGCATCTGCAACTTTTTTGTTTTCATCATTAACAAAACCAGAATCTTTCATAGCTTCATTTGCAGCTTTGATTCCTAATTGAATGAATCTATCCGCTTTTTTAACTTCTTTTTTGTCCATTACAGTAGTTGGATCAAAATCTTTTACTTCTCCTGCAATTTTTACAGGAAACTCACTAATATCAAATAGTGTAATTGTATCGATTCCACACTCACCAGCAACAGCTGCTTTGAATGAATCTTCTACATTGTGTCCAATAGAATTAATAGTACCTAATCCAGTTACAACAACTCTTTTCATTAAATATGCTCCGTTTAATTATTATTTAAATTATTCAACTTTTTAATTAAAAAACTCAATAGTTTAAATTTTGTTTTTAGTAAAATAGAAAGACTATTTCTAGTCTTCTATTTTAAAGCGTATAAATTACGCGTTATCTTCGATGTATTTAATTGCGTCAGCAACAGTTAAAATACCTTCTGCATCTTCATCAGGGATTTCAATGTCAAATTTTTCTTCTAAAGCCATAACTAATTCAACTACGTCTAAAGAATCTGCACCTAAATCTTCGATGAACTTTGAATCTTCTTTTACTTCTGCTGGATCACAATCTAATTGCTCTACAACTACTTCTTTAACATCTTCTAATAATGCCATATTTATTTCCTTTTAAAAAATTATCTCTGTATTATAACTAAAAAGATTTTAAAAAGTCTTTTAAATTATACAATTTAAGCTCTAGTTTATTTTACTAAACGTAAAGACCACCGTTAACTTTTAAGATTTCACCAGTAATATATGATGAGTGATCACTTAATAAAAACGCTACTGCATCAGCGATTTCTTTTGGTTGTCCAAATCTTGATAATGGAATATTTTTTTCATATTCAGCTTTAACTTCTTCTTTTAATTCATGAGTCATATCAGTTTGAATAAATCCTGGAGTTACAGCATTGTATCTAATACCTCTTGCTGCTGCTTCTTTAGCAAATGATTTAGTCATTGCGTTTAATCCACCTTTAGAAGCAGAGTAGTTAGTTTGACCAGGATTACCCATTTCTCCAACGATTGAAGAGATGTTTACAATAGATCCAAATTTCTTTTTACCCATAACTTTTAAAGAAGCTTTACATCCAATAAATGCAGATGTTAAGTTTGCAGCAATTACATCATTGAAATCTTCTACAGACATTCTTAATGCTAATTTATCTCTAGTAATACCAGCATTGTTAACTAAGTAAGATAATTCTCCATCAGCATCAATTACTGTTTTAATAGCTGCTGTGAACTCTTCTTCAGAAGTTACGTCAGCTTTAACGATTGCAGCTTTTCCACCAGCAGCTTCAATCTCTTCTTTGATTTTTTCAGCAGCTTCAGCTCCACTTCTATAGTTAATCCAAACTTTTAAACCAAAGCCAGCTAAAGTTTTAGCGATTTCTGCTCCAATTCCTCTACTAGCACCAGTTACTAATACATTTGAACCTGTAAAATTCATTTTATTCCTTTTGTTATAATTTATCTTAATTTTAAAAATTTGGCGTATTATATCGCACTTTTATAAATAAAAGGATTATACTCCTCTTTTGTTATTCCAAACTCTTATGTGTAATCTATCACAATATTTAAAACCATTTTGTATTGCCATGTTTATCACTTCTTCATCATTTTGACTTAAAGCTTTGGTATTATCACCCATTGGCATTAAATAAACTTCACATTTTGGAAGATTTGAAAGAATATCTTTAATCTCTTGGTTTGCTTTATTTTGGAAGTTTTTATTTATTACAAACTTTAAATATGACTCTTGTGTATTTTGAAGAATTTTATTTAAAGTGTCATAATTAACTCTTTTTTTCAAAGGCTCTAGTGAATTGCTAAGTTTAACACTTATTGAAAAAAGAATCTTTTTTTGGTAATCATGCTCAAGTTCTAGATTTAAAGAACCATTAGTTTCAATAGTAAGTTTGTGTCCATTTTCAATATAGTGTTTTAAAAGTTTTTGAAACTCTTCATCTTTCCAATAAAGTAAAGGCTCTCCACCTGTAATAACTATATCCATTTTATAATCATAAGTTTGAGCATTTAATAGATTATTAACTTCTTGAACTATTTGCTTATATGAATTATATTTATTCCATGAGTCTTTAAAAGCTGGATCAACAGCATAGTAAGTATCACAACCACATTTTTTTGTACCACTTGGTGTCTCATATTCTACATTAAAACCTGTACATTTAAAATTACATTTACCAAATCTAATAAATATAGATGGTGATCCAACTAGTTTACCTTCACCTTGTATAGTTGGACCAAAAATCTCATTTATTTCAAGCATAAAAAGTACTTTTACTTTTTGGTGTCTCTAAAAACTCTATATGTGATACTTTAACTCCAAGTTTATCCATTTTCTTTTGAACAATTTTTAAGAACCATGCAGATAAGTTTTCACTTGTTGGTACAAAATCAACAATCACATATCCTTCATATAATTCAATCATATGTGTTGACTCATCTTTAAACTTATTTAGATCTATTGAATAGTAACCTTCATCAAACTTAATTAGTTCTTCTTTTTTTACATTTGGAATTAGTGTTTCAAAAAGAGGGTCATTTATATCAAGTATAAATTTATGATCAAGTACATCATCTAAAAATAGTTTGAACCAATTTAGATGTTTAAAGTCTGTAACCATGCCATCTTTTAACTCGTTTGCTTCTAAATAAACTAAAATTTTACCTTGATGACCATGTAGATGTCTACATTTTAAACATGGATCTAGTGAGAATTCAGTATTTAATGTTTGTGACCAAACTCTATGACCATAACAAAAGTCAAACTCTTTTGATATTTTCCAATGCATTATTTTGCCTTATAAGGTATTGGATCAACACTATTTGCTAGTTTGAATCCGTTTAGTCTTAATCTACAAGAATCACAAACTCCACAAGCTTCCTCTTCTTCTTTATAACAAGACCAAGTATGCTTTAATGGCACGTTTAATTCAAGTGCTTTTGTTACGATTTGTGCTTTAGATAAATGAACTAGTGGTGTTTTGATTTCAATTTTTGTTGACTCTTTTGTACCTTCATTTATAGCTTTTGTAATATCATTTATAAAAGTATCTGTACAGTCTGGGTATCCTGAAGAATCCTCTTGTACAACTCCTATATACATAGCACTTGCTTCTTCTTTTTCAGCAATTGCTGCTGTAATTGAAAGGAAAATACCATTTCTAAATGGTACATAAGT
>Ga0098063_1000221_pt1 | contig 11585 bp, 8 predicted proteins | sample 24_taG_FD_77065 | JGI IMG/M metagenome (GOLD analysis project Ga0098063, IMG submission 77065) | Marine viral communities from Cariaco Basin, Caribbean Sea - 24_WHOI_OMZ | ecosystem: Environmental > Aquatic > Marine > Oceanic | place: Caribbean Sea: Cariaco Basin | collected 2014-11-08 | reverse complement strand
TTTTTTAAGGGTTGTTCAACTATTTTCGTCTACTTCAAAATTTATCTATGAATTATTCTTATTGAGACGCTTTTGGTTCTTCAGCGCCATCTTCATCATCGTCTACCATAACAATCGCCACATCTTGCTGTTGGCGCTCCTTGATAAGATCTTGCTCGATGACTTCTTCTGTGGCCAATTTGATACCGTCAGATTTTTGGCTTTGATATTTGAGCGCTGCTAGCCCGCCAAGTACGCCAATAACCGCAATAATGATTAGGATAACGGGATTTTTCCAGAGCGGTATAGGCGCGTCGTATTCAATCGGCTTTTCACTGGTGGTGGTCGGCGTATTGTCGTTATTGCCGCCAATTAGACCTAAGCTTACCAAAGGTGGTTTTGGTGCGCTGGCAGGCTCGGAGGTAATTCTTAGGCGGTTGCGCTGCAAGTATATTTCTGAGATTTTCGCCAATTGCAGCAGCCAACGCTGGTGTGGCAAGCTTATGGCTGACATTTCGGCAAACACCAATAAGTCATTGTGTTTACCTTGTTGGGCATTCGCAGGTGAGCGCCCAATGACCTTTAAATAATTGCCCGTCGCTAGTTGCATGTCTTGGACAGGCTCATGGTTTTCAGGTTTAAACGTCGTCAACTCGTGCCAATGCGGGTCAAAAGCGGGCGGGGTATCAGCGAGCTGCGCTGTGCTTAACAAAGTGCGTTCTGTGGTATTTTTTACTTCTGTCTTTAAGTCAGGTTGTAAACCAGATTCTGTAGAAGTGGTTGTTGCTTCATTTTCATTAGATTCAGCCAGTTTGGCAGACGTTGGCTTATTGGCCACAAACCGCTCGACGGATAAAAACTGCGGCTGCAAGGCGAACCATTTGTCCAGCTCCTCATTATCAAGCTGGCTATATTCTGCTAAAATCGCCAGTTCACGTAAGACAATCACGCATAAAGAGGTGAGTAGTATTTGCACTTGCGGTGATGTTGCGTCAATCTGCTCAGCAATGTAATCGCTGGCTTTAATCACGCGCGCATTCTCATGAAAAATCGCATCGGCCACCTCTTGGCGATAATATAAAGTCGCATTGATGGTCGAAAAATTCATTGAATTATATCGGCGTAGTTCTTTGACGGCGGTACGAGTAAACAGTTTTTTGCTTACGGCTTGCCCATCATTATGCTGCTGATAAGCAAGTAAGGCGCTGATAATCGCTTGCAAACTCGCATCCATCGCCAAGCGCGCTTGCGTTAATGACAGCTTAGCCGCGTCTGCTAATAATGACACCATCGGCTTGGTATCTTGATAGAGAAAATCATACATCGACACACGTGTCGGTGAAATAGTCGTCATAATCTGCTAGCATCAAAAAGTGTGCTCCTATATTACGGTGCCAAAAGCCTTGATACAATCCCTTAATAATAGAAAAACGCAAACATTTCGCTCACCATTTATTCTCAACGCAGTCGATAATAACCACTGTAGATTTATGAAAGCCGGAAAACCTTATGACAAATAATGAAAGCTTTACCGAAGAGTTTAACGAAAAATCTGATGTGCGACTGGTTATTAACATTGCTCAGCAAACGTTAACGCTATATAAATACGATAAAGAAATGACACACTATACGGTATCTACGGCTAAAAACGGTATTGGCAGCCAGCAAGATAGCGGCTGTACACCCCTTGGTAAGCACATTATCGCGGCAAAAATTGGCGGCAGTGAACCCATGAACGCGGTATTTGTGGGACGCAAACCGACAGGCGAGGTCTATAGTGCAGAGCTTGGTAAACTGCATCCTGAACGCGATTGGATATTAAGCCGTATTTTATGGTTAAGCGGTCTTGAAGAGGGACTGAATAAAGGCAGCAATACTCACGGCGGCTGCGATACCTATCAGCGTTATATTTATATTCATGGCACACCAGACAGTGAACCAATGGGCGTACCGCTCTCGCACGGCTGTATACGGATGCGTAATGAGGATATTTTGGAGTTATATGAGCAAGTGACCGAGGGTGTAGCCGTGACCATTGTTGCTCATTAGTATTTACTTCAAAATATCGCGTTTAAAAAAAACAGCGTACTTAATAGTCGCTGTCTTTTTCTTGGATTATGTAAAAGTCGAATATAAATAACACGTGATGTTAAAAAACCAGTCTCAGTATTATTACCAAAACTTATCTGCAGATTTAAGCTTAGCTAAGTGCTTTTTGGTCTTTTTCTGTGCATCTATTAAAGAGGCGTTTAACCAGCCTGCGCCGTACAAGGCATTGGAGTCTGTGCTCGCTTTATATTGATAGCACTGCTGATAATAAGTGGTGTCAAGTTGTTGCCTAAGCGCTTGCTGTGCTTTTACGAGACGCTTTAGGAAGCGCTTACTTTTCTTTTTAGACTTTTTAGTGCTAAGCTTTTTATTTTTGAAATTTTCATTGTTGATTAGGGGTGCTGCAAATTCACTAACGTAGCGCAATTTTTCAAGCTGACGGTATAATTTAAGGTGAGCTTGTTTTTCGTCTTTGTTTTTGACTGGCAAATCTATATCCTGCGCCGGCAGACTTTGCGAATCCGTATTTTCTAAACTTGCACTATCTAAATCTGTGCTATCCGCGTTAGCATTCATAGCTTCATGAAGTTTTCTCTCAGCTTTCAGCAATTTTTTATAACGTTTGACCAATATTTTTCTAAGCTTATGAGCGGCGCGTTTATCTGCCTGTGGTTCAAGGTTGGGGTCACTCATGGTAAAGGCTATTAGCTCAAGCAAAGTCAATTGCAAATCATTGGCACGTACCGCATCGATAGGAGTGATTTTCGCCGCTTCAATTTCTGCCAACCAATCAACGCTTGGTGCCTCATGCTTTTGTAGATAGGGTTCGATATGACTGGCAAGATAAGCAAACTTGCGATAATCAGCCAGTAAAGTAGCTGTTTGTTTAAGGATGATTGCCCAATCAGGATTGAGCTCATCAGAGAAGCCTTTAAATACCTTAAGCGCGGTACGTAGGCGCTGAATGCCGTTATGCAATTGTAAAACGTGCTCATCAGCAGTGCTGCCTGCGACGATGGCGCTACTATTGGGTAGTATTTGCAATAGGCAATTATGTACGACTGCCCGTATAAATGCCGGCCTGCTGCTGTCTTTATCGACAGTTAGATCGCTAAGATTGGCGCTAACCGCTCGGCTATGTTGTTGCCCCGTAATTAATAGGCCACCGCGCTCGGCTTTGGTCACTGTCGACAAGCAGAGTTTATGGCGCTGGCACCAGTTTTTGGCAGTCGTAAATAAAAAATCTACATCGCCTGATATCAGCTCAAACTCGATTTCTTGAATGCTATCGCGCTGAGTATCATCGCTACCGTGAATAATTGCTCCGCAGTCGTATGCCATTTCAATCTGATTGCTGCTGTCCTTATCACTATTATCTGTGAGCAATCGTGTTACACGCTTGACATCGGTGACATATAATCGGGTGAGCGTTTTAGCCAGTTTCGTTAGTTTAAACGCCGCTAGAGCAGGGGCGATGGGAGTGTCTTGATAAATGCTCAAATCAGGCATAAGGGTGTCTGTGTCCAACATAGCTTGGACTTGTTGGGTATCTAGTACCGCATTGTGCTCTAAACGCGCTGCAATACCGTCGCCACCCGCTTTGATGGTCTGCACCCACGCATCGCCTTCCTGACGAATACGTAAGCCAATACCCGCCTTAGCGAGATGCTGATCTGGAGTGTCATAATAATGCGCGGCCAGCTGCGTGAGCTGTGAGGATTTAATATTCGCTTGGCGCATCAAACCTTTTAAGCGTGATTCTGGTACTAGAAACTTCAGCTCTATCTCTTGCATGATGGCTCCCGATTATAGTTATGAATGGTTAGTAATACCTGTTAAATAATTACCATCGTATGAAAGCTATCGAACAATGACAAGTAAAAGTTTTACTTTGGCTAATTAGCGGATACTAGGGCGTGTACCCAGTTCAATCGATAGACATCTAAATGTGCTAAAAATGGCTATTTAATAACGCTGTCCTTTTAAGACAGGGAAGTTATTTAAAGCCAAAAAAAACCGCCCTACTAGGTAGGACGGCTTTTTATAACGGCTACTTATAAAATATAACTATAAGTGAGCGATTATTAGAACTGGTTCATGGTGTTTTTGCCACCACCAGCTTTAAGGGCGTTTTCACCAGAGAAGATTTCTTTGTGATCATCGCCAAGGTCAGAACCCGCCATTGCTTGGTGTTTAACACAAGCGATGCCTTCACGGATTTCTTTACGTTGGACGCCAGCTGCATAAGCAAGCATACCTTCTTCACCGAAGTAGCCTTTAGCAAGTTCATGAACGCTAAGTGCAGTGGTGTGGTAAGTCGGTAGCGTGATTAGGTGATGGAAGACACCCGCTTCGCGTGATGCGTCACGTTGGAAGTTCTTCGCAGCGATGTCAGCAGCTTCATCAAGCTCAGTACCGTCGTAATCAGCACTCATCAAGTTGTCTTTGTTGTAGCTTGATACGTCTTTGCCTTCTTCTTCCCACTGAGCGATAACTTGCTTACGGAAGTTTAGCGTCCAGTTGAACGATGGGCTGTTGTTGTATACAAGCTTCGCTTTTGGCTGCTCTTCTTTAATACGGTCAACCATCATTTTGATGTGTTCTACGTCTGGAGTAGGTGTTTCGATCCATAGTAGATCAGCACCGTTTTCTAGAGCGGTTACACAGTCAAGTACGACGCGGTCGATGTTGGTTTCTTCGCGGAACTGATATAGACCGTTAGCTAGACGCTTAGGACGAACCAATTTGCCGTTGTGCTTAAGAAGGCTGTCATTTTCTTTTGCTTCTTCGATGGTCACTTCTTCCATTTCTAGGAAGTCGATATATTGAGAAGCAAGGTCGCCTGGCTCATTTGATACTGGGATTTTTTGCGTGAGTGATGCGCCCTCACTATCAGTACGAGCGACGATAACACCGTCTTCAACACCCAATTCTAGGAATGCATAACGAATTGCGTTGATTTTTGCGATGTAGTCTTCATGCGGTACGGTTACTTTACCGGCTTGGTGACCACACTGTTTTGCGTCAGATACTTGGTTTTCAACCTGGATAGCACAAGCACCGGCTTCGATCATTTGCTTAGTTAGCAAGTAAGTCGCTTCTTCGTTACCGAAACCTGCATCGATATCAGCAATGATTGGCACAACATGCGAATCGAAGTTTTCGATTTTTTCTAGGATAGCTGAAGTGTCTTGACCCGCTTCTTCTGCAGCGTTTAGCTCACGGAAGTAGTCGTTTAACACTTTAGCATCAGCTTGACGTAAGAAGGTGTAGATTTCTTCGATTAGCTTAGGCACAGACGTTTTTTCGTGCATAGATTGGTCAGGTAGTGGACCAAACTCAGAACGTAGGGCAGCAACCATCCAACCTGATAGGTAGATGTACGTTTTAGCGGTAGTGCCAAAGTATTTTTTCTTAGCGTACATGGTTTGCTGAGCAACGAAACCATGCCATGCACCTAGAGATTGCGTGTACTGAGACGTATCATTGTCATAATCTTCCATGTCTTGACGCATGATTTTTGCAGTATACTTGGCGATATCTAAACCAGTTTTGAAACGGTTTTGCATCATCATACGTGCGGCATCAGTCTCGCTGATATTCTGCCAGTTACCGTGCTTTTGCTTTAGTTCACGTACTAGATCAATCGCTGATTTATATGCAGTTGACATCTATAGTCTCCTTGGTGGGGTGGGGATTAAAGGGGATGTAAATTACTCAAGTAAAAATATGCAGATAAGTGTTGCCGATAAAATAATGATTCTTGGAAAGAAATACATTGGCAAAAGTAAAGTTTGGGATATAAACCTTTTGCCTGAGCAATCTTTACTAAACTATAAGAAAATGATTATAAAAGCAAATAAAACCTGTCTTATTGGTCAGCTTTTATTTTTTAGATTTAATTGACGCTGTTTTAGTTAAGATGTGCTTGCCAGTTAAACCACTTATTACCCTAGAGCGTATATAGCATCAATTCAAGCCTAAAAACTGCCGCGAGCAAAACGCCAAATTTATAAAAAAACGGCTTGCATAATAGGGCTTACGCAATAAATTTTCTATCCATCTTTTAGTATAAAAATGCGATAAAATAGCAGGCATCATTGATTCGTTAAAAGCCGTGCTGATGGCATAAGATTTAAAAATGACTTATCAGCGCTTGCTAAGCACTATAGCTAGGTTACCCTGATTTATCTAGTTTATGATTATTATCTTGGGTATTTCATTTGGTTATAGTATAGATATAACAATGGCTTGAGCAGGGTAAACTGGAGTATAATAAGCGTATATTAAAATTATTTAGATAGAAAAACGCTTGATTTAAGCAGTCGCAAAACAATTTTGTAAAATAATAGAATGGAAGATGCCACGCTTTTTTAAGCTTATGGTGGCATTTATTCTACGGTAAAGAGAAATAGATATGAATTTGCAGCGGGTTGATTTGAATTTGTTGGTACATTTAGATGTACTACTGCGTGAAAAAAACGTCACACGTGCAGCTGAGCAGCTCGGCATTACCCAGCCAGCGATGAGTAATATTTTGCGGCGCCTACGTAAGTTGTTTAATGACCCGTTATTGGTGCGCTCATCGGAAGGCATGACGCCGACCGAGCGCGCGCTTGAGCTGCAGCCGCGTATTCGTGAGATATTAGCAGATTTGACGCAAGTGCTTGAGCCGCGTACTGAGTTTCGTCCTTATAGTACCTCGCGGGTTTTTCGTATCATGACCTCAGATTATGCTGAGGCCACTTTGGTGCCAAAACTGGTCAAAGCGCTACGTTCTGAAGCGCCAAATGTGATTTTGGATTTCTTGACGCCATCTGATGTATCTTATCGCGATATGGAGCAAGGGCGCGTGGATTTAGCGATTAACCGTTTTAATGAGATTCCGCAAAGTTTCCACCAAGTATTGGTTTGGCGCGATACATTTAGCTGTCTGTTATCCGCTGAAGGGCCGTATGCCAATCGTTTTAATTTAAAAAACTATCTCAAAGCGCAGCATGTTTGGGTGTCCAAAACAGGTATGGGCGTTGGCTTTGGGGTCAATCCAGAAAAATCGGGCGGGCTTGGTTCTATCGATCAGGCGCTGCAACGCCTAGGACAGAAGCGCCAAATCAGCGTCTTTACCCGTCACTATCAAATGCCAGCGATGCTTGCCGCCAATAAAGACTTAATTGCGACTTTGCCGACGCGGGTTGCGAGAATGCAGGCCAATAATGACAGCATCATTATGGAAGAGCCGCCGTTTTTTATCCCTGAGTTTGAGCTGACGATGGCGTGGTCACCACTGTTACAGCATCACCCAGCGCATCGTTGGTTACGTCAACTAATTATGCATGTGGCGCGACAAGTGGTTGCCGAAGAAGAGAATCCGCCGCCAGAAATTCCCGTTATTAACCATTTGTTTTAGCACAACTTTTAAAAACCAGCGCATGTATCATGGGCTGGTTTTTTTATTGCCTCCATTTTTATATCAAGGTTTTTAAATTAAGAAGCTCTTTGAATCAAAAGGTTCTTTAAATTTAATTTCTTAAAATAAAATCAGTTTTTATAATGGCGTCACACTATTAACATCTTACGCACACTTCTTCATAACTTGTAAAACTACCGCTGGTGCATTTTGTTATGCTAAATGGACATTAAGAAAAAAGACAACTAAAGCGAGCATTGTTAAGTGATTCGATAATATCGGCACACTTAACGATAGAGTATTTCTTAGTCATCATGGCTCGTTTAATAAGTATCCATTACATAATAAGCAAATAAATAAGGACAATTATCATGGCAGATATTACCACTGTGAACCCAGCAACAGGTAAAGACATTAAAAATTACACTTATATGAGCGATGATGAAGTGAACAAAATCATCGATGCCTCGCACGCAGCGTTTTCAAAATGGCGTTTGGTTAGTGCCGATGAGCGCGCCAAAGTCATTAACTCGATTGGCGAGACGCTAATGAAGTATAAGGACGAGCTTGCGAAGCTAATGACTGAAGAGCGTGGTAAGACCTTAGAGGCAAGCTTAGCTGAAGTAGATTTATGTAAAGCGATTTGTGATTTTACCGCGGGTGAAGGCGTTGCTGCTCTAGCTGACGACGAACGCGATATCGAAGGCATTAAAAAAGGTCTAATCAGCTATGACCCTATCGGTATTATTTATGGTATCCAGCCGTGGAACTTCCCAGCCTACCAAGTATTCCGCTATACCATTGCTAACTTGATGGCCGGTAACAGTATCCTGCTTAAGCACGCATCCAACGTGACTGGCTCAGGTCAATTGATTGAAAAAATCATGCAAGAATCTGACTTACCAGAAGGCTTATTCCGTGCCTTGATTATCGATCATGATCAATCTGAAAAAGTGATCCAGCACGAAAAAGTACGCGGTGTTACCTTAACGGGTAGTGATGTCGCTGGCCGAGTAGTGGCGCAGCAAGCGGCCAAAGTACTGAAAAAGACGGTCATGGAACTTGGCTCGAATGATGCCTTTATTGTGTTAGAGGATGCCGACTTAGATCTAGCAGCAGCAACTTGCGCCCATGCACGTTTATATAATAATGGCGAAACCTGTATTGCCGCCAAACGTTTTGTCGTCGTCGATAGCGTGTATGATAAATTCCGAGATTTGGTGATCGAAAAATTCAACAGCTATAAAGTTGGCGATCCAATGGAAAAGTCAACTGACGTAGGTCCGATGTCGAGTAGCAAACAGCGCGATACCTTGCACAAGCAAGTGCAAGAAAGCGTAGATAAAGGCGCGACCATTACGATCGGCGGTGAAGTACCTGATAAGCCAGGCGCATTTTACCCACCAACGATTTTAGAGAACATCAAACCAGATCAACCTGCTTATAAAGATGAGTTATTTGGTCCCGTTGCCGCGCTTATTCGTGCCAAAGACCAAGACGATGCTTTCCGTATTGCCAATGATAGTCGCTATGGTCTCGGCGGTGCTATATTCTCAAAAGATGAAGAGAAAGCGATCAATTTAGCGCAGCAGCATTTCGATACGGGGATGGTTTATATCAATGGCTATAATTTGGTCAATCCAGGTCTGCCATTTGGTGGCGTGAAGGATTCAGGCTATGGCCGTGAACATGGTGGCTTTGGTATCAAAGAATTTGTCAATATTAAAGCAGTACATGTGGTTAATAAAAAACCAGCTTAATGATTGAACTGCTTTAGATTTATCATTTGAAATGCCTCGTTATTAAGTAACGAGGTGTTTTTTTGCTATATATTATCTTTGAATTAAGCATAAAAAAGCTTAATAATCTAACCATAGCTTTAACGGTAAAGCCGGTAGATAAGATGATTTAGTATCCTCAGGCGGATTATCTAAGTCAATAATGCCCTTAGCAATCAGTAATAGGGTCCACGGTAAGAGTTGATGCTCACCTTTTTGTACGCGTGCTTGCAGGCTATCCGCAGTGTCTTTGTAATTGACTTCAAGCAGCGCTTGGGTCAACACCGCACCGGCATCAAGCTCTGCAGTTACTACATGAATACTACAGCCGTGATGGCGTTCACCTGCTTGTATCGCGCGCTGATGGGTATCTAGGCCCTTATAAGCAGGCAGCAGAGCAGGGTGCAGGTTAATCATTGGCGCAGGCGCATTATCGATAAATGAGCCGCTTAACACGCGCATAAATCCTGCAAGCACAATCACATCAGGCTGCCAAGTGGTTAATTGAGCATTAGCATGGGTTTCAAAGGTTTTGATACCCATGCGTTTGCCGCTAGCAACGTGAGATAAGACGGCGACTGGAATAGCAGCGTCATTGGCACGTGTAATGGCATAAGCATCTTCACGGTTGCTAATGACGCCAACAACTTCAATCGGTAGCGCGCCAGCTTGCGTGGCATTGATTAATACTTGTAGGTTGCTACCGCTACCCGATACCAAAACAGCGACGCGTAACGGCTTAGCGGGTTGCTTTGCCATGCTTTTTAAATTGTCGTCTGGCATTAACGGTACACCACGGCGTCCGCTTCACGGCTAACCATTTCACCCAATTTCCAAGCTTTTTCGCCTGCATCATTTAAGGTCTTGATGGCCGTCTCAGCTTTGTCTTTAGGTACAACGATGACAAAACCGACGCCGCAGTTAAAGGTACGGTACATCTCGCTTTGCTCAATATTGCCTTGGGTTTGTAGCCACGTAAATAGCTCTGAGAACTGCCAGCTGCTCGTATCAATACTAGCGGCTAAATTATCTGGTAGTACACGCGGCAGGTTATCGGTTAAGCCGCCACCAGTGATATGCGACATCGCATGTAAGGCTGAGCTACCAAGGCTATCTTGCAAGGCTTTAATGGCTTTAACATAAATACGTGTCGGTGCCATCAGTGCATCCTGAATAGGCTGACCATCTAATTGCTCATCGCTTGTCGTGACATCAACGCCGCTGACTTCGATGACTTTACGTACCAATGAGTAGCCATTAGAATGCGCGCCGCTTGAAGCAAGGGCAATCAATACATCGCCCTCGCCGACGTTTTCACCAGTGATGACTTCCGCTTCTTCGACTACGCCGACGCAGAAACCTGCTAGGTCATAATCATCGTCTTGATACATGCCCGGCATCTCAGCGGTTTCGCCGCCGATAAGCGCGCAATTTGATAATTTACAGCCTTCGCCAATGCCCGTCACAACAGTTGCCGCGACATCGACATCAAGCTTACCAGTCGCATAGTAATCCAAGAAGAATAATGGCTCAGCACCGCAAACCAATAAATCATTGACGCACATGGCAACTAAGTCGATACCGATGGTGTCATGACGGTTTAATTGCAAGGCCAATTTGAGCTTGGTACCGACACCGTCAGTGCCCGAAACCAACAACGGTGAGGTATAACCAGTCGGAATACGACAAAGCGCCCCAAAACCGCCAAGTCCGCCCACAACCTCAGGACGAGAGGTGGCTTTTGCCACTGATTTAATACGTTGCACCAACGCATCGCCGGCATCAATATCAACGCCAGCATCTTTGTAGCTTAAAGAAGGCTTGTTACTCATGGTCATCTCACAAATTTATAAGGAATGAAGGTCTGTCAGTAGAAAAGCGGATCGGTCGTGTTAATTTTGCAGATAGTGCGCGCATTATACCCAAAAATGACCCTTAGCCGCAAAGCAACTTGCCAATATTTGGCGGATATTTGCAGAAGAGAGCTAATAAAGCTGTCTTAGGTGCAATAAAAAATTAAGAAACAAAAAATGACTGATTTTTTGTTCGACTCTGCGATAATAGAACGCCAAAGTCGTTGGCAAAACCTACGACGATGACGCTGCTAATGACCATGACAAATATAAAGCCGCTGAAGACATATTTCAGTGAATAAATCATCAGATGCCAGTATTTTACATTGACTTAATCGTAGGGTTACCCTTAATGATAAACCAACCAATAGATCCCTTTTTTCGGCGCTTATTTATCGTCGTTGCGATTGTTATAGCGGTATTTTTATTGTATTTGATGATGCCGGTCATCGTGCCGTTTGTCGTGGCTTTTGTGTTGGCGTATTTGTTTAATCCGCTGGTCAAGCGTTTATCAAAATA
>Ga0098063_1000215_pt1 | contig 11788 bp, 10 predicted proteins | sample 24_taG_FD_77065 | JGI IMG/M metagenome (GOLD analysis project Ga0098063, IMG submission 77065) | Marine viral communities from Cariaco Basin, Caribbean Sea - 24_WHOI_OMZ | ecosystem: Environmental > Aquatic > Marine > Oceanic | place: Caribbean Sea: Cariaco Basin | collected 2014-11-08 | reverse complement strand
ATATATAAATTTGTTAGCTGATATTAATCGAAAGCTATAATTAACTTTTAAGTATCTGATTTAAAATATGTTTTTCTATAGCTGGCATGTGGTTTTATGGAATAAAAATTGCAGGTCTCATAGTGAATAATAACAGAATGTGACCTTTCCCTACTGATTGGTAGTTAAATGTTTTAGTAGGTAAGAGTTACGAGGTCTTTTAGATTGACTACTGGCAAATGGATCATTATGAGACAGACGGTAGACGTTATAAATAGGAATGGGATGTGAGAGCCTCTAAGAATAGCCTGTCGCCTACAATACAAATGAGAAGCTCAGGGTTTACCTTGATTGAGCTGATGGTGACGATCGCTGTGCTCGCTATTATTGTCGGTATCGCAGCGCCTAGCATTAGTACGCAGTTGGCTCAAAACCAAATAAAGTCAACCTCCAATATTGTCCTCACGTCCATATCAAGAGCGAAAACAGAAAGTGCTATTAAGCGTAGTAATATTGTTTGGAGTTACGATGACACCGATCATCATATTACCTTAGTTAGTCAAGGCTCGACAGTTGCTAGTTATGATTTAAATAGTAATAGTACACTGACATTTACGCCTACCACAGTGACTACTTTTGAGACAAATAAAGAAGGCAATATCAGGACGACAGCGGGTGGAGCTATAAACCTAGCAATTGACATAGGAGATACTCGAGCAGCAGCTACTACTCAGAGAGTGCGAGTAAATACAAAGAGAGCTTTTGAATGTGCAGGGACAAATTGCTAATGAAAAATAAACAGCAAGGCTTTGGATTGATAGAGGTAATGGTGTCACTACTAATACTGGCAATTGCTGTATTAGGGTTTGCCGCTATGCAAGGCCAAGCAATCAAAGCAACTGATGAGTCCTTGGAGCGAACGCAGTCTCTTATCATGATGCGAAATATGGGTGAAAAAATCAGACTTAATCCAACAGCTATCACTTCTTATCAGACAGCGATCAACTCACCTTCAACTACAGTACCAACTGTCAGTTGCGGTTTATACGGTAGTGCTACGACTGCTTGTACACCCGCCCAGTTAGCAACAGCAGAGTCTTATATCTTTACACAAGACATGAGCAATCATGGTTTTACAGTTAATCTACACCCTTGTCCCAGTACAGGTGGACAAGATGCTGATAATATTATGTATTCATGGTGTCTTATAAGTGCATGGGGGGAGACCAGGCCTACAATTGGAACAAACGCTGACGAAAACTGTCTGACCTCTCAAGTGACTAACGATGATAATTCAATCACCAAAGGTGGTATTTATCATCCAAAAGCCACATGTATGTTTATGGAGATAACTTGATGAAAAAAACAGATTATCCTGTAAGCAGAAATCAAAGTGGCTTTACATTAGTAGAGTTGATGGTGGCTTTGATTTTAGGGCTTGTAGTCTCTGCAGCAGCATTACAGATATTTTATACCAGCAGCGTCAATAATAACCGCCAGCAAGCAGGCTCTCAGATTCAAGACAACGCAGTATTTGGTATTGATGATTTTAGTAAACACTTACGGCGAGCAAATTATGGCGCAAATTCAAATACAGTCAGTGGTTTTTATCTCAATCATTTAACGCCTCAAGGTGGAATAGTGCTGACTAGGCCGACAGGTACTGGTACTAGCCCGTGGTCTAAATCTAACCTCAATGGATTAAAAAATGGCTCTGATCCTTTGCCGACGAGTATACTCTCGACCAATGAACATACAAATAGTGAGAGTAATCTGGACGGCATTGATAATAGTGATCAGCTTACTATTCAATACCAAGCTTATCAGGATGACATGTTTAGCTGTGATGGTGAAGAGATTGATAAAGGCGATTATGTCATAGAGCGTTATTTTGTTCGTACAGACACCAGTATAACTCCAAATAAAAATGGCTTGGCTTGTGCATCACTGATATACACTTATGATGAAACTCTCGCTAATACTACAGGGATAGATGTATCAGCAGATATAGCAGGTTTAACTGGAAATGGCATGATCGTTATTCCTAATGTAGATTACTTTAGAGTACTGCTAGGCACTACTGCTCAGAATGATTTTGCGGCAGACCCGACAAATCTGGCACTGATCTATCAGCCGATACCTAGTGATCCGACGTCATTGGCAGGACAGCGTATCGTAAGTGTGCAAGTCGGGCTACTTGTCCATTCTGATACCGCGACAGCCTCTCAGCAAGCCAATAGTAGCCTACGCTTCAATATATTAGACAGGCGTGGTCAGCAACTCAATACCACAGCAGCTAACGACCGTCAGTACTTAAGAAACGTGTATGAAACGACGACGTTGATTCGTAACGCAAGAGGTAAGCCATGATATCTACTTCTAAAAAAAACACGATCAGAGGTTCAGAGTCAGGCGCCGTACTGATTGTGGTCTTATTAGTGCTTATCTTAATCACTTTGCTTGGCACTATAGCCATTCAAAGGGGTAGTACGGACCTAAGGCTCGCAACGGCATCACAGGTTGGGAAATTAACCTTTCAGTCGACTGACGCGGCGTTTAACAAGCTTGAAAAAGAAGACAGATCGTTGGGTCAGGGTAATAGTGTGGACAATGTACGAGGCTATGTCACCCGACCTGGCAAACAATATGTAGGCCGTGAGGTTGTATTTTGTGTCAGGCCCAAAACCAGTAGGTTTTTTAATCAAACTAAGCTGACAGAAAAGACTTCTGATGGCACAGGTTATATCTCTGGCAAAAATGATGGTTTTTGTGATGTGGGAGATTCAGCAGACTATGTTGGTGAAAGCCGAACAGTGACACAAATGACGTTTGCAAAGAGCGATGTCACAGAGGCGCTCCCTTATAGCTTGGAAGGCGATAAAACTTTTACAGACGATCAGATTTCTCAAACTGGTCAGACGCCTTTTGAGTGTTCTAACTTTGAAGTATACGCAACCTCACTGGTTCCAGCCTTTTCTGATGAAAGTACGGCAAAGATAAATGCCTGTCTAAAGAATGTCAATACAGATGCGCTAAAAGAAACCTGTGAAGCAGACACTTCTAAAACAAAAGTGGAATGCAGTATTGACGCTTGCCTAGAAAGTCTAAATGTGCCATTTAATACACAAATGCAAGCCTATAAGTCAAAACCTATTGGCGTACGCTGCTTAAGCTGATTTCTATATTGAGGTAATTATTATGAGAAACAACATAACGAATCGAGTCTCTTTATGGCAGCTTAAGTCTTTGGCCGCTGCTGTGCTCGCAGGTCTGGCTGGAAGCGTGACTCATGCTAGTCTCGAAAACCATGGTGACCTTGAGATATATAAAGGTCCACAAGAGGCGCTACCCGTTATTACCTTAATGCTAGATGTCTCAGGAAGTATGGATACGATAGACGCACCTAGTGGCTGTCAGTACGGATACTACTATAGAGGACGCTACTATGATTACACAGAAGATGATTATGGCTATACGACATATTATTGCAAATTAGGAGGTAATAAATATTATCGTCGTATTGATAACCTAAGGATGGGCGTGTCTGATTTGGTCGACGACCCTGATCTACAAGGTATCGTTAAGGTAGGTATCGGTACGTATCCTAGGCAAACTGGTCAAGATAGATATAACGGTCATATCGACATACCTGCTAAGACTCTGGATGATGATCATAAGGAAGATATCGACAACTTCATCAAATATATGGAGCCTGGCGGTGGTACACCTGCTGCTCAAGCCTATGCAGAGGCGGGCGCTTATATGATGGGTACGACGACCAATAAACTGATTAAGAATGAATATACGTTAGAAAAAGAAACGTTTCGTAATAATGAGTCATATAGTACTGGTTACGGACGCGAAGATGCTAAATGCGTTGGCTGGGTACCTATTAATTTAAACTTCATCAGTGCCACTAATAATCTTATCGAGTGTAATAATTGGCAAGATCTAGGGCGACGTTTACGTACCAGCGACTTAAATGGAGATGTCGAATATAAACAAGGTTTGGAATGGCATGTCTATAATGGGTATTGGCGTGAACATTATATTTCTTATTATAAAAATAGTGTAGAGGCTAATGATCCCTTAATTACCAGTAATAACATCAGTCCTTATCCAATTAAGGAGCAATACTTTACTGATAATATTTATAGCGGTTTTCCTTATTCAGCAGACAATACCAAAACCGATGACGAAGAGTACTATGCATCGCCGCTACCACCAAGTGATAAGACTTGTGCGGGTAATGGTATCTATTTTTTAACCGATGGTAGCCCGAATGTTTCTAGTGCAACCATCGCTACAACGGTAATGGATAATGCGCTGACACCTAGGGGGTCGACTACAGGTTCGTTACACGTCACTTGTAATAATAATGGCGTGGCTAATGACTCTGGTTGGAATTGTATGGCTGACTTTGCTGATAAGCTATTAGATACGACCAATCCTAGTGGTATCGAGATCAAGACGGCGACTGTAGGCTTTGGGTCGGTTTATAATAGCATTCAGAATGCGACGACCAACGTGGACTGTAATGCAGGATCGAGTCCCGATGCTAGAAACTTATGCAATCTAGGGATCAACGGTCAAGGTGGTTTTTATTATGCAGAGAGCGCAGAGGATATCGTCAATAGTGTTAAGTCCTTGACAGGTAGGTTGACAACAGAAATCCCCCCTATCTCTACGGGTAGTATGGCCGTGCCACTAGATGATCTTAATGTCTCCACCTCACGCAAGTTTGCTTATCTACCAATACTGGATCCAGACCCATTATCTCCAAACAAGCTGTGGCGCGGCAACCTTAAAAAGTACAATGTAAAAAACGGTACGTTGGTCGATAAAAGCAATAAGCCAATCTTTACAGGTAAAGATGGTGAGTTTGCCTTAAATACCTCAGACTTGTACAACACTATTATAGATACCAGTCGCCCAGATACTCGGCGTCCAGATTTGGCTAAGCCTCAGGTAGGTGGTACTTATCAGCATATCTTTGAAAACAATAACAGCCGCAAACTCTTTGTCAATCAAGGTGGTACTCTCAAAAATATCCGTACAGATGCGACAACCGCGGCTGCAAAGCCCGTAGGTTTTGATGCACTAGCTGGCTATACTGATACGCAAAAGCAGCAATTGCTGAACTTCTTAGGCTTCCCCGTAGCCAACTCATTGACGATCAATGATAATACAGCGATTGGCGTGCCATTTGATCGGAATAAAAAACAGTTGGGAGGGGTGCTGCACTCATTACCCCAACTTATCTCCAAAAAAGCAGCGTTAAAAGCAGATGGCTCTATAGACAATACTAAACGTGAAGACTATGTACTGTATGGCTCTCTGGACGGTGCTTTACATGTCGTGAGAGATACAAGCTCTGGTTCAGATAAAGCGGGTGAAGAAGTATTCACTTTTATACCGAAGCACGTGCTAGAGCAACAAGGCGCAAGCTTTGTTGACCCTGATACGGTGGCGCAAAATCCTATATTTGGTGTGGATGGCCCATGGTCGGTATTCAACAATTATAAGTATTCAGATACAGAAGTTACTGCATTGCAGACGCTTGCCTTTGGCGGCTTGCGTATGGGCGGTTCTATGTACTATGGTTTGAACCTGTCTGATCTTAGCGACCCTGAGTTGATATACTCAGTCGGCTCTACTTATGCAATGGATGGCAGTGCCAATGCTAAAGGCATAAAAAATGACGCCGTCGCTAATGCCACCACCAATACGAGCCAGCAAAAAGCTTATGCAAGAATGGGGTTGAGCTTTGCACAACCCAGTGTCGGCTACGTGATGAGAGATGGTAAACGCGTTATGGTGAACTTTTTGGCAGGCGGCTATGATCGCTGCTATGAAGATCCAAAGTTCCAACTAGGCTCAGGTATTACAACGAACACAGTCGCAGGATGTAATGGTAAGACTGCCGCTCAAGGCAATGGCATCTATATGGTGCAAGTTGGTGAAGAAAAAGTCGATAGCATATCAGAGACGAATCCTGATGCCAGTAACGAAAGTAGCTTTGATACGACGTCTGGCAACGGCGACTTGCTATGGTGGACAAGCAGCTCTAACAACGGCGCTGGCAATGCCAACTTCACCGAAGTGACAGATATGAACCACAGTGTCGTGACCGAAATCCGAGTATTAGATCGCAACTATGATGGCTTGACTGATCAGCTGGTTTTTGCAGATTTAGGAGGAAGGGTATGGCGTGTCGATATTAATAGCGCTGAAGATGCAGATGACTTTGCAGTAGAGCGAGTGACAAAGTTACTTGATTTGTCTGCTAGTGGCAGCAATGCTGCATCGAGCGGCACTGATGCCCTACCAAGAATTTATGAAAAACCGTTAGTGACGTTTACTCGATTGGGTGAAGGTACCGACATCGTTGGTCTTGTGACGGTAGGAACGGGCGATAGAAGCTCTCCTGTACGCGCTCAGCGAAACGTAGCAGATCGCATCTATACCTTTGTCGATCGTGATATCGCGCGCCCAGATCTGTTTTGCTACGATGTACAAGACACACCAGATGATGAGTGCGATGGGGTAACGACCACTCTCGCCCAGCCATCAGCGATTACCCCTGCCGACTTAGTACCACTGACCAGCAATAACTCTGGCGAGTTTACCAATACCCAGACTATTAAGACACAAATGGACAGCTATACGAAATTAGGCTGGTATCTACCACTGACGATGTGGTCAGAAAAAACGACTTCTGGTACTCAGGCAGTAACGACGAACAATAGAGGTCTTAAGATGTTCAATCAGCCTGATGCTATTGCAGGGCTGTTATTTACGACGGTCTATAACCCCAATGTAGGCGATACGTCAGGTGTTTGTTCTGCTGGCGTGACTGGCCGTACTCAGCGAGAGCAATTATGCTTGCCTTATGGTGTTTGCTTGAGCAAGGATGTGGACTCAGATGGTGCGCTGACGGGAGACTGGGTAGTGCGCAAGACTCGTTATGTCTCTAATGCTGGTATCGGTATCGTAGACAATATCATCGCAGATGGTAACTTCGATGGAGATACACAAAATAGTGTGGTAGTGCTAGAAAACTACTGTGAGGGTGGTGATTGTAGTGATGGTAAAGTCAATCTTGAAGTCAACCCATTGACAGAAGGGCTAAACTGTCAAGGTACCAGTTGTCAAGTGGTTACCGACTCACGTATAGATCCAATGCAATGGAAGGAGAGGTAAGTGAATCGACCTTCAGAGTCTGGGTTTACTATTATTGAGCTGATGGTAGTAGTCGTGATAATAGGTATCCTGGCTGCTATTGCGGTACCGTCTTATCGGCAGTATGTACGAAAAAACGCTCAAAGCGAAGCCGAGTCGCGTATGCTAGCACTAGGCGTAGAGCTGGAGCGGTGGCGAGCCAAGACTCTGACTTACGGCGGCTTTGTACCCAATAGAGGCTGGTCGGCTACTGCTGATACAGTCTATACACCTAGTGGTAGCACTGCCACCAATCATCACTATGCGATAAGAATCATGCATGTGAGCTCAGGTAGCACACCTACCGCAGTGTCGCTATCTACCGCATCTCCTGCAAATAGTTGGGTCATGGTAGCGACGCCGCGCACGGGTAGTCTGGTCGCAGACAATCCTATGCTGGCCTATACCAGTCAAGGGGTACAGTGTGCATCCAAAGCCAGTGACATCCTGGTGGCGGCTGGATCAGAGCAGAACTGCGGAGAGGGGAGTGAGCCATGGTAAAGCGCAGCCTACAAGGCTTTACTCTGATAGAGCTAATGATCGTCGTCGCCATCATCGGTGTACTCGCAGCGATTGCTTATCCTAGTTATCAGTCTTATGTCATAAAGACCAAGCGCGTCGATATGATGACAGAAATGCAGCAGATAGCATCAAGAATAGAAGCCAATAAAATCACATATAGACGCTATGATCGTATCCCGCTCAGTGAGATATTTAGCAATACGGTTACAGGAACGACAACCACTTTTCCTAATACAGGAACAGCATTATATACCGTTAGTTTAACACCGATAGAAGGCACAATATTGAATGATAGATGGGTTATCACAGCGACTCCAGTTGAGGGTGGTCAGATGGAAGATGATGAGAATCTGACTCTTGATTTTAAGGGCGAGAAGTGCCGAGGCAGTGGTACGGATCCGATATGTGGGTTTGGTGATGAGTGGAATGACTAAAAAATAGTCTGGCAACTGACAATTATTGTCAGTTATCGTGAGCCAGAGTAGCCGCTATTGACATAAACTGACACTTTTAGGTATGCTTAGCGTAACAATTAGTGTCAGTAGATAACAGTATGGTAAGTGACTGCACGAAAATATCAATAAATAGCGATAATAATCGAGCACTTAGCATATATACCTACTGCGGTTAATGATATTGGCACGCTATATGCATCTAATAGAGCATGAAAAACCAATACACGATATTTTATACCTAACATAACGAGAGAATAGCGCGAGCGAATATCCGTTATCTTTATCCTCTCTAAAGGAGTTCTTATGAACGCTCAAAAAGGTTTTACCTTAATCGAACTAATGATTGTCATCGCTATTATCGGTATTTTGGCTGCGATCGCTTTACCTGCGTATCAGGACTACACCGCTCGTGCGCAAGCGGCTGAAGGCTTTAAAGCGACTTCTGGTATTCAAAGTGATATCGGCGTATTTGTAGCAGATACCGGTGCTTTACCAACTACCACTACTTTGGGAACTACAGCTAAACCAATCGCTGATTCTGCAAAATCTTTAGATGGTAAGTATTTTGATCCAGGTAAAGTCACTGTTACTGATAAGGGGGTAATTAACGTAGAATTTACGGCTGGTTCAAACTCCGGTAAGACAATGAAATTAACACCTTCTGCTACGGCTTCTGGTCAGATTAGAGGCTGGACTTGTGCACCTGGTGCTAGTAATGGCATTGAGCCAAACAGATTACCAACTAGTTGCCAGTAATTGACAACTTGCACTAATTGTTAGTGATCTAAAAGCTTTTATTAAAGCCTTAGCTGATGCTAAGGCTTTTTTTTGCATAACTGTTAACATTAATCATAGTTTAATGCAGGGTAATGCTTATTTTCTGACCATTATTGTCAGTCGGATAGAGTGGTACAGGGTGTGCAGTAAAGTATTTATAGATAATGCATGATATAGATATGTTATGACGTAATGGAATCTCTATGCACAGTATCACTCGATCTAACTCGACCCATATCTCGCAGAAAGGTTTTACCCTCATTGAGCTGATGATTGTCATCGCTATTGTCGGCATGTTGGCGGCAATAGCCTTGCCAAGCTATATCAGCTATACCGGACGTGCGCAAGCCATGGAAGGTTTCAAAATTAGCTCGGGTCTACAGAGTGAAGTGGGGCTGTGGCTGTGGGAGTATAAAATCCTACCACCTGCGAGCGCAGTGGCGAGTACTGGCATTATTGGGCGTCAGGCATCAGTGTTAGAGGGCAAGTACATTCCTGCTAACGGGATAGCTGTCACTGCTGATACAGGGGTCATTACCGTAAGCTTCGATGCAGGCGTAATCTCAGGGCAGACACTACAATTGATACCGACAATCAATACGCTCAATAACCAACATGTGATTACTTGGACTTGTGGTGGTACCATCGAAGAAAAATATCTACCTAACGCTTGCCGATAACATTAGCAAAAGGTCTCATCGCTATATATATCCTATATACTAGGCGCCTATATTTATCAGTTGTTGTATTGAGGAATCAGATGTTCGCTCATTTCAAATTACAGGCTAAAAGTGGTCAGATATTGGCCTATTTTATTGGGTTTGCTTATATGCTTGGCATCCTCAATTATATGCATTTGCTACCAAGCAAGCGCAATCTAAATATTGGCTTGCAGGTGCTACTGGTACTTAGTATCGGTCTGGCTATCGTTTGGTCACAGCGCGAATTCATATTTCGCCGTTTAGGTTGGTCAGCGTTGATGTGGCTGTTTTTGGTGCTTCTCGTCCTGATACAGCCGCTGGTCAATAGTATTGCTTATCCTGACGCGCTGATATTTACCGTTGGTCCAGTGGTTTTTGTGCTCCTATTAAGTGTAACGGTGTATCAAATCGAAGACAAAGCATCTTTTACTCGCACTTTATCTTGGTTTATTTTGATTGGGGCGTTACTAGAGTATTTAACACAACTGGCGCAGCTGCTACAGTGGACATTCTTGTTTCATAATTTGGTCTATCCCGTGCCTGCTGGTGACAGACCTATTGGTAATATTGTCCAGCCCAATCAAGCGGCCTTTATCTATGCGTTAGGGATTGCAGCTGCTTGCTATCTGCAAGATATCAAGATTACTTCACAGAGCCGCTGGGTACTCGTATTGTTTGGCCTATCCGTCCTTATACTAGGCTCAGGTATTGCTATCAGTGCCAGTCGCACCGGAATGGTATTGGGTATTGCTGCCATCATTGGTTATTATCTGCTCAATGAGCGACCAGCTAAGCGACGCTTGACGACAGCAATTTTGTTTACGGCATTGGGTATAGTTGGCTACGTACTGGGTAGTTTTCTACTTTCTAGCTACTCGCTAACGCAGAGTGCGGTGAATAAAATCGCGACGACTAGCGCTAATGAATCTCTTAGAGGCTATCAGCTCGAGCAAGCATTGCTTATATTCAAGGATAATCCATTATTTGGCATCGGTTGGGGTAACTTCTCAACCAGTGCACTCATCTATGCCGAGCAGTTGCCTTGGATGTCCACGACCGATCACTCGCATTTTGTTGTCTCTAATATCGCAAGCGAGCTGGGTCTAGTAGGCTTATTGGTGTTTATCCCTTTTATTTATATTATCTGGAAGAGTATACGATTAGGACGAAAGTCGAGCAGTGCTTTTGTGCTGAGCATCTTAGGAGTGATTACCCTCTACTCATTCAGTGAGTATCCGCTATGGTATTTTTACTTCTTAATGTTATTTGCGGTGTTTTTGGCCTTAGCTGATATCAAGATGACTGACGTGCAGATCAATCTCAAACGTATCTTTATCGCGCTACTGTTCCTTATTTCACTACTAAGTATTTACTATTATCAGGCATTTATGCAATATAACAAAGTAGCAGATTTGACTACTTTAGAGTTACCCTCTGAGCAAAAGCAATCGCTGATTACAGAATTAAATACTCCTTATGGGTTTACTCAGTATAAAGAATTCCTGCTCTATCATTCTTTGTCGGTCTCTAGTGCACAATTAGATGAAAAAATTGCAATAGGTGATCGAGTCGTTAGCCTATTCCCTGCACCGTCTCTGATGATGCAACAAGGATTATTGTATGGACTCAAAGGCGACTCAGAAGCGAATCTAAAATTATTCAAGGCCGCCTGTTTGTTTGAGTTCGCAACAGACTGCGCTACCGTGCAGGAAGCATTGATAAAAGCGCGAGATAGTCAACCAGCGTACTATGAGCAGACGCTGGAAGATTTTTTAGCGTGGCGAGAGGCAAACCCTGAACAGACGGGACTAACGACGGATTCTGCAAAATAACTACAGCAAGCGCTCATGTCATGATGAGGAACACGAGTCCGCTTGATGCATAATAGTATTAGAGTTACCCTAAAATCGATACTGCCAAAGCAGTTGAGGAAGCAGTAAAAATTATGGCCCAACATTTTTGGCAGTACTTAAGTGTACGTATCATAGTAGGGTGGTTGATCGTCTCTGTCGTTCCAGCAGTTATACTATTCTGGGGTTATATCATTGCTGATGATATTCAACTCACGCAAATAAACAGTGTCATTGCGAGTAGTAGCGCACTGTCACTAAGCTTAATAGGTTTGGATCGACT
>Ga0098063_1000213_pt1 | contig 11916 bp, 18 predicted proteins | sample 24_taG_FD_77065 | JGI IMG/M metagenome (GOLD analysis project Ga0098063, IMG submission 77065) | Marine viral communities from Cariaco Basin, Caribbean Sea - 24_WHOI_OMZ | ecosystem: Environmental > Aquatic > Marine > Oceanic | place: Caribbean Sea: Cariaco Basin | collected 2014-11-08 | reverse complement strand
TCTAAACAGTTAATGGAAGTACCTAGAGAACTAATTCGACTGCCTTATGATCCTCTTCATCCTTTATATTGGAAGAGTGGTGTGTATTTCAAAGGTATAGCTGATGTAATGAATGGTAAACCAGTGCCTGATGTACTGGCTAAATCCTTTACACCTATCACTATCTCTGTCTTAGGTGAGCAAGGGCCTGGTACTGCGTTAGCTGGTGCTCTTGGTAAACCTATTTATGACACAATGTCTTGGTCTAGGAATTAAGCGTAGCCCCAAACAGATCAGCAAACTTAGCAATCTCTACAGATTTCACCGCCTTCGGTGATTCGTGCTTTACTCATTTCATAACTCCAGGTTCAGGGTCTCTGACTTCGACTTCCATAATAATTTGTTGGGCATGGGCAGCGAGATCGTCGATCTCATTACAAGGATTATCGGTGTTCTTCTTTAATTTCATAATCTTCTTGGCCATGCAGAGTGCTACATTAAGTAGCTCTTTTGGTTTGTGATACCTTGTCATAACATTAAATCCCATATCAAATACATAAGGGTTAGTATAGCAAGGATACTGGGGATATTCTCTATCCACATTCGCCAAGATATCCACAATCTTCGTTCAAACATTTGGTACACCCTCCTTCTTTTTTAAGTGTTGGTTCGCCACAATCAGGACAAGTAAGCCCCGTGTTGATTGGCGGCTGTGCGACGGATTCATTAACGGACATATCAGGTTCGAGTGTTTTATTTTTTAAGTCCGTTACATGGTCTAAGATAATATCCCCGATATGGCTAACGATTGAGGATCTGAACTTACCTCCTGAGAAGTATCCTGTTGGACTAAAGATATGTTTCAGCTCTCGACTGATGAATTCAGGACACATTCCTTCACGGAACATGGCTGAAATTAAACGGGTGAGGGCAGACACATATTCATAAGATTCCATGTGACTACTGTTGAGGAAGATTTCAAAAGGTTTTCCATTTTTATTATTGATTGTGATGTAGATACTAACTCTCCGTGCTTCATCTTTAATCTTATATGTCTTGCCATTTAGTGTGACAGGTCGTTTCATATCTATAACGGGTACGGGTTCTGGCGGTAATAGCTTAGATTCTTCTGTGCTTACAGAGCACGATGTTATTTTGCTGTTGATCTTTACAGTCATTACTTCTCCCACCCACTAGCTTTGCGCCCCGCTCGTCCTCTGTCTGAGAGACTCATTGGTTTAGCTTCGAGTGCTTCACCTAGTGACATACCTTTTGCCATGCGATGATTTACAGCACTATGAGATGTGTTCCAATGTTTGTACATCTCTTCCTTTGTGCGGAATTCGTTTTCTTTATGATCTTTATACATTAAGATTTCCTTTGTTTTGGTGTAAAGATATCAGGATCAATTTGTTGGGGGTTAATGCCCAGCATCTCAGCAAACTGAAGGATGATATCGGTATTAAGTTTAATAGTACCTTTGAGATATTGACTTATCGCAGATTGACTAATGCCTAAATATTGAGCAGCATCTATTTGTCTCATTCCGCTTTTAGTCCAGAAATATTTTAGTTGCTCACTTGTTGTACGATCCATTCCGCTAACTCTTTACGGGACAAAGTTAATTTGTTCTGAGTGATTCCCGCTTCCCACTCAAGATTGGTAAAGATATAACTGCCTGTCTTGTGGCCAAGTATGACGGCTACGTTTCTGCCTTCTTTGTATCTGGCTCTCAACCATTTGGATTGTAGAGCACTGAGCTTTGGAATGAGTAGTGTGCTTTGTTTCTTTGGGAGTGCGTTTAGTAGTTTGTATTCGATCCAGAGATCAGCCTTGTTTCCAGAGTAATAAGCATCAGGGATACCACCTGTCATCGTGGCTTGGATCTTCCACCGATAGACAGTCTTGGGTAGTTTGTTATGTACCGTAGTGGTAAACCCTGACTCGTGCATTTAGTCGCAGTTATTTTTACATAAAGAATGTTACAGGTCAGGCACCCATTGGTCACTGATATTATCTAATGCATCAGCAATTGTATCGACGACTTCATCAGGTAGTTCGAAGGGTTGGGTCTCTAATACTAAATCAACACTAGTGAGAGGTGATCCCGTTATATATTGATAACCACCTTCTCTACTGATGTAAGGTAGTATTTCTTCCGGAAGGGTATAACCCTGTCCAATTTTTTCTAGTACTGCTTCACCAAGTTTAAGTTTTGTTTCTTCATCTATATCTTTTAATGTGGCATTCATAATTTATTTCTCCGGGTTCATTGCTTTTTCAATCTGCCTATCTTTCCATTCCTCGTGCTGTCTCTCAATCTCTTCGTGATATTTCTCAGCAAAGTATTCTGCCTCTGCATCAGGGTCATAGAAGAATGGGTCTACATCTTCTCGTTCTTTAAATTGCATGGTGGTGTCCTTAAAAAGCTCCCCTCCTAAGAGGGGAGAACAATGCCCCATTGCGGGGCAGGAGGATTAAGCTGCTTTGGCATCTGCCGGTGCAGGTTCAGATTCTAGCATCAGTTGTGCCGACTGCATAAATGGGGCTAGTATCCCAAGCTTATCGGAATCAACAGGGTTATCTGCTTTGAATACCAGAGTTGGATAACTTACATCTGGATTGAAAGCGATTTCCGTCACTACCTGTATCGGGTCAAGCCCTTTACTTGCTAGTGTTCTTACGTGTTTGTTCCAACTGGTTAGTCCTGTTGGTGCTACACGTATAGATAGAAGATCACTACTCGCTTCAAAGTCCTCTGGTAATAGTGCAAGGTTAAGGTTATTAGTACACGCCTTACCTTTACCACCATTAGTAGCAGAACCAAATTGATTCTTAGGACAATCCTTACAAAGACCATCGAACTGTGGTTCACTGGCATTTGCTGAGGGTTTCATCTCATCAATGTTACGTCCGATTGAATAACACTCAGGCGGTGCTGATTCGTTAGGGTTGTAAGCAGACTTATAGAAATTATTCTGACGAATAGAATCTATAATAATGGAATGAATTGGACCTTTATTAGTCTCACCACCGGGTAGAGTGAATACTCCGCCCTTTGTGCTGATGCGTTTGTTGGTCGGAGCCTCTGTAGTTTGAGCTACGTTGGCGATTCTTTTTGCAATAGCGTCTTGTACGCTAGTTAGTTCAGTACTTTTTGTCATTAATTTTTCCTTAGATTAATAGTACGCTTTGTGAAGCTGACGACTCCTGGTATAGCTCCGTCAGTTTTAACCAATTCCCTGTAAGCAGGGTTCGATGGTCGTCGTTGCAAAAGATAGAGGGCATGGTTGTCATAGATGTATTTCTCAAAGTCATCCCAGTCCTCAACTTTTGCGTTCTCCGTTTCGGAAATAGAGATGGTAGCGTGTTGTCCCCTCATTAATGTTACTTCTTGTTCATCAAGCAGTGACATAATGGTTAGTTCAACTTCTTCCTTCTTTTTCTCAAGATCACCCTTGTGGGCATTGATCTCACGTATCTCCTCACGGAGTCCTACGAGTTCCTCAATCAATGTGTTGATCGAAGTGCTCATTAGTCCAGACCCATCTCAGCAATCAGTTCTGACTTCACAATAGGTAGGCGATTGAGAATCTCCTGATGTCGTGATGTCAGTTCAGCAATTTTATTTTCAGCAGATTTAAGTGCCTCAATTTGTTGCTCGATCATTGGTAGTTCCTTCTTCATCGCATTGAACTCACGCTTGAGTACAGTTTCACGAGAAGGTTGACGGGTCTTTTTAGTAGTATCATTTGGCATGATAGTTACTCCTTACATTATATAACTAACACTAATAGTTTGCAAGTCTTTTTTGAAGCAGTGTTAGGAAACTTCAAAAATCTTTAGGATTTCAAATAGTTAAGTAGATCTTGCATTGCAATTTCTTTATTGTTTAGAGCATCATATACATTCGGTTCAAGAGTACCTTTGGCAGCAACGAGGATAGTCTCAGTTCGTTTCTTTTGTCCTGCTCTATAGATGCGATGGTTGGCTTGTACGAAATGCTCAAGGTTATGAGTAGGCGATGCCCATATGGTTGTGGTACCTCTGGTCAATGTAACTCCGTGGCCAGCACTGGCGGGATGAATAAAGATAACCTGATATTCACCAGCTTGGAATTCCTCAACAGCTTGGGTGCGGTGGTTCATACTCACTGTCCCATCGATGCGTGTCCAGCTGATGTTTAATTTTTCAGCCAGTTCAATTAATTGTTCTGTCTGATGGTGCCAGTTAACTACCACAACGGAGTGCTGTCGTTCTTGTACAAGTTCCATGATAAGGTTGTAGCGGTCGGAGTGAATAAGTGTTGTACCTCCGTCTTCGTTGTAAACTGCACCAGAGCATAGTTGTAGTAATTTATTAGCACGGACTGCTGCGTTGACTGCATTGATATCTCCTTCTTCTAGTTCTAATACACTTTGAGCTTTTAGTTCTTCGTACTGTCTCATGTGTGTAGGTGTTAGTTCTGTTTCTATTGTCCTTACAATATGTTCAGGCATATCCAACACATCTTCCAACTCATGCCTGATTGTAATATCACGTAATATATCTGCGACTGCTTCTACTGATCCTGGTTTAGATTCCCATTTCACCATCTGCGCCGATGGTCCGATCTGTCTTGGTGAACATACTGAGTTACGGAAAGAGAAGAAGTTAGCCCCGAGTCTTTGCCCATCATCCAGTACTAGTGTTGGATGCCATATGTCAGTAATCTCATTAGAGTTAGGTGTGCCTGAGAGCATTACACGATGAGTAAAGTATGCAGAAATAGTGCGTAATGCTTTACTGCGTTGCGATGTACGATGTTTAAAAGCAGTGAACTCATCTACTACTAACCAGTCAAAATTATGGAGTACGTCTGGATTCTTTACTATCCACTTCACTGCGTCATGGTTGATGATTACAATGTCAGCACCCGTTAAGAAAGATAACTTCTTTTTCTTGAGATCATAAACTGAGTAAGTTAACTCAGGGTTAAATGATTTAATATCTGCACCCCATGATGCCTCCATGATGGACTTGGGGCAGATAACTAAGAGTCGTCCTGTTTTGTTCCTAGTGAACGCCTCCACGACTGATCGTGTTTTGCCTGTCCCTGGGTCGGAGGTGATGAAGGCGCGTGGTGTTTCTGATAGGAATTGTGCTGTGGTTTCTTGGTGTTCGTATAGCTTTGGTATCTTTGTTTCTTTGTCCATTTAAAGTCGCCTCGTTGCTTTGATTCTCTGAGTGTATGTTTAATCCAACCTGCTGCCTTTAACACATCTGTGACTGTGAATAAGATGTGTATAAATTTCATCATGCTTAATCTCCTTTATTAAAATTGGCGTTCCCAGCCGGGATCGAACCGACGCAACTACCGTGAAAGGGTAGTGTCCTGACCACTAGACGATGGGAACGGGATGCTCTCTTTTACTGTGAGAGCAAACAGGTTTGAGCCTATGAGGAGGATCATAAAGAGCGCCTTATTACTATTTAACTCTTTACTATCTTGGATATATCTCAAACTGTCAGTGTTGTTTTTATGAATTGCATGACCGCTGACTGCACGCAATCCCAGCCTACTCTATTAAGAGACCCCCTGGGTAGGGTTTCATATCATACCGTATTGGCATGAAGGGAATTCTTGGTTCAGTTCTTCTTGAGGCGTACAGTGTTGACACCATTTACATGACCATTGACTGGGTTTAGGTGGGAACTCAGTAGCCATAGTGACTGCCTTGATCCTCTTGAGCCAGTTAGGTAAGAAAGTTTCTAAATCTTTACGAGTGTACTCTGCGTAATGGAGATCTTTCTTGTGGTCAATATAGATAGGTGCTGCTCTGATATGTTCCAACTCGGGGAATTTGAGGAAGGTGAATATGGCATAGAGCATTAGCTGACTACGATGCCCTGCTGGATCACCATCCCATTTACCCGATTTAAAATCATAGATAGAGGCAGAGTTGTCATCATGCATCACTCGCACATCGAGGATAATACGCACCCAACAATTAAATGCCGTCCAATCTACCTCTTCGAAGTTGGTATTGAATGCCCACTTTTCCTCTGGTGTACATTTACCAATCTCGTATTCCTTACGGAAGGAGTCAATTAACTCAGGGTAATGTTTGGCTGCAGCAGTAGGGGCATCAAGTGTGCCGTTGATGTACTCCTCAAGCTCTAGGTGGAGTTGTGAGCCACGATCCATAGCAGGGCTACCTACCATGGGGACGCGCTCTACTTTGTTGAGATAGAGGGCGTGTGGACACTTCTCATATTGTTTAACCCCAGAGTATGAGGTCGCCTTGATAAGACCCGATTGCTCCTCGGGAATAGTCTCGCTTGGATTTCTGAACATTTTAGTATCTTTGATTAATAGAACTCTGAGTATAACCTATACTAATAGTATTTGTCAACTCATTCCTACTACTAATTTATCATTATCTTCCCATTTTCTTTCGCTATTTTCAAAATCAGTTTGGTAATCTATGACTTCATCCTTTGTGATATTGAGATCAGCAAGTATATACGCGGCTAGATTAGGATCTTCCCAGATTAGTTTGAACGCGGTATCATAATCGAGATAATCATTAACCTTATTATCATAGTTAAATGATTTCTTTTTAGTAGATGCTCGTTGCTTTGGTTCATAGAAATGACCGTAACCATATTCGTAGAAGTCATCACCGTAACCACCATAATAATCTCCCCAGGGGTCGTTCTCTTCTGGTGTGCGTACTGTTACTAATGATTCAAAGTCAATTTGTATCAGTGCGTCTGTCAGTTTGAATAGATATTCATAGTCCAGTTTCTCTGAAGCTGTGTGCGCTCCACTATAACCGATAGATACATTAGTACATTCAGATACTAGATGAGTATAGTTAGCTGAGTCTGTGAATGTTCCTGTTGGATCTGGTTTATGATCCATCCCTAGTTTATCTGCAAGATGGTAAGCAAACTGATCTGAGGCACATGCATGACATTGATCGGTAATGATATCTTGTGTGCCTTTACGATCAAAGGCAATCATTCGGTCTATGTTCTTAAAGAATTCAGGATAAGTTTTAGCGATGTGATCACTACCGTTTCCTCCGATTTCTTCCTCACGGTGGAATAGATAGAGACCAGGTACTTTATTTTCAATGAGTTGAAAGAGAATGAAACATCCTGCCCCGTCGTCAGCACCGAGACATTCTCCATCGTTCTTGGAAATCATACGATTTTCAATATCGTGAACGATCTTCTGTGTACCATCTGTACGGTGTACTGTATCTGTATGACAAGAGAAAGCGGTGGTCGCGGAGTTACCATTTGGTAATTTAATTTCCATCATACGATTACCGAAAGTATCTTTTTGCATACCTGGGATTGTATCTATCATTGTATTGATGAATGTATCTTCTCCTTCGCCACCTGCTGGACGTTTGTATTTGAAGATATGTACTAACTCATCGAGATAGTCGGGGTTGATTTTGTAATCAGAATCGATGGGTCGGATAACTTCTTTAGGTTTTTTATAACTATGGGACGAAGAAGTTTTTCGAGTATAGCTATTCCATTTGTATGTATATTTAGTTTTCATGCTGCTTCCTCTTGTTGTGGGTGGTGTGCTTCAAAATATTCATGACTCATCCATTGGCCTTTGTATTCAAGATAGTAATCAGGATGTGCTTCCAGGGTTTCACGGAACCAAGGTTGTACAATATCCGTTTGTGATACCTGAACATATACCTGAACATATTCAATGTCGTTTTCGCGGAAAAAATCGGAGTATGATGAGCCTACATGGTATCGAGCCTCGATGTAGTATTCCTCAACACAGCCTTGACAAACATATCCGTCACGGTATGTATTCATACGGTCATCCTCTGGCCTATCTTCTTGGCAACATTCACAATAGAATGTTTCTTCATCGTCATTCTCTCCTAGATAACCAGAGGTTGTATCCGCAGTAAAGTCACCATAATTACTTACCTTTAACCAAGTTTGATTGTTTTCTCGATAGTACTCAATTCCGGTGGAATTACCATCAAGGTAAGGACATAAATCATAATGAGGGTACTTGGTATCTTGAATTACTTTAAGACGACATCCTTCGAGACCTCCTGGTGTGTAACCTTGGTCTCTGAGGATACTTTCAAGAACCTGTTGATCTCCGTAAATGGTTGTCCATTCCTTACATTTGGTGTTGATAACAGTACGGGCCATTACTCTATCGGTTTTACCTTTTTTCAAGAGATAGCCGATTGCTATATCAGGTGATTCATATACACGAACGGGGTGAGTCTCGGACTGAATGTATCTATTGTCTCTATCCATCACCATGCAGGATATTGGACCGTGTTCGTATACCCATTCAATATCATCACCAGTGAGTGCAAATCGTAGAGTGTGTTCTCCATATAATTCACTGTGTCGGTTAGCCCAGAAGCGTATTGTGTTAGTATCAATTGTTGCACTGAAGTTCTGATTAAGATATTTGCCTGGTTTAATCATAACTTGTCTGTCAGCTTTTCCGTGTTTTTCACTTGGAGTATAGACAATTTTACTTTGATCTTTGGTAGATACATAAGCCATGTGATCCCATCGTGCATAACTTTCTCGCCACCATCCTTCTTCTGCCCAAGCTACGGGTTTGATTTCTTTTAATATCGCTCGATGTAGAATGTTATATTGCCACGCGTTCTTTGTACTCAATGGCCCTAGATGAAGTAGAAAGGCTGAGGTATCATAACTTATGAATGCCCCAGCTTCTATTGCCATATGGTTATAGCTTTGTGGTATCTCTACTAGATTGAGAAAGAATTTATCTTCTTTCTCCTCATCAGTTAATAGATCTATTAAGTGACCATCCTCGGGGATTGGACCACGAGTTTGTTTGATCCATTCTTTAGGACTATAATCTATAAAATTGTCATTCATAATTCGCTCCTTCTAATAGCACAGTGTATGTGCTGCCATGATATGTAGTCTCGGTTGGCCCTATCCAGGATTCTTTAATACGAATTCGTTTACCCTTTGCTTCTTTGTAACAGTCTGCTTTAAGATAACGCCAATGAGCTCTACGGTTATGCCCCCTCTTTGATGAACCGTCACCACCTTTGTTGGAGGTCTTGTGATGATGGGATGGTAATTGGTTAAGATAGATATAATGTGGTGTATCTTTTCGTACCCATGGTTTCTTGGGTGCTGTTTTAATATCTTGTTTAGTACTGATTGGTTGTTGCCTAACCAAGAAAAGGTTTTGTGTCTCTGCCCATTTGAAATAAGACAGTACATACTCAATGGTTCGAATTGCGAATATAAATTGTTTGTGTCTAAAGCTTTTATCGGTGGCCATTTCTGTTAAATGTTTTATAATTGCGCCGTCCAATTTTATATTATTAGTGGGGAGGTAATCAAAATCATGATGATATGGCTCAGAGAATTTATTCTCAGATCCCATGAGGAAGTCTTGTATTAGCACCACACCTTCTAATTCAGAAGGTATTTTAAGGTGTGTTAGTTCAAGTAGATTGACTGCTAATTTATCTAATACATTAGCCATACGCCATGATGTATCGTCACTCCCTTTGGTAATCATGAAGTAACCTACATCTTCAATGAATACATTAAAGTCATGATAAGGAAGAAGTAGGTCAATCTCTTCGTTGTTTTCTGCCGTGCAACTAACGCTATATTTTGGGAGTTGTCGAGGATATCCCTCGTTGTTTAATACTACTGGGCTTGTGAATTGTTTTTCTGCTTCGTTATCAATATAAAAGAATGGTCGTTGTTGATGACGTAGGGCTTCCATTGGTCCGTATCGTTTACTGATTGCTTTAATTACTGCTGAATCTTTTCTAAGGTTTGTCATCCCCTTCTCCTCGTTTCTCTGCTTCTTGTAAAAATACCTCAGCAATATCAAATACTTCTGATATAGATCGGTTATCTGTTGATGGGTTACTCATTAGTGCATGTAATACAACAAGTGCTACGTCTTCTTTAGTCATTTTTAAGTACCGTGGTAATTAGCTTACGAGCTTGGGTTAGATAGTAACGACGATCTAAATCATCGGGGATTGTTTCATCAGTTATGCGGTTAACAATTTGTATGTTAGTAGCATGAGGTATACGGCTAGTGTTCTGTAACTTACCGCCGTGTTTATATAGTTGATTCTCTTGTAATGTGGTTCTATACCACCGGTTTGTTTTAGTCATTGGTTTATTATCAAGTGTAATTTCAAAAGCACTAGTGGCTGAGAAGCTAAATAAGAAGTCATAGATTGTCCACTTGGGATTGTTCATTGTCTTTTCTAATTGTGTTTCATTAATTAGATATTCAATAGCCATCTCGGTTATGATGGGAGCTTGAACATCTTTCTTTAATCCATGTTCTGCAAAGATTCCTTTACGTTTTAATTTATCATCAGGTGTTTTAGCTACATATGCGTTTACATCACGACGGGCTATCACACTGAACTCGGTATCTTCCAGGTCAAAGCGAGTGTGTTCCATCCATTCTTGTTTACAGTGTTCAAAGGCATCCTCTTGATCCGGTAGTAACTTAACTGTGATGCCATCAGTATTGGCAGATAGTACTTCGATCCCTGCTAGATAAAACTTCTCGATCAGCATGAGTAACGCTAACTGCCCTGTTACAGTGATGCGTGTAAGTAGATGAGGGTCATAGAAGGGCGAGTATTGACTAGCCAATTTACCAAAAGTTGCGTTCAAAATAATCTTTAGTGCATTGGCATCCAGCTTCTCACCTTTCTTCTTAGCTTCGAGTCGTAAGTCTCTGATTTTAGAATAGATATTAATCCAGGGTTTATTAAATTGACTAGGATACAGTGAGTCTCGAATAAGAATAGCTGGGTAATAACTGGCTACGTCAGTATCTATTATCTTAAACCCATCGGCTTTCAATAACTCAGAGTTATCTATAGAGTGTAGTCCCCCCACACCTGTTTGGTATTCCTTCGAACCTATAGATATTTTTCTTTTGAGTTGTGAACCATCAGGATGGCCTGTGTTTCTATTGACAGGCAATCGCATAGCTTTGAAATCCTCAAGCACATATTGCAACTCTCCTTCAAACTCAATCCAATCCGGTACGAAATTTTCAATGGGTGCTGCGATACCTCCCATATATTTTTCTATGTTCCTTTCGTTTGCTCTTCGCATTTCACCTAGTGTTGCAGGTGTTACTCCTTCAGGGATGTTGTTATTGAACTCTGTTGTATATAACTCCAGTAGGATTTTCTCTGCTGTGCGTGGCTCACTGAGTGACTCCAGTTTCTGCACCCCGAATCTATGCGACAGATGGTGTCGCAATTCAAGATGAGGTTTGGCTTGTGTCTCATATACATGGAGCGTAGCAGCTACATCATTCTTACAATACTCATGTACTTTAGTTTTTTCATTAGGTGTCAAGTCTCGTACTGGGAATGGTAGGTCTTCCACATTACTGAATCGTAAGCGCACCTCTGTCTTTTTAAGACTTGGCATTGGGTCAAGAAGCGCTTTGATATCTATACTGACAAATGGTTTGTATTCTTTATTGAGGTAATTGGGATAGAGTGTTTCGCCGAATGTGTTGCGTAGTTTCTGACGGGCTGGTTCATCGTTCTTATCTGTATTGATGATAAGTTGTGCCAGGTCTGCTATTCGTTCTGCTGTTACATAAGTAGTTGTCTGTTTCTTCTTTGCATTTCTGATAAGCTTATTAGGTTTCGTAGTATGTACAGTCCTGTGCTTTAAGATATACCTTAGTAATGGATCATCAAAGTGTGCTCCATTCCATGATATGAATGTGTTACTTTCGTCTTCAATAAGGGTACAGAGTGCTTTCATTTGATCGGTCCGATGATCGAACGATAGGAAGTCTTTACTTTCTACATCCTGGAACACAGCAAGGAAATAGTTAGGATAAGTCTCAAGGTCGTAACAATAGGTTGTCATTATTGTGGTCTCTTA
>Ga0098063_1000206_pt1 | contig 12198 bp, 9 predicted proteins | sample 24_taG_FD_77065 | JGI IMG/M metagenome (GOLD analysis project Ga0098063, IMG submission 77065) | Marine viral communities from Cariaco Basin, Caribbean Sea - 24_WHOI_OMZ | ecosystem: Environmental > Aquatic > Marine > Oceanic | place: Caribbean Sea: Cariaco Basin | collected 2014-11-08 | reverse complement strand
TAATTCTGACTTATTCATAAAATTTCCTTCAAGTTTTAGGGGATAAAAAAACGCTCACGCCAAGTATTGTATCGCTCTCAGAGTACTTAAGCAATAAAAACTACTGGCCTCACGCATAAACAGGTTTCGCTTTGTTAACGTCTTTATATCAAGGCAGCATAAGGAGCGCAAGCGATTTTACATATTTTTGTGCACTCTACTACGTATTTGACACTCAATGTTACTTAAAACTGCTGCAAATTTTCTATTAAATCGCTACTTTAGCTTATAGGATTTAACGAAATAAAGCACCTATCGTCAAAGCACCTATCTTTGTATTGGCTCTCTTATGCATTTTGCCTTTATAACCTAAATACTCAAATTTGACGCAGGTGCTTAAACTCAGTTTTTATACTAACAAGCAAAATTAAAAACTAAAGCATAATCTTGGATCGAAAAATAGCTGCCAAGCCCGACTAATGCATTACCAGTCATAAATTTTGGTGTCTTTATAGATGAGCAAATTATAAGGTAGTGACTGACCAACTGACAGAAACGTGCGTTACTTTTTATGCTAAAGGCGTTACTATAAGCGCGATTGCATTGTACATTTTGGGTTGATTTTGACCTTTGTTTGTCCTTTTATCTTTAACTTACACAATAAAAACGGATTATTTACATGAAGCGTTCTACGTTGTCTCACTCTTTTCTTAATATCATATTGGTGTTTATCGAGTCGGCGCTGACCCTGCTGTTACGTTTAGACCCAGAACTCCGTAAAGCTGCTTATCCACTCGCCAAGCAAGAGACGGTCGTCGCGCTTAGGTTATACTTGCCTCATGTAGAGGTTTTCGCCACCTTTACTACCAAAGGGGTATTATTAGATGATAGATTGCCTATCGGCCGTAGTGAGCCTGACGTTATTATCAACGCTTATAGCGTTCAGGTGATTAACGCCATCATCACCCACGATACTGAGTCGACTGAAAAGCTGCAAATGCGCGGTGAGGCGGTGCAAGTACAGCTGGTCAAGCAGTTTATTATGCAGCTTGGTTTTGGTAGCTTAATTCAAGGGCTGATTAAAAAGATTAAGGGCGGTAAAAGTAAGACCAAACCTACTGAAGCCGAAATGGCAGAAAAAAAGGAGAGTTATAAGCTGCGTATTAAGGAGCAGCAAACTCAAATCAACACGCTGACCATTAAAAACCGTGAGCTTGAAACCACGGTTAAAGAACTGCAAAGCAAGCAGAAGACCTGTATCATTACCGCAATTATTTTTGCAGTTATCGCTATCGCTGCCATTATTGCTTTATTTATCATGACCTAATGCCTTACTAACTGCAGTGATAACGTGTTTTTAAAGTTATTCTTCTAACCTTGTATCGCGTTTAATAGGATGTAGACTTATTAAGCGCTCTTGCTTCCTTTCTGCAGTTCACAGCCTGCGCGTTCGCGTATTTATTCTCTTTTAAGCCTTAATATTACCTATCATTGTTTTTATCAATGATAGGAATAAGTCGCACTCACCATTCAACCACACTTTAATCTTGACTAAATTACTCGGGATTGAGTATAATTACCCTATCGTTGCACACATCGGGTAAACCATCTGCTGTTTAATAGCGACAAGACACCACTTAGTCGATAGATGATTTTCCTAAATAGAAGCGCAAGTACGGCTAGCTACTAACTAGCTTTTAGCAATAAGTCGATTATAAATCTATTAAATCTATAAAGAACCTATTGATAACCCTGCTCTTTTGGAATACGACAAGACTAAGTTCGTTGTTAAATAAACTTTTTATAAAAAGGATTGGAGATAACACATGCGTTTGACTACTCGAGGCAGATACGCCGTGACCGCTTTACTTGATTTGGCTTTGCAAACCAGCCAACAAGACAGCGCCGTCTCTTTATCTGACATTGCTAAGCGGCAATCGATATCTATCTCTTATCTTGAACAGTTATTTTCCAAGCTTCGTAAGCGCGGTTTGGTCACCAGTATCCGCGGCGCGGCTGGCGGCTATCACTTAGCCAAGCCCCTTGATGAGATTGATGTGATGAGCATCATTTCTGCCGTCGATGAATCTGTCGATGCGATGCAGTGCGGCGGACGCGGCGATTGTCAAAGTGGTACAATGTGCCTAACGCATGATTTATGGTGCGCTTTATCAAATCATGTCGAACAATACTTGAAAAATATAACATTAGCGCAATTATTAGACATGGAACATGTGCAGTCAGTCTCAGACCGTCAGCACCTCACGTTTCCAAACGACATTGCTACAAAAGATATGTCCACAAAAGACATCAACACTATTACTCTATCGACCAGCGAGGCAAACCCAGCATGAGCCAACATAACAACCTTATATACTTAGATTATGCCGCCACGACGCCAGTTGCTAAGTCAGTCGCTGCTAAAATGAGCGAATATCTGACGGTAGACGGCATCTTTGGTAACCCAGCATCACGCTCACATGGCTATGGCTGGCAAGCAGAAGAAGCGGTAGAAACGGCTCGTCAGCAAGTCGCTGAAGTGATTCATGCGGATCCACGCGAAATCGTCTTTACCTCGGGCGCGACAGAATCAGATAACTTAGCTATTAAAGGCGCGGCACATTTTTATCAGTCGCGCGGCAAGCACATCATTACTAGTAAAATTGAGCACAAAGCGGTTTTAGATACTTGCCGTGAGCTTGAGCAAGAAGGTTTTGAGATTACTTATCTTGAGCCGCAAGCTGGTACGGGTTTGATTTTGCCAGAGCAAGTACAAGAAGCCCTACGTGACGATACGATTTTAGTATCACTAATGATGGTTAATAATGAGCTTGGTACCATTACCGATGTCGCCGCGATTGGTGAGATTACTCGCAAAGCGGGCGTTGTATTCCATGTCGATGGTGCGCAGTCTGTTGGTAAAATACCTGTTAATCTTGAAGAGATGAAAATTGACTTGATGAGTTTTTCAGGTCATAAAGCGTATGGCCCTAAAGGTATCGGTGCGCTATTTGTTCGCCGTAAACCTCGTATTCGCCTAAAAGCTGAGCAGCATGGCGGTGGCCATGAGCGCGGTATGCGTTCAGGTACCTTGCCGACGCACCAAATTGTTGGGCTAGGTGCTGCATTTGCATTGGCCAATGAGCGTTATGAAGAAGACCATGCTCACGTGGCAAAATTACGCCAAAAGCTGTGGGACGGTCTACAAGATATCGAAGAGATTTATCTAAACGGTGATTTAGAAAACAGCGTGCCTAACATCATTAACATCAGCTTTAACTTTGTTGAAGGCGAGTCACTGATGATGTCGTTAAAAGACTTGGCGGTTTCATCAGGTTCAGCCTGTACTTCAGCGACGCTTGAGCCATCGTATGTATTGCGCGCCATCGGTCGCCCAGATGAGTTGGCCCATAGCTCAATCCGCTTTAGCTTTGGTCGTTATACCACCGAAGAAGATATTGATACCGTCGTAAAACAGATGCATGAAGCGGTAGACAAATTACGCGCCCTATCGCCACTTTGGGATATGTATCAAGAAGGCGTTGATTTAGACTCGGTAGAATGGTCTGAGCATTAATATTTATTCATAAAACTTTAATAGTAAAAAGGTTTAATGGTTATCAGGTATAAGCATTAAACCAAATAATTCATCAGACAATTATAAATACCATTTTTATAATATGTGTTTGACCCCAATTATCGATGAGTAGACAGACATTTAAACTTAATAAGTGAGTTATTTGGAAAGTTACTTATATAACTTAACATTTAAGTGGCTACTCATCATCTAACTAGGAGAAAACCCCATGGCCTATAGTGACCAAGTTATTGATCATTACGAAAACCCACGCAACGTCGGCAATCTTGACAAAAATGCCAAAAACGTTGGTACGGGTATGGTTGGCGCCCCAGCCTGTGGCGATGTGATGCGCCTACAAATCCAAGTCGATGATAACGGTATCATCGAAGATGCACGCTTTAAAACCTATGGCTGCGGTTCAGCAATTGCTTCAAGCTCGCTTGTCACCGAGTGGCTAAAAGGCAAAAGCTTAGACCAAGCTGGCGAGATCAAAAATATGGATATCGCTGAAGAATTGGCATTACCACCGGTAAAAGTGCATTGCTCAGTCCTTGCAGAAGACGCCATTAAAGCCGCCATTAGCGACTATAAAGGTAAGCATGGTACAGCTGCGGCAGTAACAGAAGAAGCAACCAGCTAAATTATATAAAGCCTTGCGCTTATTTATATAATAGGCGCAAGTAGCGAATTTGAAAACAAACATGAGTAATACGACGTTAGAAGCTACTAACGCCCATAAGGTGACAATAACGCTCATGTAATTGTCACCTTTTATTTATTTTTAACGCTTTACTGGCAGTGGTGTTGATAAAAACGCTTTTGCCGCAATTATTATCTCAATTATTGATAGTCAATGGGAGTTGGCATGATTGAAATGACAGAACGCGCCGCTCAGCATGTTCAAGACTTTTTGGACAATCGCGGTAAAGGTGAAGGCATCCGAGTAGGTATCCGTACAGCAGGCTGCTCAGGCTTGGCTTACGTGCTAGAGTTTGTTGACACGCCTGACGAAAACGACACCCGTTATGAAAGCCGTGGCGTCAATATTTTTATTGATCCTAAAAGCTTGGTTTATTTAGATGGCTTAGTGATGGATTATGAAAAAGAAGGTCTCAATGAAGGCTTTAAATTCACCAATCCCAATCAAAAAGGTGAATGTGGCTGCGGTGAATCGTTTACCGTCTAAAGCTCTAAACCAGAGCGCGCTAAACGATTGATATACGAGCGCTTAGCACCTAAAACCTGAGTTAGCGCTTAGATACTAAGTAAGTACTGAACTTTAAAAGACCAGTATTTAAAACAGACAGTAAATAAAACAGCGCATAAGTAAAAGCAAGTCTTCACAAGAATAAATAAAAACAAAGGCAGACGCTATGACAGACATCACGCCAGACGCACAGTTTGATAACTTCTTTGCCCTATTTGAGCAACCTGTACAGTTTGCGGTCAACCAAGAGCGCCTTGATCAGCAGCTGCGTCTGCTACAAAAACGCTATCATCCGGACAACCTTGTCGCTGATAGCAAAAATGTAGCGGATAGTGCACAAGCTAAGCAGCAATCAGAGCAAGCCTCAGCGCTAATTAACCAAGCTTATCAAACGTTAAGAGACCCTGACAGTCGTGCCAGCTACTTGTTGGATATCGCTGGGCAGGCGCAGAACTTAGAGCATTCGATTGCCGATTTGGACTTCTTAGAAGATGCGATGCAAATGCGTATGGATTTGGACGATGCGATTGAAGGCAAAGAGCTTGCCGCGCTAAAGCAACTACATCCGCAGATTACCGAGCGTCTAAATAAACAATCTGAGCGTTTTGATAGTGCTTATCAGAGCCAAGATTGGCAAACGGCGATTGATGCCACGCAAAAATTAAAATTTTTGGTGAAATTAGATGCCGATGTTACTACAGGGCTTGATGAAGTCGCGTCTGCTGAGCATTTAGATGACGACGATTTATACGTTTAACGTCATACTAATTCATTTAAATTGTTTAACTTCGCGGGTAACAAGCCTATATGTAGCTAAGGTTAAAATAACCACTACTATGCCGTATAATTGTAAACATTAAATACTAGTCAACTATATATTATATTTGTACCATTTCTCTTAATTCATTTTATCTTTGAGTTTTCTTATGTCTTTATTGCAAATTGCCGAACCCAATCAAAGTGCCCAACCTCACCAGCATCGTTTTGGCCTAGGAATTGACCTTGGTACGACGCGCTCATTGGTCGCTGTGGTACGCTCAGGCAAGGCGCAAGTTTTGCAAGCTGATACAACGACCGACACCTTATTGCCGTCGGTGGTCTACTATCCAAGTGCTGGCAAGCCCTTAGTCGGCTATGATGCCCTCGCCCACTTAGTAGATGATCCAAAAAATACCATCGTCTCGGCTAAGCGCTTTATGGGCCGTAGCCAAGCCGATATTAAATTTTCCCATCCTTATGAGTTAAGTGGCAGCAAAGACGCCATGCCAGCCTTTGTAACGGCGCAAGGGGAAGTGTCTCCTGTTGAAGTTTCAGCACGTATTTTAGCCGCGCTTGAACAACGTGCCGCAAGCGCTTTACCTGATGATAGTATACAAGGCGCAGTGATTACTGTGCCCGCCTATTTTGATGAAGCGCAGCGTCAAGCCACTAAAGATGCGGCGCAAGCTGCTGGTATTAACGTTTTACGTTTATTAAATGAGCCTACCGCGGCCGCCGTTGCCTACGGTCTTGATCAGCCTACTGATGACAATAGTGAAAACTACTACTTAATCTATGATTTGGGTGGTGGTACTTTTGATGTATCTATTTTAAAGCTCAGCGATGGCGTGTTTGAAGTCTTAGCGACAGGCGGCAATAGTGCGCTTGGCGGTGATGATATCGACCGCTTACTGACCAATTGGCTGATTAAGCAGTTAAATATTGACCCTAAAGACGTGAGCCTGCACGACAAATCCATACTCGCCCAACAAGCAAAAAGCTATAAACAAGCATTGACCGATGCTGAGCAAGTCGATATCGACATTGTTGTCAATGAGCGCTCTTTTCAAGGTGTGTTACGCCGCGACGATTTGATAACAATTGCAGAGCCTGTCAGCCGCCGCACGTTAAGTGTCTGCGAGCAAGTCCTGCGTGATGCCAAATTATCTGCCGCTGACTTAGATGAAGTCATTTTGGTCGGTGGTTCTACCCGTATGCCTGCGGTGCAGCAGGTGGTGGCAGATTTCTTTGCTAAAGAACCGCTTTGCCGTCTTAATCCAGATGAAGTTGTAGCTTTAGGTGCGGCACAAACGGCGCATCAATTGGTCAATGGCGATAGTGATAATGGCTTATTATTGCTCGATGTGACGCCTTTATCGCTCGGTCTTGAGACCATGGGCGGCTTGGTTGAAGTGCTGATTCCGCGCAACACCCCTATTCCCGTCAAAAAACGACAAGTCTTTACCACTTACCAAGATGGTCAAACCGGCATGGTCATTCATGTAGTGCAAGGCGAGCGTGAAACAGTGGATAACTGCCGCTCACTTGGACGCTTTGAGCTATATGGTATTCCGCCGATGAAAGCGGGCTTTGCGCGTATTGAAGTGACCTTTAGTATTGATGCCAATGGTCAGCTGACCGTCAGTGCGCAAGAAACAACGACCAAGACTGAAAGTAAAATTGAGATTGTGCCATCTTATGGTCTGTCTGATGAGCAAAAAGAGCAATTATTAATCGCAGGCTTTAAGTATGCGGAAGAAGACAAGAATGCGCGCTCGCTAATTGAGACCAAAGTAGAAGCGGAACGTGAATTATTGGCGCTACAGTCGGCGCTTAGCGAGTTTGCGGCGTTAATCTCACCTGAAGAGCAGCAGTCATTGACCGAGAGCATGCAAGCCTTGCAAACCGCGCTTAGCACCGACGACTTAACCGTTATTGAAAGCGCGCAAGGCAAATTAAAGCCACACAGTGATGCTTTTGCCGCGCGTATTATGAATCAAAGCGTCAAAGCAAGTATGTCGGGTACCAGTGCGCAAGATTGGTAGTAGATAGCATTTATACCACTCATATGATAGGCGCTTAAGACACTCACTTAGCAACCTTACTAGATTGACCTTTTTTATTTTTAATTGATTAGCAGCGGACGAATAACTTATGCCAAAAATTACAATATTACCTCACCATGAAATCTGCCCAGAAGGCACCGAAGTCGAGCTAGAATCGGGCACAAACTTATGTAAAGCGCTACTTGAAAAAGGCATCAAGATTGAACATGCCTGCGAGATGTCAAAAGCCTGTACTACTTGTCATGTCGTGGTGCGTAAAGGATTTAACACCTTAGATGAGATGGACGATATCGAAGCGGATTTATTAGACCGCGCGTGGGGTCTGGAGCCTGATTCACGCCTATCGTGCCAAGTGATGCTTGAAGATGATGATTTAACGATTGAGATTCCTAAATACACGTTAAACCATGCGAAAGAAAATCATTAAATAATAAAGCTGAAGCATGAAATGAAACTAAAAAATCCAGTTATGATAAATAACTGGATTTTTCTTTTTATAAATACTTTCAAGTCGCAATCAATCTGTACCTAATTATGACTGATATTTTCCTGCTTACTTGCTGTGACTATCTCAAGCAGCGCCGCCTGCTCTTCTTGTTCGATACGGGCAAGCGCTAGATTCAAGCGATTTCTGATATCTTGATAGTCATTATTTTGCATGTCTTTAAAGTTCAAATGCAAATTAAAACCAGGTAGCGTATGATCTACCCATTTTGACAACTGACCTTTATTTTCATCAGGGTCGAGTACTTGCCACGCGCTTACCTTATTATCAAAACCTTTGAGCTGAAAAGCACCGACATATTCACAGTCATAATCATGCGAAATATAATCATGGGTACTTTCGCTAATAAATATCTGGCCTTTACCCGCGACTGCCTCAAGCCGTGAAGCAAGGTTGGCCTCTTTCCCAATCAGCGTATAGCTCAAACGGTTGTTACTGCCAAAATTGCCGACGTGACAGTAGCCGGTGGTAATGCCGATACGGATATATAGTCCCTCGAAACCGAGCAGCCGCCATTTTTGCCGTAAAGTGCGCATTTCACGGCGCATATCTATCGCCATTGCCACACAATCGAGCGCATCTTGGCGCGGCCCTCGACTGTTCGGCTCGCCAAAAAAGCACACCATCCCATCGCCGATAAACTTATCCAACACCGCGCCGTGCTTATTGGCGATTAACGTCATACAGTGCATATAGGTATTTAGAATGTCCGCCAAATTGTCAGCGCTCAAACTATCGGACAATTCTGTAAAGCCAACAATATCTGAAAACATCATCGTCAGTTTGGCGCGTTTATTTTCGACACTAACGGGACTGTCAGATTTAACGATTGGTTCCCAAACTTGCGGCGGTACAAAGCGCGTCAGTTTATTAATGACAGAAACCATGGTATTTAAACGTCCAGCCGCTTGCCGCGCTCGCGCTTCATAATCTACATAATCACGATAAACATGGCGAAAATGGCACAGTATCACAATCATACTGGCCAATAACACCGCAGGGGTAACAAAGCTGTCGTGACAGTCCATCTCAGTACTATTTAAAGTCACACTGACGTAATAAAAGACAATGACCGTCACTACTGATGCAGCGAGAAGTTTAAGATGGTTTTCAGGGCTACTAAGAATAATCCGCAGACCGATGAGCGCTGCTAGACTGAGCGAAATCACTGCACAAAACTGTATCGAACCTATGACCGCTGAAGATAAAATAATAACAATGTTAGACGTCCAAAAACTGGCTGGCCGGCGATAGTTATAGATTAAAATCAGCAAACTCGGCAGACAAACCACGACAGCGAGCGCCATCGACGTCGGACTAAAGTTGTAATGTATTGCGAGCAATACGACCGTTAGTATTAAAACAAAAATTTCTGGATAATCAAATCGATAGGCATTGCTATTACTACCACCCTGTACAGGAATCTTTGGGCTTGTGGTTTCAAAAAATGCCATGGTCAAGGTTCGCTTAAAGGAAAACTGTCGAAGGTTTGAATAAAAATTAAAGCGGATCTTCTATTAACATATGTTTTTGTGCAGTCTTTAGATTAATAAGTATTTAGGTTAATAAGCATTCAGGTTGCTAAGCCCTTAAGTTAACAAGTAAATGCGTTAATAAGTAAATCGCTTTATCAACATTTGATAATATAAGTAGATAGGAAATCTATCTATTATACGGCTTTAATGCTGACTTACCTAGGACACTGGTAAGTAAAAGCATACCACTTGTCGCTTATTAGCCATAAAAAGCAGTGTGAAGCTCATGGTCAACGAAAACAATCCTAGTTAAAAACGACTTGAGTTAATAACCATGACAAAGACAAAAAAGCCAGATAATATCTATCTGACTTTTGCGAAGTGAAAAATAAATATAAGTCCATACTCAACGACTATTTGAATAAGGCAATTATTGCACGCTAAAACTATTAGAAACGCCTGAATAAGGCTTAATCTTATGCGTCCAACCGTTCTTCCAGTCGCCTTGATGGGTCAAGCGATAAGTGCCTGCTGGGGTGTCCTTAGCTATTCGCCAATCAATGATGGCTTTACTATACGCCGCTCCTTCGAGCTGCCACGTATAAGTGGTATCAAAATCACTGTCACTTAAATAATCGACCCATTTACCATTGTCAAGACGCTGCACTTTTAAGAAGCTGTCTTCGGTACGTAGATTGTTTTTAGGATGAGCGCCGCGGAATACTGCCGTAGCAATGTCACCCTTTTGATAGCTGGCTTTGGGCTGAGTGAGGGTTTGTCCCCAAGTTTGCTTTAAAGGCTTATCGTCGAAGACCACGCCTGGACGCTCGTTAAAGGATTTGCCTGAGCGATCAGGCGGTGTGGTTCTGTCATAGACTTCTATACCATCACGTAGCGCTGCCGCTAGTTGAGTATATTCTTGGATATAAGCAGCGGTTTGATATGGACCATACTCAGTAGACGCGCCTTCGTAATGCTGAGTAGCAAATTCTTCGCGCGTGGTCAAATAGCCGCTATAGTTATTCGCCAAACCATTAATAATAACGGTATCAACCCCCGAGTCTTGTAGTTGAGCAAGCACGGCAGCGCGCATCCGGCGTCCGACCATGGTCGTCGGCTCGGCAGGGATAGCAACGAGAGCAATATTACCGATACGCATCAGTTGCACCGGCTGCTGAGTATTAATCCAGCCCCAACTTCCCGTTGGCAATAAGACTTGTTTTTCCGCCTGACAATCATCTTGGCTAACGGTCGACACTATACCAAACGCGCCGCGCGTTAAACTGCCCAAAAATGATTGATCGACTTTATTGATATCGTCATTGATACGGAAATTTTCTCGGGTCATGCCCTCATACATACCAGGTATGTTCGAGGGGCCATTCTCCCCGCCAGCGGCAAACGAGTAACCACGAGCTGGCATACATAAGACTTTATTACCCGCGCCATTGGTGAATTTACCATCGACCTGATAGCCCTTTAAATCAATCCAGCGCGCGCGTACATCCACGGGTCCAGTAACCGGCACGCCTTGATGCCAAAGCTCAACCGCTTTATCCAGCTGCATCTGCCCATCACGTCTGACGTTTTCCCACTCGTTACTACTACCTTGAAAGCCGGGTTTTGAGTTGGCATTACCACCTATGGCTAACACATCACCCTCGTCAGCATTGGCAAAAGCTGCGACAAACGGCTTGTCTGATTCTCCGCCAAAAATCTTTTCCGCACCGCGCTGAGCAAAGCCCTTATTATCAGCACTTAGATGCATAAATTTATTACTAAAACTGGTTGGATGCAGCGCAAACCAATTAATCAGACCGACTGGTGTGCCATCGGCAGCATCAAGACGTAGCTGGGTCATGGTTTCATTGACATTACTATCAAAATCTTTGGCGTCGTTATTATTGTTATAGGCAAACTCTGAGCGATTGACTGTCGCGCCCTTTAGCTCGCCTTGCGCCAAAGATAGTGTCCCTGGCGTCAAGGTAGCGTGAGCGCGTTTAATTGAGGTGACAATACCATTGACGATAGCATTGAAGTTTTGGCTGCTATAGCCTGCTAGCGTGTCATCGGTACTGGCAATTTGATACAGCTGCTGATGTGAGTAACCGGCGTTACCCACATGGGTATGCGTGGCGGTGAGCATGACATCGTCATCGTTATATAAGTCACCATAATCCGCTTTTAGACGTTTAATGACCTCAAGTTTTACTGCGGTAAACATCGCGCCCATATCTGCTGATACATAGACGACACGTTTGCCCGCATTTTTATCCGCTTCGCCGATAATAAAAGCATGAGAGTACAAACGGTCGTTGATACCTTGTACCACCTGCCCCGCCGCATAACCAAACATGCCAGTTTCGGCAGCAGCACCAGTGATATCCGCCTTACCGCTACCTACTAAATACTGGCTTGTCGGCATCGCTCGCATAGACATGGCAGAAGCACTGTGATTAAACGTGACAGAGCTGTCCGCTGCGTCAGTAGCGTTTTCACGAATCGTTGGCCCCGAATCGGACAAGGCTGCAGCAGATTGCACGGATGCCGACTGTACTGACACAGCTTCCGTTGAATCCGTCTCACATGCCGTTAGGCTCAATACAGTGGTACAAATAGAGATGAGT
>Ga0098063_1000201_pt1 | contig 12339 bp, 10 predicted proteins | sample 24_taG_FD_77065 | JGI IMG/M metagenome (GOLD analysis project Ga0098063, IMG submission 77065) | Marine viral communities from Cariaco Basin, Caribbean Sea - 24_WHOI_OMZ | ecosystem: Environmental > Aquatic > Marine > Oceanic | place: Caribbean Sea: Cariaco Basin | collected 2014-11-08 | reverse complement strand
TGAGCTTCCGCGTCTTCCAGACTAGCACTGGAGGTGTAGCGGAACGGCATCATGACAGCCCTTACGCGCTCTTTCCCGAGCGCATCCACCGCAATCGCCAGGGTCAGGGCCGAGTCGATCCCGCCGGATAACCCGAGCACAACAGATTTAAAGCCGTTTTTGTTCACGTAGTCCCGAACACCGATGACCAAGGCGTTGTACACGTTAGCCTCGAGCGAAGGCTCCGGGCACGGCAATTGCGACACCGGCTGGCAATGGTGTTCGCATAAAAACTCGACTGGGAACAACCCTTCTTTAAACTGCGGCACTTCGGCGGCCAACGTGCCCGAATGGTCAACCACCATCGAACCGCCATCAAACACCAGCTCGTCTTGCCCGCCCATCAGATTGACGTAAACAATGCTCACATTGTTATTGGCAGCCTTACGCTCCAGCAGCGCTTTGCGACGGGCCTGTTTGTCGATGTCGTACGGTGAGGCATTCAGGTTCAAAATGAGCTGGGCTCCTGCCGCTGCCGCATCTTCAACCGGGCCATCGGCCCAGATATCCTCACAGACGGTAAGACCAACTTGTACACCTTTGATGTTCAGCACTTTGGCACTCTGACCTTCCGCGAAATAACGCTTTTCGTCGAACACCTGGTAGTTGGGCGGGCACCGTTTGAAATATTTTCCCACCAAGACACCGTCTTCAATAACCAGTGCGGCGTTGTAGAGCAATCCACCCGAACGCACCGGTGCCCCAACAACAATCGCCGGCTCCAACTTAGCCTGCTTAAGCTGCTCGACAGCATCCGACACACGAATGCCCAAGCTTGGGCGTAGCAGGAGATCTTCCGGCGGATAACCGGTTAGACACAGCTCAGGAAACACCACGATATCGGCCTGATGCTCTTGCCATGCTTCACGCGCGGCCTGAATCACCCGCTCGGTGTTACCGGGAATATCTCCTACCAGAAAATCCAACTGGGCCATTACCACCCGCAATTTTTTCACGGGGCTAGCGTCCTCCGATACTTTACCGGGTGCCGTCATGCAAAAAGGCTCCTGTAACTTATTGCCGTTAAAAGGCTATTATAACCACGCACAGACAAGGAATTCTCCTGACTGACAACAGATAACTTCCGATATGGCCTCAGACTCTCCGACAAGTACTGCACGCTCGCCTTTCGGGCCTCATGCAACAGACCAGCAAGCGAGATTATTTCGGGTCTACAACCACTACCGCCTAGTGATCAGCACTTTGCTGGTCGGCCTGCTGTTTGTTGAACCTTTCATGGCGGAAGCAAAGTTCCGTTGGCTGGACACCTACCAAATCGGCGCACTGTCCTACTTCGGCGTAAACGGGCTCATTGCCTTGTTACTATTAGCCGGTTTCTATCCCCGCCAACGGCACATCACCCTATCCGTTCTGGCCGACATACTCATCATTCACAGCTTATTACTGGCCAGTTCCGGCATCACCAGCGGCTTGGCCAACCTGGTCATTGTGTCGGTTGCGGCGGGCAACATCCTTGCCCCGAACCGCCTGGGCACCTTTTACGCGGCACTTGCGACCCTCTGTTCACTGGGCATATCCATTTGGGCCACCCTGACCCTTAACGCGTCGGCCGACGATATTGTTCGAGCAGGTTCCTTGGGCATTTTGTATTTTGCCGCAGCCTTTATCTTGCAAAGTATTTCGAAACGGGTAATTCGAAGCGAAGCATTGGCCACCAGCCGCGCCAAGAGCATTGCGGAGCTTGAGCAAATCAACCAGCAAATCATACAGCGCATGCGTACCGGCATTCTCGTGTTGGATCAATTCGGGCAAATTCGTTTGGCAAATGCCGCTGCCGACGAGATGCTATTCGAAGATGCGGCTACGCATCCTTATGGCATGCGTCAACCGCGCACTCTACCAGCACCATTAGAAGATGGGCTGAGCGCCTGGCTGAACGATCACCACACGAAAATCGAACCGTTCCAAGCAACTCCAACCTCCCCGCTACTACAGGCCAATTTCACCCAACTCGATCAAGAGCGCGGCGATCACATCCTCGTTTTTATTGAAGACATGAGCAAAGTCACTCAACAGGCTCAGCAGATGAAACTGGCATCACTGGGACGGCTAACCGCGGGGATCGCGCATGAAATCCGAAACCCTTTAGGGGCCATTAGTCATGCGGCTCAACTGATGGAAGAATCACCCCACATAGACCAAAACGACCAGCAAATGCTCGACATTATTCGCCGGCACTCCAAGCGGGTTAACGGTATTATCGAGAACGTTCTGGATCTGTCGCGACGGCGTATGGCCAACACCGAGCTTGTCGATGTCCAAAGGTGGTTAACGAGCTTTTGCAACGATTTCCAGCAAAGTCAGGCCGGCAGCATTCCCGCGAACATTGAGTTGCTGATTGAAGACGAGGTGCCCGGCGCCCGCTTTGATAAAAGCCAGATTGAACAAGTCATGGTTAACCTGTGCGACAATGGTTTGCGGTACAGCGAACAGAACACCGGTGAAAAAAGGATACAATTGCTGGTTGGCGCAACTCCCGACGGCGAGCGGGCTCGCATTGATATTCGGGATTTTGGAGCCGGCATAGCCCCCGAGTATCGCAACTCGGTCTTCGAACCGTTTTTCACCTTGGATAAGAACGGAACCGGGCTTGGGCTTTACCTTGCGAGAGAACTGTGTGAAGCCAATCAAGCACACCTGTCGCTGATGGAAGACGAACAGCCGGGGTGCCGCTTTCGCATCACGTTCGCGCATCCCGGGCGGATGATTTAAGCAACAACGACCATCGGGCGTTAGCAATTCAACAGGGAACCGGTAACACCATGAACAATCACACAGCGCTGATCGTAGACGACGAGCCGGATATTCGTAGTCTTCTGGAAATTACGTTGGTGCGCATGGGCATCACCACGTATACCGCCGCCGATCTGGCTAGCGCACGCGCCATACTGGACGAGCACAAACCCCAACTGTGCCTGACCGACATGAACCTGCCGGACGGTAACGGCATTGAACTCGTGCAATGGATCCAACAACACAGCCCCAGCACCCCCGTGGCCGTTATCACCGCCTATGGCAGCATGGACACCGCCATTGAATCGCTAAAAGCAGGCGCGTTTGATTTCGTGTCCAAACCGGTCGAACTGCCCCGGCTGCGTGAGCTGGTGAACAGCGCCCTGAAACTGTCGGAACCCAAAACCGAAACGACGGCCGAGGCAGACAATCCCGGCCTGCTGCTGGGCAACTCCCCGGAACTGCGCAAACTTCGCAACCAAACCCGCAAGCTCGCCCGCAGCCAGGCACCGGTGTTTATCAGCGGTGAATCCGGCAGCGGTAAAGAACTGGTTGCCCGAATGATTCACCTGCAGGGCCCACGAGCTGAAGCACCGTTCATTGCCGTTAACTGCGGAGCCATTCCCTCAGAGCTGATGGAAAGCGAATTCTTCGGGCATAGAAAAGGCAGCTTCACCGGCGCCGTAGAGAATAAAGACGGCCTGTTCCGGAGCGCCGATGGTGGCACCCTGTTCCTGGACGAAGTGGCGGATTTGCCTCTCGCCATGCAGGTAAAACTACTGCGCGCTATTCAGGAGAAAGCGGTTCGGCCCGTTGGCGATACCAAGGAAATTCCGGTAGACATTCGCGTGCTGAGCGCCACCCACAAGAACCTGCCGGAATTGGTGCTATCCGGAGACTTTCGCCAGGATTTGTTTTACCGCATCAACGTAATCGAGCTGGCCGTACCCGCACTTCGCGAGCGGCGAGACGACATTCCTCTGTTGGCCGAGCATATACTGGAGCGCATTGCCGGAGAGTATGAGTGTGATCCGGCCACCCTAACGTCTGCCGCTATTGACCGGCTGAAAAGCTATGACTTCCCGGGCAATGTGCGGGAGCTTGAGAACATTCTGGAACGGGCGTTTACGCTGTGTGATGAGGACCGAATTGATGCGGAAGACCTTCATCTTGGGGGCGGCGTGGCACACGGTAGTGCCGCGCGCGGACCCAGCAATGGCGGCGACGGAATTTCGGATTTAGTGCCGGAAGGGGAAATTGATCTGGAAGATTATCTTGAGTCGATCGAGCGGCAGGCTATTGAGAAGGCACTTGAGGCTACTCGGTGGAATAAGACGGCAGCGGCTAAGAGGTTGGGGATCAGCTTCCGGGCGATGCGGTATCGGTTGAAGAAGTTGGGGATGGAGTGAATAATACAGATGCTTTCAGGATGAAAGTTTCTAGTTTGCCAAGGAGGCTCCATGACTATCACCCAAAACCGCGGCTTAACACTAGTTGAGCTTTTAATAACATTGATCATTCTTTCCATCACACTCAGCATCGCCGTTCCGGCGATGGATAAAGAAGTTGTCAAATCACGCCAGCGTGAACTGGTCGCCACCTACAACGGCGCTTTTTCATTCGCGCGTTCACAAGCCGTGCATACTGGCGCATTAGTGACCATATGCCCTCTAACTTCGGGGAACCGGTGCGTCGACGATTGGACATTGCCCGCTGCGATATTCCCGGATCGAGATAAGGATTTGCGTCCGGACAACAACACTGTGTGGAAGGTCATTCAACCTGTACAAAGTTATCGCATGAAATCCCGAACCGGTGGTCGTGGTTACCTAACCTTTAGTCCTAACGGGCTCGTACATGGAGCTAGCGGAGCCTTAGTAGCATGTCCGGAATCAAATTCGCGACAACCAATGAGTTATCTCAGCGTGAATCGAGGCGGCCGCTTCCGCGTCGTTCATGACAATGACTTCGACAACAAAATCCGACTATCCTGGGGAGCACTGATTCAGTGCTGACCCCAGGGGTCAACTTCTACTTTTTCCAGCTAGTCTCGCCGGTACCAATAGAGTCATCGTCGTTCCTGTCCCAGCGTCTGATGCCCTGACTGTTAATATCCAGAAATCCATCCCCGTCCTGAGCATTCACCGGGGTTGCCTGCACCACGAACGCTGAATCTGAAGCGCTTGCGATAGTCAGGTTATAGTATGCGGTTCCTCCACCGTCGGGAACCTGATCGTAGTAGATGCTGGGGGCACCGGTATCTCCGCCGCTTGGCCCGGCGCCCTTATAGGTATTGTTAGCCGTAAAGTGCCTTTCCATCGCTGCTGCGAGCCCCATCAGGGCCGATTGTGCCTCGGCCCTTCGGGAAGCCTTAACATGCTCTTGGTAAGAGGGGTAGGCCACTGCGGCAAGAATGCCGACAATGGCTACCACGATCATAACTTCTATCAAGGTAAAGCCTTGATTAGCTCGACGACCAAGTCCAATCACTCAACTTCCCTCCAGAATGTTTGAGTAAAGGTATTGCTGTCCTCTACTTCCTCACAGTTTGTACCAACACAGATGAACGCACTCTCTTCTGTTCTCAGCAGTTTTGGAGACGGTGGTATACCGGGGTCGGTCACATCCTTGCTGCGATCACTCTTTTTAAGATCGTCAACCCCATCTATACCATCATAATTGCGGACCGGTCGGCCATCACGCAGCAGAACCGAGTAGAGACGTGAACGTCCCGTTGACGGAGCACACGCCGACAAAGCCGCTGCAGGTTCATAGGTAGTGAATGTTGCTACGCCATCAACAACAATGCTTGATGACAGCATTTTTTCACCGCTGTTCTCGAACTTGAGCATCCAGCCACTAGCACTCGCCAAACTTTGCTCCGCTGCAAGCTTCTCCGAATCGTTACCCTCACCGATTTTGTTATCAGTTATGTCAAAAAGATTGCTTTCAGTATGAGTTGTATAGCTCACAGTACCGGTCGAATCGGCCGGTGCCCCGTATAGTGATGGAATCCGCAGCATGTACGCGCGATCTTCAATCACCTTGTTTAAAGGATGAGCATGGTAGCCGGAACCAATCACTAGCGTCAGGTAACGCTTGCCCCAATAACGGCTGATCGAAAGATCCGGAGTGTGATAAAAACGTCGCGCATTCGCCAAATCATCACCTGCAAAGTCTGCAATAGGGCCGCCGGTGGCGAAGCTGTCCACAGAGTTCCCGTTATTCAGGTCAAATCGCCATACCTGGCCGCCCATGTCACCGACGTAAACCTGGTCAGCAAGACCATCGCCATCGATATCAAGCACTTTTGGAGATGCCGGAATGCTGTACTTCATCTTTTCGAGCTTAAGATTCGCAGTAGAACCCTCTTCCTTGGGGCCAGCCCACCACAACCGCTTGCCTGTTTCAGCATCGACGATGTAAAGCGCACGGCCCATAGCATCTTCGCTACGAGTACGGGCATTATCCTGCCCAGCGTCATAGCCACCAGCAAAAAACAGTACATCTTTAACTGTCCCATCGAGATTAATTCTGCTTTTTACAGGTGTAGACCAACTTTGGCCAAGCTCTGAAAAATCACCAGTACCACCAGAAATATGCCACATAGCTTTCGGCTTTGCCCTATCCGTCACATCCAGAGCATAGTAGCTACGACCACCCCGCCGCATGCCCGTATACAGATACACATGATCACCATCAGACGCATCAATGGCACCTCTAGGGTTTTTAACCCAACTGACTATAGACCCGTCCATACCGTAGATGCGATCGGCAACACTAGCACTATTATCCATAAGAGTTCGCTGATTCTTCAGCAACTCTGCCGGCATGAAGGCGAAATGGGACTCACCGGTTTTGCCGTTAATAGCATGCACGTAACCCTGATTATCGCCAAAAAACACAGCCGTATCCGGGCTATCCTCGGTGCCACCATAAACAATCAGCTTTGGCTCTGAATGAAGCGGATCCGAGACAAACTTACGAGCATCGTTGGTTTGGTTATCACCATCCTCGTCCTTGACATCCTCACCACGAATCCAGCGTATCAACGCCTGTTGCTCAGGATCCGTCATACTGCTATCGCCCAATAGCGACTTTGTCAGAGAGTCAGTATTGGATGTAGAAATAAGGTTACCGCTAGCTGTCAGATCCTTTGAGCTAATCCAGGTATAAACATTTCTGCTATCTGTTGCATCAGGGAGTTTTGTACGTACTCCACCCGCAGTTACAGATTTACCATCAGGAACTGAAGCCCACCAGCTTTGCGCGCCGTCTTTAAAGAAGCCAGTGACGGGATCAATTGCTTCGTTACCATTAGCATCCACAATCTTTCCGCTATTGGAAATTTTGTAGCGCTTCAAGTTACCTTCCCAGAGAGGACGGGTGTCCGGTTCGAAAACCGAGTAATAAAGTGCATTGAAATGATTTAGGCGGTTAAAGGAGTTCACTGCGATGCCAGGAGCAACGAATGTGCTGCTGGTTTCAAGAACGCTTCTTACGATGTCATCAAACGCGCCCGCTAATTGCTGCGCATCGGTCGCTTTGTAATATTTTCCGCCTCCAGCTTTTGCAGTCATACCCAGCAAAGAACCCGGAGCGTCTTCAGAAAATCCGACCGTATAAGTCGTTACGTTCTGAACTCCCTTATGCGCTCCAGACATATCGTTATTTCTCATGTATCCCGCGATTTCATCGAGACAATTACCCTCACAGTTTCCTATTACACTCTCAATAGAAGTCTCATGGTTACTATCTTTCGTCGGTGCTCCATCGGTTAACAGAACAATGTTGTTCGATTGACACTCGAGTTCTATCGGGCTCTTATAAGAATTTCCGTCCATAGCATTAATGGCTTGACTCGAAGGTTGGCTGAGAAACGGATTGCCACCCTCAAAATATCGTTTGGCACCAAACAGAGTTTCTGAAAGAGGGGTGTTAGTATCGGTCCCCAGTGCATCAACCGCAGCCTTAAAATCAGCACGGCTTTCTGAAACCGGGCGGACAGCCTCAAGTATCACGCCACCTTCGCCGCGATACTGATTATTAGGCCAGCCCCCACTAGGGCCTACCGTGTCAAACGCCATCAGCCCAATATTAACGCCGGTAATGGTGTCAGCAAGATCTCGAGCAACACCTTGCATAACTTCCAAGCGACTCATTTCTACAGTGCGATCACCACTATTTTGCCAGTTCAGATAGTTTCCATCATAGAAATCTCTATAATCTATATGTTCCCAATTAATCCCAATATCATTATCTTCCTCGCAATCGACATCATTATCTTTAACCAAATTAAAGCCAAATTCGTCTAAATCTTTCCAGCCGCTAAAAATACTTTTGAAGGCCATACGATACGTTTTCAAAACACCGACTTGTGGAAGCCGCGTCTTCATATCTGAGCACTTCAACTGAGATTTTTTTAAAGAATCATAGTTCGATGACGACCCATAATAAATGCGATCAGAATTATAACTACCAGAGTAGGTCTTTGAAGGGTTATAAACTGGATCTGATGGCACTTTAACGGTAACCATCGCATCCATACTCCCAGAATTATCCAAGATGAAAAGGAGGTTAGGTCGGATGCTGGTGCTCTCGGTATTGAAGAATATCTCAGTATCATCTGCAACTGTCACAGTGGAACTAAATACCATAGCAAATCCAAAAAAGAAAGCAGCTAACCTTCCTGTGTAAATCTTCATTTTTCACCCCCATTACGGGTTTGGAAATACTTAATACGGTTTACTTTTGAGGTTGCTGCATCATAGAAAACAGTTCCAGGGCTATTCCTGTACTTTTCGCTGACGATCTCTACAGGAAGGCTTTCACCTCCAGCGCTAAACCTGATATCTGGAGCTGGAAAGAGAGTTCTGAACTCGCACCCGTCACACTCCTGAAAACGAACCTCCACCACTCCAGACGCATCTGAATAAACAACTACAACTCTTGGGGACTCTATTGCCTGCTCCCCAATTGTTATCTCTTTATATACAAATGCTGTAGGGGCCCCCTGTGCAAAAGAAACCTGTACAACAAGCGCACTTAACAAAATCAGTACTTTTATAAGGTAACTCATAAGTTCACCACTGGATGATAATTCCAATAAAATGTTCTTAGTAGAAAACAACGCTGACACCTCGAATCACCTGTCTTGTCGCGCCCGTGCCAGTCACTGAGGCGTCTCCGATGATTTCGTAGCGTTGGCGAAATGTTTCTATGTCCTCTCCAAACGAATGCCCCTCTACAAGAGTAGCCTCGCCTAAATATCTCAATTCCGCTGTGGCCACCTTGCCAGAGCCGGCACCACTGTATGCCTGTGGGGTTGTTGCAACACGGATACCTGCATCCAAGGCATCTAGAGCCAACTTCCATTCGGCTGAACTGGAGTCCATAGGCTCCAACTTCCGAAAAAGGTCCTGACTCGCGGCCTCCGCAGCAAAAAAGGCCTGCCGAGCATTTTGTGCGTTTGCAGACATCCGCTCCTGAAGGATCGAGGTATTCATGCTGGCCAACCCGATCACGGTAATGACTAACAAAACTACCAGACTAATAATCAGCGCGGCTCCGCGCTGACCGGTTCCAACCTTGGCAACACCTGACAAAGGAAGTGCTCCCGACTTCATATCGCTTTTAATTAGTTGCATGGATCACCATCTCCGCCGTTTTCGTCTGCAGTTTCCCATTCCCACAGCCCCGTCGTTCCGAGCTGCTTGAATTCGCCACATCTCCGGTTCCGGACATCCAGCGTACTGACAAATGCTTTGCGCAGTCGCCTGTCTGAAGGATGCTCCTGTTGGCCAGCAGCCGGGTTACTGGCGACAAAGATCGCGCCAGGCAGTTCGTATGACTGGCGATCATCCTGCTGCAATACATTACCGGAAGCGCTTACCAGCAAACCAACACGAATGACCACTACATCCTTCCAGTCGGTAGCACCCACACCTGAAGCGTCAACGTAATTAATGGTGTTACTGCTGGGATCCGTCCGCAAACCGTACTGAACCTTCATCGCTTCTACTCCCTCTACAAGCTCCTCGCGCTGAAAGCTTGGTGTTGCGCTGTCAGGAAAGCTGTTTGAGGCTCGATAAAGGGCGGTGATATTGTTTCCCTGATCGTCTACTCGTCCAGTATCTGCAACAAAGAAAACGGTACTCGCCAGTGAATAAATCTCCGCGTCTTCGTCTGCCGCATAAGCAATTGACAAACTGGAGTTGCTATTTGCAGTTGTTGCATGCTCTAAGGATTTATTGGCACCCGACGGATTATTCGTCATCCGAAACACATCGGCAAACTCACAACTGGCAATCATCAGCAAGGAGCCAGAACTGAATGCAGCACTCGCCCCAAAAAGCCCATCGGGATCATCTATTGGTATCGAACCAGTTGCGCTTCCCATGCCGGGACTCCTGACTGTAGCGCTGAGCAACCTCGCCCTTTGCACCATTAGCACATCACTACCAGGCAACGCGTCGTCCTCGATAATGCCAAGATCTTCAAAATCTGTTCCACTATCCCAGCTAGACTGAGTTGATCCAGTTACCTGCCACCCCCTCAACCCGGAGTTATAGAGATACACGTTATCTTCGCCAGATGCAGGCGTAAGGGATGGCGGGGGGTTGTGCGCAACAACACGAATTGGAACAGTGTAGCTATCGGAGCAACCCTGATAGCCAGCCATTCGAACTTCATGCGATATTATATCCAGCCCGATACGCCCAGACTCCTGAATCCGGGCGAGTGACTCTCCAACCCGCGTGGTCCGCATTGAATCCGTGTAGACAATAAAAATACCGAGTATGAGAGTTACGCTCAGAGCAAGCGCTATCATCAATTCTACGAGCGAAAGACCAATCTGGAATGAGATAGAACCTGGCTTGGAAAATGTGGTGTTACGCTTGAAATCACTCATAACGTAAACTCGACGACAGTTTGTTGGTCTTCTGTAGATATGGAATCCTTAACCTCACTCCATCGATCTTCCTTCCACGTGATTGTGATCGTAAACACGTTGCCTGCGTTGGTTGCACCTCCGCCACCTGATATTTCCCCCTCTCCCCCAGGTAACATCGCCATGCTTCCGTTAACCCCTTCTACCTGCTGCTTCCAAGCATAAAGATCAGCAGCAACCCGCTCGCTCCCTGTGCAACCAGATGTACCACAAGTTGCTGCACTCGCTGTTTTCGTTTTCAACCCGTCATAGCTTCCCGCAATAGCTTCCGCAGAGTTCGCTCTCATACGGTCAGCCATATCGTAGGCAAGAATTGTTGCTTGCGTCCGTAAAAATGCGCCTTGGTTGTTTTTGAGACTGCCCACCGTCAAACTGGCCATACCAAGCAAGCCAACAGCCAATACAAGTACCGTCACCAAGATCTCTATCAAGGTCATTCCGCGCTGTCTGTTCGAGAATGTCACCGTATTCTCCTTCCGTTTCGTCATAGCGCTGTTCTCGAGCCGTTGTTTTAACACTGAAAATCGACTCCTCTATGATCTTCACGATTCCCACTACTATCCCGCGCTGCATCCCGCACCTGACCGGACACCGATACGATAAGCCCACGGGCCTCACTCGCCCCAAATGCATCGCATAATTTGAACGTTATCGGGTTACCACCAGCGGGAGCTCCATCACCTGAAATTGCGACAGATATAGAATTAAACTGCGTACTATTGCCGGTTTTAACACTAAGGTTTATCCCGTTTGGCAAAGGGCCAATGACCTTTAACAAGGGCTCGCCGCTGTCGAATGCTCCATTGCCGTTGGAGTCTCGAACAACAAGCCACCCCACGCTCCAATCAGCATTGTTGGTGCAGCCAGCACCATCGTTTGATGCACAAAGCAGCACGGACTCTCCCACGTTTTTAACTGATTCGCTGCGCGCATACGCAACCAACCCTTTGAGTTCGTTGAAAGCCCCTGTAGTGCGATTTCGGGTAACCATATCGCTCATCGCAGGTATGGCAATAGTTGCAACGATTGCGATCACTGCAACAGTGATTACCAACTCAACCAACGTAAAACCGCTGTCGCTCCGGACACGCATAAAGCAAACCTCTTATTATCTCAATTTCAGCTTACGGAACTCTGTAAAGAACACCTACCGCTAAACGACAAACGGTGAGAAACCGAGCGTGAGCGGTAGCCAGACAACAAAAAAGCGTGATCGAAATCACGCTTTTTTGTTGTCTGGACAGATCGAGGATCTTGTTAGCAACTAATGGCTTTATCACACATTCACCGCATCAATCCGCAACTCCTTAGGCATAGAAAACACAATATTCTCCTCCCGCCCGGCAATCTCCCGAGGCTCTTCCCCACCCAATTCCTTCAAGCGGTTAATCACATCCGCCACCAGCACTTCAGGCGCGGAAGCACCGGCGGTCACACCCACCGCGGTCTTACCTTCCAGCCACTGCTTGTCAATTTGCGATGCTTCATCAATCAGGAAAGCCGGGGTGCCCATACGCTCCGCCAGCTCGCGCAGGCGGTTGGAGTTGGAGCTGTTCGGGGAGCCCACTACCAGCATCAGGTCGCAGTCGCCGGCC
>Ga0098063_1000199_pt1 | contig 12413 bp, 20 predicted proteins | sample 24_taG_FD_77065 | JGI IMG/M metagenome (GOLD analysis project Ga0098063, IMG submission 77065) | Marine viral communities from Cariaco Basin, Caribbean Sea - 24_WHOI_OMZ | ecosystem: Environmental > Aquatic > Marine > Oceanic | place: Caribbean Sea: Cariaco Basin | collected 2014-11-08 | reverse complement strand
ATATCTGCTTCTTTGGCATTAGCAGCACCAGCCAGCGTTAAGATTAGGCGGGCAGTCTTAGGTAGAACAACCAGGTTATCGCCGTCAGCACGTAAGCGCCCAGCAGTAGCAAGGTCAGCACCAGCTTTGATAAAGTATTCTGCATCTTGCGGTACGTCTGTATCATCTTCGCCATCTTCATAAGCAAAACCCAAGCTACCGGTGACGGTTGCACTTAAGCCCTTGGTGATAAAGACTTGCGCGTCAGTTAAGCACCAGCCTTCTAGCAGCTCGCCTAAGTCAATCACATCACCTGCTTTTGGCGCAGTGGTCAAGTCACTATTAGCAAGTACGCCACCAGTATTGGCTTTAAGCTGATACGCTTGTGTGGTGCTATTACCGTAAGGGGAGGTCACGGTATAAAAGTGAGTCATCACTTCATTTTTTATCTTGATTGTAGCCATAAGGCTATCTCCTATTCATTTAATGATGGACTAGGCGCAGGCTTGCCCGCACCTAGCGATAGCCTTACTTGCCTCGGCCAAATGATTCAACGGCGGTATCAACCACAGTAATACCGTAGTCGGTAAACTCATGACCGTTGCCAGTGTCAATGTCAAAGCGGATTTTACTCACGCCGCGAATTGCACCAATCAATAGCTCAACCTTATCGCCGTGGTCTAATTCTTTCTCAGACCAAAAGAAAGGCATACCTGAACCTTTATGAGCTGCCATTGCTTCAGCAACAGCCTGACCACCTAAGATGAGTGAGCGGTCAACGGCAAATTTTTCACCGAATGAATCTGGTACTTTGGCACTTGCTTCTGCTTCACTGGTGTACGAGGTGCTGTACTGCATCTCATCGCCAGCATAGAAGCGAATCGGGCGCGGCATCTTAATCATGAGGAAGCCATTCCAGATACCAGCTTCACCACGGAACAATGGGTGACCAGCAGCTTGAGCGGCACGAGCCAGCGCAGCAGCTTGAAATTGGCGGAACTGTGGGTCAGTGGTGAATTTGTTGTACTGAGCTGGAGATAACATCCACACACGTAATGGGCTGTCATCTGCCATCACATCGCCTTCAAACTTGACGATAGGTGGCGGCAGTGCGATTTGGTCCATCAAGGACTTCATTGAGTCCATGGTGTCCATCTTCAGCACATCAGCGGTGGTGATATCAATCTCGCCAGCCGTCTCTTTGAATTGCTGAATACTATCGCCAGTCGCTAAGTAGTGACGGTTCTTAGTAGGCGCCTTGACACGGTTGACCAAAATTTCATTGAACTTTGGATGGTCTTTAGTTGGCACGACCCATTCAATGTTGTTCTGATAACCACGAGCACCAGCCATGTGTGTTAGCAAGGTTTGGTCAACGTAGCGAGCCATCTTCGACTCTGCTACTGGGCGACCTAGTGCGCGGAAGTCAACGGGCGAACGAATACCGGTCATCACATCACCCATATCGATTGGGAAACGTGCTTGATTGACGCGCAGTTTGTCTTCACTAAATGACATACCTTCGCCGCGACCTTCAGCAAAGTTACTGCCCATGATTGGAATACCGCCAGCAGGGTTCAGTAAGTGAAAGCTCACTTCATCGCCCGTACCTTTACCCAAGTCTTGGACTTGAACAATTGGCATGTGCTGCGTGGTTTGTTTACGAATCGTCGCTTCAGCGCCAGCAGTACCTTTAGGCATTTTGCCTGTCAGCTTTGCCATCGTGCCGTTACGCTGCATGTGGGCCGCAAACAAGCCAGCAGCTTGTACGACCATGTTTTTCTTATCGCCATATCCGGCGTGGGTTTTGGTAGCCATCTATGCCACTCCTAAAGATTGTTTAAGTATTGCTCGCGCTTCTCAGCGGACCAGTTCATCATTTCATCTGCAATATCAATCCCAGACATTGAGTCCATCTGTTCAGTGATACTGGTCGCGCCTTTATGTCCACCAGGTATGTCACTTAGGCTGGCAGGAATAGCAGGCGCGGTATTTTTGATTGCCTCGCGTGCCTTGGCTTTTAAGTCATCAGATGATGGCTTGCCAGCGTCGGCAGCAGGCGTGCTAGTTGTTGATTGCTTAAAGTTATTGAGTAGTTCGACGACTTGCTCAGCAGTACCTTGCGTTAAGACTCCATCAAGTGCGGCTTGAATGTAGGTCGGCTGTGATACCTTCCACGCTTCAAACTCGCTACTCTCAACGATAGAATCAGCATCGGTGTGTGCCTCATAAATCGTGCGCATGTGGGCTTCAGCAGCACTCTCTTGCTCTTTGGCTTGCATCGGCTCTAAAGCTTTTGCAACACGAGCATCGACTTGTGCTGATACGCGCTCATCAATCAGCTTGTTAATACCTTCTGCCAAAGCTTCCTCGGAGAAGTCTCCGAAGTAGTCAGGGTTCACGCCAGCATCGATTGCGGCTTGTGCCGTCTCAATGTCCTGCTCTTGCTGCGTTGGGGCAACAGTGGCAGGCGTTTGTGCTTGCTTGCGTAAAATATCTAACTCAGCATTGGCAGCGGCTAACGCTTCTTGTGATACGCGGTCACGTTCACGCGCTTCGACCAGCTTTTCATAAGGAATGGTGTGTACGCCATCACGAGCTAGGACCACCTTTTCACCTTCAACATCATCGTCCGACGAGTCATTAGGTGTGTCAGTGGAGGCTTCTGTGGCTGGCGTGTCAGTCTGTTCATCCGCTGCGGTATCGGCTGGCGTGTCGATACTTTCCCCTTGCGAGGTATCGCCATTCATACTCATTTCTAAGTATTGCGCTGCTTGTTGAGGCGACCAATCACCATCATCAAAGCTGTCATCAATAAAACTATTTGCATCAACTGTCATCAATCTGTCCTTTACCCATGTCGGAGGGCTACCGTTAAAAAACAGGTTTCGCCAATTAGCGTTTGGCTTGGTAACAATTTAATGCTTGGCAAGGTTTTATGCGAACCTTACAGGGGTATTGAGGCTTGCTAGCGATTGACGGGCACAAAAAAACCACCGCTAAGGGTGGTTGTATTGTTTGAATAGGTCTATCGCACTACGGTATTTTAGTTGCATCAATATTTACCATGCACGACCTATCTAGGTATCTAGGCCACTCAAATGGTTGCATCTCAAATGGTGCTGGCTCGAATTTTTTAGGCATGGCGTGAACTTCTTTCATAAGCTTCTCATAAGGACTTGGATTAGGATTGCTCGTAGTGATAACCATCACGCCATCTATCAGCTCTGCCAACTTATCCGCACCGGTTAGCTTATCCATGCACTTGTCGTAAAGCTCTTTGCTGATAGCGTCTCTTGGGTTGTTGATTGGCTCTATATTCTTATCCATCACTTCACCTCACCTTTAACAACACGCTTCTTGCGTGGTCTGCGATGTGGTTTAGCAGCATAGTAAAGCGGCTTAATAATATCATCTGCGCCGTTGGCACGTTGATGCGCTCTTACCTCTGCGTATACCATTTCTGTTAGCGTATCATTCCATGATTGCTTGCTCATCACTCCACCTCATCTATCAACTGCTGCAACGCCTCACCAATCCCCACACCTTGCGTCTTAGGCTTGGCACGAAACAGTAGTACGTCATTGTCAGTCAGCATGTCGTTGATGGTGATGCGCATCTGTGGCTTGTCGGTAGCACTCACATCATTCTGTGATAGTTCGCTTGGCGCAGACTCTAAGCTCTCGCGTATCAAGTCGCCATTAGCAGTATTAACCATCATCGTTGCTCGCTACTGGTAAAGCTGTATAGATACTCAGTGACAGTCATACCTTGCTCGCTTAGGCTTACAGCTTCCGCTTGACCATTCATAAGTAAGTCGATGTTCATGATTAAAAATCTCCTTTAAAGCTATCGACTTGCAATAGTCTTATATTGCCAACTCGCGCCTTGTTCTTCTTAAGTATCTCGTTTAGTTGTTCGCGTGCTTTATCTTCCACAAAATCATTCAAGCTACAACCAACGCGGCCTTTATATCTTTCGTGCATAACCTTAAATCCATCAACGCTGGTGCAAGCTATATCAATATCAGTGCGGCAATGTCCGTACATGCTGTTATGCTCTGTTACGATATAGCGAACCAAGCAAGTTGCGACAAGGGCTTTCGTCTCCCTCCATTCTACATCATACTGAGTATCAACAAATTCTTGCGCTTGACTAAAAGCCTCTTTAACAGTCAAATCTTTATGAATAAAAAGCTCGCGTGCAACGTATTCCAATAGCTGGATCTTATCCTCCTCTTGACTACTCATGACTCACCTCCCTTGCCAGCATGGTCAACGCTTGGTGTGCCCATTGCGAAGCGGTCTGTGGGTTGCTCTGTAGATTGAGTGTTGTTTATTCTATCGATGATATCGTTGACAGTTTTTGCGGAATCCACACTCATTATCTCCGACAAGTCTTCTAGCATTTCAGTTATCGGCTTGGTTATATTATCTAGTCCGTGATGGTGAGTGCACTCTTTCATGTTTTCAAACACAAACTTGGAGAAATCTCCGATAAGCTCGTTACGGTTTGTATATATGAACTGGCCATACATATAATCTGTTATGACTAATTTATTTAGCTTATCAGAAAGTTTGGACTTTTCATTTTCTAGTAATTCAATCTTTAATAAAAGTCCGTCTATTATTGCGGAGCTTTCTTTATGGGTTAGTTCTCTCATGATATTACTCGCTATTAGTAATCGCTAGTGAGGGTGCCAAAAGCGCATCTAGCGTAATGCGCTTGTCAGTTATAAGAAGCTATCGAATAACCTATTTGGCTTGTTTATTATATCACTCCATCGGCAAGTTATCAGTAATTGTTGGCGTTTCAATACCTTGCATGGGTGAGTTACCATCTTGCGGTACTGGTGGGAACATTGGGCTCGTATTCTTCTGTACATCGACCGCTTGCTCTGGTAATTCGCCAGCCATATCGTCAAGCAATGGCTGTGCTGGCATGTCGGCAGTAGGATAGTTAGGATCAACGCCGTAAGGGTCAGGACGCTGATAGCCTGCGCTCATCATAATCTCATCAGCAATCGGTGCAATCTGTGGCATCTGTGCAATCTGAGCGCCGCCCTGCATGGCACTATAAGCGGCCTGCACGCCGATACTGACCGACTCAGCGTCAATCTTCTTAACTTCGCTCTCCGCTTTACGCTCTTTAATCTCAAGCTCGCGTGCTTTTAAGTCCGTGTTGGCTTTAGCCAGCGCATCTTTAACCGCTTGTGCAATCTGTTCTTCAATTTGCTCAGGCGTCTGTTGCTGCTGCATGTTGCGTATATCTTCAATAAAGTTTTCTTTATGCGGAATATCCATAAGGGCAACCATATAAGGCATGGCAGCGACTTGCATCTCTGCTGGCAAGGACTTGACCGCCTCACTAAAGGCGTTCAACTGCTGACCGCGATAGCTGTTGGTGCTCGGTACGTCTTCAAGCGCGACCATTAAGCGTGTCTTGGCCACATCATTAGATAGATAGGTCTGTCCAGTCTCAGGGTCACGCTCAGGCGCATTAATCACGACGGTTCTATCTTCTGTGACAGCATCGCCAGTGATAACGACTGTTTGCGGCTCATTGCTCATGTCTTCGATAAGCATCGATAACAGTAGCTCACCTGTATGCTTGCGGCCTTCGCGGAAGTTATCCATCATATCAGCGAGTGACTGATTGCTCTGCTCGACTTGCAGCTGCTCTTGATAGCCAGACTGTGCGCTGCCAGTGCCGCCCTCAAAACTTGGGGTAATGCCAGACGTATTCTTTATAGACTGCCTATTCTCTTGGAGCATCTGGTAATGCTGGCTGGTTAATTGGTAGTCGCGGATAATCTCGAAACGTGCACCAGGTTCTTTCATGTGCTTAGCATCAAGCACAAAGTCAGCGTCAGGGCGCGCTGCTTGCTTGCGTACTTGCGCATCTGTCATCAATGTAGCGCCTTTGGTACGCTCAGTACGCGCAACACTCATACCCCAACGTAGTTTGGATAAGGCGCTATTCAAACTGTCTTGCGAGTATTTCATATCACGCACATAACCATAAGGAATGCCGGTCGCGTCTTCTCTGAATCCCCAAAACGGTACATAAGGAAAGTGAGTGTGCTGATATGGTGACTCGCTATCACTGAGTAAATGCGGTCCTAACCAGTATGAGCGACGCATACGAGTGACAGTCGCTATGATGGGCTTGGTCATGCCAGCCGCCACAGCCATCACATGATTCTCATTGTTCTCGTCATACTCAACGACACGGCCATCAGGCGTCTTGATAACCGTTGCACTCTCCCAGCGACGATACCAAATCTCAAAGATACACAGCTCTTTACTGGTTGGATTGTACCAGCGCTCTTCTTGCAAGGTATTACCACGACCTTCGCCCCAAGCGTTATGCAAGCCGCTACTCGAACCGCCATCAAAGCCCGGCATCGTGTACCAGTCATTACCATAGCGGCCAAGGCTCATGATCAGCTCTTTGTGCTCAGGAAACGACAAGGCGATACGTTCAGGACGTAACCACTTGGCACGTCTTAACCATATAGCATCGGACAAGTCAGCTTCAACGGCGCGCATATCCCAATGTATCTCGTTGCGATGAATCTTGCGGCAGCGATAAGGATATTTAAATGGGTCCGTCTCACGCGATACTTCAACCCAACCAAGGCCGCATTTAATCTGCGTCTCAAAAGCATCTGAGCACGCTTTATCAGCCTTGCTGTTACGCTCAGCTTGATTAAGCTTATAGTTAAGTGCATCTGCCACGTCTTGACCACCGACCTCACCATTCGGTGTGACACGCCAGTCAGTGCGCGTACTCGCTTCATAACCTTGAATGGCTCTGAGCGCTGGACCAATTAAGTTTTCAACGGCAGGCGGCAAGCCAAGCTCTCGCTGCTTCTTTAATAGCTCACCATCTAACTGATTGCCATCTGCATAATCCATCTCGCTATCAGCAATGGCGCGCCAGCGTGGTTGCTGCTCAATCTCATTCAGCATCTCTTGATACTCAATAAGACTGAGCGTTTGCTCATTGGCTGGCACGTCAGTCTCGTCGCTTACAACTGTCACGTTATCTATCATCGTTACTCTCCATTACATTAAGCGCCAGTCGTCAGCGTCGTGTTCTTCATAAGTGTTTGTGTTGTCTGACCGATCGAGCAAGCCAGCCTCTTTTGCTTGTGCATGCTGTCTGAGTGCATCAGCGCCTTCACTACAGCCATTCGCTTTGTTTGGTCTGTTGGTGTAGCGCATATCCTTGGTGCTAAAGACTTTCTTATAACCTTCCACGCGCTTAATACCGAGCTGGCAATCAACCTCGTCAAAGTAATAACCTTTCATCGCGGCTCTGGTCTGCTGAATGCCGTTCATAAGCTCTGAGATAAGCGGCACGACTTCAAAGACTTCACCGGGCATGAGGTCCTCTAACATCTCGCGTGTGCTCTTGTTCGTGTCTGATAATCGTTTGTGGTCAGCGTCATGTGGTAAGAAGTGGCGGCCAAACACATAGCCGTAGCTTCTAAGCTGTGCGACATAGTGCTTGAGCGTCTCATTGTGTGCTTCGTAGTATCTTATCCAGCGGTCTTGACCGTTCATGTGCTGCAAAAACCAAATAGCACAGCCATCTGAGTTGCCAATATCCCAAAACGTATCGACTGGAATGTCGAGCTCGTCAATATGACAAATACCGCCACGTTTGCGTAGCTGTAGCATATCTTTTGCGTAGTAATGGCCTTCGGTGCTGACTTGGAATGGCTCATCAGGGAATGATGGATACTCTTGCCACATGCGCTCTTCTGCGCCCACAAAGTCACTGTTCTTGATTGCCACATACCAAGCACGTTGATCGGGATCAAGGCGCATATCAATACCCATATCGCGCTTGGCTATCATCTCGACTTGATCAAAGTATTCGTGTTCTTTGTCCGTGATATCGACCGTGCGCGAATTGACGCGGTAGTTGTCTTCTTGCCACCAAGCGTAAAAATGTAGGCGGTAGTCTTTACTCGAGAGCTTCTTGCGTGAGTAAAAATGCTTTTGTGCGGCTTGAGTTAAGCGGAAGAAGTCGCCCTCACGACCTTCGGCGGTTGATTCGATGACTAAGATACCGCTGGCAGGCACAGCAGGGATTGAACCAGTCATCACCTCTTTGGCTTTGTCCGGATATTTAGCACAAATTTTGCCAAACTCTGAGATGTGCAAGCGGTGAATGGTGCCAGAACGCATCGACGTGGCCACACGTATTGATGAGTTGTTGTGCTCGAATAACAGCTCAGCAGCACTGTCACGCTTTAACGGAAAGCGCTCGCGTATCTCAACTGGCAGATTCTCATACGCAAACTTAACCTTATCCCTGAAGATAACCTCAGACGCATTTTTATCTTGCGCGATGATACCGCAGCGCTGGTCAGCGTTAAATAACGCATGGTCAAGCCATAGAATGGCGATAAGCGTAGTAAAACCAAGCTGGCGAGCCTTCAAGATGATATTACGGTGCCACAATCTATCAACAAACTTCTTTTGCGCAGCGTTTGGCTTAAACGGCACGACGTAGCTTTCGGCTTCAACGTCTTCCTCATCATCGCCCTTAATCATAATCTTATACAGACAGCCACTAAACACACGCCAATAAGGGTCAGCTAAGCATCTTGCCAGCTCAGCGGCGTCCGTTGGCAGTGGGTTTAAGGCGGTGCTGTGGATTACGTTAGGCATCTTTATCGCCTTCACGCTGACGTTTGCGCTTGGTATAAGCGACACACGCGATATCAATTACCATAAACACGACTTCGAGCAATAATTTACGTTTACGCATCGTCATCACCACTCACGCCAATACTATTGCTGGCAGGCGCGTCCTCATATTCGGGATCAGCTTTCACTACACCAAAGGCATTGCCGTTATTGTTCGCAATGCTGTGTAATAGTGTGGTGAGTGCATCGACGGGCGAGCTGTCCATGTCATCAAGGCCGTAAGCCTGGCGCTCTAATGTCACAAGCTTGGTCATCGTGTCTGCCAAGTCTTTCATGACACGGACGTGATTAGATAAGGAGGTGACACGCTCATACGCTTCAAGCGCGCTTTCATCAATCGCATTGGCTTTGAGCGCTGCAATAAACAAGTCTTCTAAGCGTGCGCGGTTGTCAGTGCCAATCTGCGCCTTTAGGTCATCAAGCAAGGTCATGGCAATGCTGCGAGCATCACCAATGTCTTGACGGTGTGATAAGCGCACGTTGGCTGTCAGCTGTGCGTTCTCTTCAATCGTTTGGTCATCGCTTTCTAATTTTTTGACTGCTCGCTCTTGTACGAGTGCGTTTGCACGTTCTTTGATGCGCTGCTTTAAGTCTTTTTTCCAAGCATGTTTTTTAGCGCGGCGTGTGATAGTCGTTGCATGAATGCCAAAATCTCGCGCAAGTTGTGCGTTTGTGCGCAAGTCTGCACGATAAAGTCGCTCGACTTCTTCCCAATCACACTCAGGCTTGTCGTTTTTTTTACTCATATCATGCTCCAAACACCTTATATAGCATGATGTTAGAGCCTGTACGTGAAAAGTGCGAACCTTATAGGGGTAAGGACGCACGCTGTGCAAGCTGGCGTGCAATTTAATGCGTGTTTAATGCGATTTCTCGCAATCGTAAATCAATAGACGTAAAAAACCTCGAATAATTCGAGGTTAATAGCTAAAACAAGACAGCCTAAACCGTCTGTTGGTTTTTTGACATCTCTCTTATCGCTTTACGCATGTTCTTGAACTCAAGCTCTAGGTTTGCAGTTGCTTGCGCTGCATGGTGACCAATTTCTATATTACTATACTGCATAGCATCACCCATCATCTGCTTACCAAGCTCTCGCGCTTCCTTCGGTGTCAGTATAAGCACTAATCGGTCAATCTCTATAACAACACAACCGTCATTAAGACCACTGCGCGTTATCACTCGTGCTGGCTTGTGAATGATAGTCGGTACATAGACGCCACGCTGTATGCGATGTATCTCACCATCATTAGCGAGCGTCGTTAAGTTGTCATCAATAATCGTCTGCTTTAGATCAAGTATTTTTGACAGCGTTTCGCGTGTGACTATCTGCTCCTGATTATGCAAATCAATAACCGCGTCCAATACTCTTTGCTTGTTCGTTATCTGCATGTGATTCATCCTCAAAATAATATATAATCGACATGCGATAACATTGCTCTGTTACTTGCCAGCTCCAAAGCACTCATGCGACCAACATGGGTGCTTTTTATTTACTTCCAAAAATCAAGTGCTAACATAATCAAAACAGCAATAGCAGCTTTTACCATCACCGCAATCACATCAGCCCAAGGAATAGGCCAAAAATGAATAACAAACGCTATCAGTAGGCACACGGTCACAATCCATTCAATACGATAAGTATTAGTCACTCGCTCGCTCCTTTAACAAAATCACTCACCCATGGGTTATCTGCCAAACGACACCTAAACCTTGATTGACTGCCAAAATTAACCATCACACCAGCGCCATCCTCTACGTTCTCATCAATCAGCACCGATTCAATCTTGCTGGTATCTATGTAGATGGTATTCCCCGAAAAATTTAACGCCTTAACCAAGCGCTTTGATGACTTGCCAGCCTTGTACGCGAGTACAGCAACGACACTGCCGTACATCAGCATGAAGACAAAGCTAAATAATGTATAAGTCACTTGCTCGCCTCACTTATTGGCACAAACTTCACAACCTTGTAGGCTGCCTTAATCAAGCCAATCACATTGTCGCTATCAATAGCTTTTTGGAGTTCTCGAATAGCTACGACCAGATCTTCGCCAACTTTTATTGGCACACTGTCAGCAGGTACGGTACTGCCGCACTTAGAGCAAACTGTCACTAAGATAGTTTCAATCTTGTCTTGCGTACCCATATCCCACTGAATACCACCAAACGTCTGCGCTGGCGTGTCATCGTTGAATGTGTCGTCAATTACTGGTTTGCTATCATGAGCTGGCAAGCTATCTACATACTCATCAAGCGTTCGCATACCAAGTCCTGCCAGCGTTTTAGATGTGCTTTTATCAACATTTTTCTTATCTAAATATTTAAGCTCATAACTTTCGAGTAAGTCAGACTTAGATAGCGAGTATTTGCGCTGACTACCTTCTTCGCTACAGATGACCATGCCATGCTTATCCAGCCCATAAACCTGTATGTACTCATTACTTCCTACTTCTTTCCATAACCCTGCTTTAATCTCACTCATTGATAGATTCCTCATATTCGTTTAACGCTTGAATTAGCAATTCAACTGGTTCACTCATTCGCTCTGCCCAATACATCTCTCCGCAATCATTACTATCGTCATAATCCTTTGACGACTGCCTTAAACTCTTAGCCGCTTGAATTAGCGCCTTTAATTTCTCAGTCATTGATAGCCCTCCTGCCTTGTTCGATTAACGCTGCATCAATCAATGCTTGCTCGCGCTGTGTCTGATTGTCGCCCAGTTGTACCGGCAGGTTTTTAAACGAGCTGATACAGCCGTCAATATCAACTGTGCCTGTGACTGCTCTAGCTGTGCCCGTGAGCATCTTTACTTCTATCTTCATTTTTATGCACCTGGTTAAGTTTCAAATATTTCAATATCTAAAATCAGTTTCATTAACTTGCGCTTTATCTGATAAACGTCTGTTTTCTTGCCCTTGACATCTTCAACCACCTCACACCCCTTATCACAGTCAAAATAAACAAAGTCTGCCAGGTAGTACGTGCCAACCATGCTTGAGCCGTCGCTAAACTTCTGCTTTGGTATCAAGTCGTAGCGAACTTGCAGTCTTAAATCTTTAATCTTGCCAGCGCGAACGAGTAACTTTAATTGCGCGTAGCGATTCGTTTCCTTGGTTGAATCAAACTTAACGTTATCAACCACTTTTTTGACCGCACCAAACTTGTTTTTAGGCTTTCCGCTGATTTCTCTGACCAACTGCTCCAGACTGGAAGGTCTTTTACTGCTTTTGCGTGCCAATTTCACACCCTCCTGCCCTTTAGATTGTTCTTACACCCGAATGTACCGAACCGATATTAAGTGAGCTTAAATCGTCATACAGTGCGCCACCTTCTCTATCCCACTCACACAACTTGCCGTTGTCACGCACGCCGTCTATCTCAATCGCACTCGCTGAATAACGCTGTAGCTTGCTGTTGTACGTCAGCCCTATGACAAAATCGCCTGCCTTGGTCACTGCGACGTTTTTAAAGTACGTCATAGCGTTCGGCCTGCCAGCCTTGACCGCTTGCTGGCGTGCTGCGTACTTAGCTTCGCCTGCGGTATAGTCGGCTGGGTCTTTTTTCACTTGTCAGCCTCAAGGGGGTAGCGAGCTAAAAGGCGATCTCGTAGCTCAATAGCTTCATTGTTTTTTAGGTGCGAGACTATTAAGCGCGAAAAATGCCTTGGCTCCGCGCCACGATCTTTATTATTTACCTCGTCCT
>Ga0098063_1000198_pt1 | contig 12422 bp, 7 predicted proteins | sample 24_taG_FD_77065 | JGI IMG/M metagenome (GOLD analysis project Ga0098063, IMG submission 77065) | Marine viral communities from Cariaco Basin, Caribbean Sea - 24_WHOI_OMZ | ecosystem: Environmental > Aquatic > Marine > Oceanic | place: Caribbean Sea: Cariaco Basin | collected 2014-11-08 | reverse complement strand
GGTTTGTATTGAACAGTTCATCAATGTAAGATCTAAACTTTAATAGTTTATTAAGAGCATCTGGCTCAAAAAACTTACTATTACCAAAGGCATTATTGTAGTTTGCCAATAGGCTGTCACAAGGAGGTGATTTCTCCACGTTTGAAACTAGCGACTTTATTACGTCTTCTAATTCTGCTAAGTACTTGGTTTTTTCTGTTTCCTTTAAAGAAATAATTAGCTTTTTAGCATGAGTAACTTTTCTTACAACCGGATTTACTTCACAGTAGTAGCTATTTATCCCTTGTAGGCTACAGTAAATAGGAGCGGTTCCAACACCCGCAAAAGGTTCTAGGACAACCTTAGCATCCGGAGCATAGGTGTTAAGGATTTCACTAACAAAAGCTGATGAAAATCCCTCAAGGTATGCGTACCAGTCATGGAGGTATTCACCTTTACCTCCACTATGAGTTGTGTGCTTCGCTTCAATATTAAAGTTTTCCATCATGAATTTATTTATAACCTATTTAAAGGGTAAACATAATTAATGTTTAACATTTACCAAACCTCAATTCTAACAAATACACCTAGTAAAAGCATCAGCTCAGAGTTTTATCGTGACACCTAGATAAAGTAAGTATTAAAACGCTTAGGGCGTGTTGAACATTGAATATAAATTTCTGGCAAAAAATAGCGAACGGGTAGTCTTTAAGCTCTCACACAAAAAAGATATCGTTCGCTATGCCTCGTACTATGCTCAAACCCCAATATCTTTCAACTCACCTAGAAAAAAATTAAAACTACAGTTGGCACTATCATAAGCACTTAGGGAAGTTAAGTAATATAAATAATTACCAGCCGTTTTACTTGATAGATTAAGTTGGTATTTTGACTATTTAGAAATTAAAGAAGCCTGCACTCAATAAATTCGAAAAATAGAATGAGTATAGTAAATTTTAAGTTTATAGCTTTAACGATAATATTATTGTATCTAAGCTGGAATTAATGTTGTTCATTAATTGGTCTAATAATATCTTAAAGGCATTTCAAATATAGATATACATGTTCTACTTTGTTTATCCTGGGTCGTTCTTAATAAGCTGCCTAGATCTTAAAAATATTTATAATTAATTAAGTGATGCTTCAAAAGAACGTATTGAAAGAGTATAATTTTTCTATTATTAATTATCACTGATTATAAAAAAGCAACTAGGTTTATGCTATGAAGCTAGTAAAAGGCAAGTTGTGCATCTTACTGTTGTCAATACTATTATCTGTATCAGCTATGGGGTCTGAATTGGATATCCAATTCGGGCCTCAATTCGATTACGATTTAAACATACGTTTAGCTAACCAAGGATCTCCTACGGCTCAATACATCCTTGGAGTGATGTATAGTCAAGGCCAAGGCGTAGGTCAGAATTATCATAAGGCCTTTGAGTGGTATCAAAAAGCAGCTAACCAAGGAGTTGCTGAGGCTCAATACAATCTTGGGGTAATGTATTTACAAGGCCAAGGCGTACGTCAGGACTATTATAAAGCTTTTGAATGGTATCAAAAAGCCGCTAACCAAGAATTTGCCATGGCTCAATACAACCTTGGGGTTATGTACTCTAAAGGTCACAGTGTACGTCAGGATTATCGCCAAGCTAAAGAGTGGTATGGAATGGCATGTGATAATGGATTGCAAGAAGGTTGTGATGCTTATAAAGATCTTAACCAAAGAGGCTTTTAAAAATAAATATTAAGGTAATGAAAGCACCAACTTCGCATAACAGACGTTACATTAATAGACTTTGCTTAAATCTTGTTTAAATCGGGACTTAAGTAAAAACTAATATGCTTGTCAATTATTAATTCATCACTATCCATACAAAATGGCACAACGCAAAGGCGCAAATCCTCATCTAAATTGAAACAGGGTAGGGCTTTTTTAAAGTTGTCATGCTTGGGATAAATAAGCACCAAATCGCCTTTTCCAGCTAGATACTTATGTCCATAAGCAAACATTTGATAAATATCACTTTGGCTTATATCGAAGTTATTCTGACTATTTGATGAGTTGATAATCTTCCACTTGGTATCCATCACATAGCGTGGCTGACCCAAATGTTTAATTAATAGGTCAGGCTTTAGCATAAAGCGGTTTTTATCGCTGTCAGAAATGTCGTCCTCGTCCTTTGCCTCAATCAGATAACGACTAGCCGCCTGAGTTTTTAGTTGTAGAGGTGGTGCTATTCGTTTGTTTAAACATGCGGCCACATGCTCCTCAAATATACGCTCCATAGGAAATAGTAAAGAAATACCTTGGTGTTTGCCTTTTTGAAAGTTTGGATTCATCTTTTCTAAAATTAGTGCGCACCAGGGTTTAATTACTTGATAGTTTTGAAGGGTTTTATTAGTACCCCACTTAGGCATAAGACTTAGTGGGCGGGCAAGTGGAGTAATAGGCGCTAGAATATGAGATAGCTCATTAGCCAGTCGCCAATTAACATGGCTACGACAATTGGCTTGTATGTAGTCTAAGGCCGACTTAATAAGACGGTTTTCAAGGCGATTCGGCTGATAAATATCGTGACTGATATGAAATAAATGGTCCCGTCCAGCAGGCTGACGCAGCTGTACGGCCATATTCAATTGTCCTCGAATATATCGACTTTCTTCTTCTACGCGTAAATAGTCAAACCTTAAGCCTAAAGCAACAAGCTTGTTTAAATGGTTTAGGAATTGGTTGAATATCCATTCATGGATAGGTAAATCCATTCGATTAAGCGTTGCTGAGTGTGCTTCTTTATATGGCAAATGTAGTGCTGAATAAAGCATCTTACATAATATCGCGCGGCTTTTTTTAGTGTCCTGTTTGGTAGAAATGCTAGTTTTAGGAAGTACCTCGATCCCCTCGCCAGTAGGGCTTTGTAGATAACCAACATATGAATGTAGCTTGAGACAATCAGGCTTCTCAAAAGTTATAAAGCGTCCGGATCCTGGCTGTTCACTTAGACTCGCCAGCCAATTAAAGGTGTCACTGCTAATGATTCCTAAATCTAGACTCGAAGTGGCTGATATGTCTGTAGTAAGCCGTGCATACTCCCTAACTTGAATGATATTAATCATTAGTCAGCCTGAGTATCAACAGATATAATCCCGGTATAAGCTTCAGGTAGATTAAAGGCGTTCTTATTTATTCGATAACGTCTATCCATAACCTGATCTGTCACACTACTATGAAAGAGCTCTGTGATATTAGGCTGTAAGTTTCCTACCTGAATAAACCTATGTTCAGGCTTCTTAGCTGGGTCGTTTAATACCCAGCCTATACGCTCCCAATCTGAGAAAAAGTACTCTTGTAGCAGCGGGATAATACGATTTTTAAATACATTGGCCAACTCATATTCAATGGCATTATCAGAGTCTAGGTCCTTTAATGACCAAAAGTAAGCGTGCCCAATGGTATGCTCACGGTCTAGCAAGACTTCAATACGCTGATTCATTATTGTCAGCAAGTCAGATAGCTGGATGCCAAACACTTCTATATCTGATAGGAGGCTAGGATCAGGTAAGGTCTCAATAAATTCAAAGCGTCGACGCAAAGCAAAGTCAATCTGGGCTAAAGACTTATCAGCTGTATTCATTGTACCTATTACATATAGATTAGAGGGAACTGAAAACTTGTCTTTAGAGTAGGGAAGTGTCACCTCACGCGCATCACTACCGCCTTTGCGTTTGTCAGGCTCTAAAAGCGTAATTAGCTCACCAAAAATACGTGAAATATTACCTCGGTTGATTTCATCAATAATGAGTAGGTGAGGTTTCTCTAAGCTGTCTGTATTTGATTCTACGGTTAGTAGCTCTTTTAATTTATCTCTATTAATGGTGCCATCTTTAAGGTTGTATAGAGACATTTGAGATAAGGATTTCTCAAACAACTTTTCTTTGGGAAGACTGTTATCATAAATTCGTAACCATTTAACCGGTCTCGACTGTTGATAACCGGTGCTGACTTGGTTTTCCAAGAACTTATAGTCGCCTGTCACCTCAGCGATAGCACGGAACTTATGGTTACCATCAGAGATAATGATTAAGTCACCTTCTTTTATAATATTTTTGAAGGTATTAACCGCGGTGATAAGGTAGTTATAGGGGTCGTCTGCTAAGGAGATATTACGGGCTTTTTCAACCTTAGATATGATTTCTTTGCGGGCATCACAACCAGTGAAATCTATATCATCACCCCAGCCCAATAAAACGTAATTATTTTTAAGGCAGTCGTTATAGACCTCCTCACCCTCATACTCTAAGGTGTTACCTAAAGATAGTTTCCATATATTCTTGCCGTCAATATCTACAGATTGAGTAGAGCCAGTTTGTTCTTTAGCGTTCGGACTAGCTAAGGTGCATAAGTTTTTAAATACTCCTGGAATTACGTCATAACTAATACTTGATTGGTCATCTGTCTCTTTACTTACAGTAGGTCTAATACCTTCGACAAAATCTTCATATGCAAAGCTTTGATGAAAAGTGGTGAATGCAATCCGATCTTTACTGATCAAGTCATCATACTTCTGTTTGATTAATTGACGTTTATGGGATTCTGGCAAGTCATCTAAAAGCAGTTTTGCATACCATTCTGGTTCTACACACTCTACGGCAAGTTCGGTAGTTCTATAGGTTTTTCCTGTGCCGGGTGGGCCATATAGGATACGGTTTAGAGGAATTTTTGGTTCTGTAGAAAAGGTTACATCGTATTCTGTTTGAGTAACATCCCCTGTATCAACATTACCTTTTAACTCTTGGCTTTCAACCCATGCTTCATCAGATATTTGGTAAAAAGGGATGTCAAATTTATCTTTAACTTCACTCAAAAAAGACTGATAGCTTAGATAGTTTTCGTCAGGAAGCTGCACTCCCCTTGAGGTTAGCCAAGGTTTAGTGATGCTATCTACTTGTAAGTATTTAGAAGGATTTATATAGAAAAGGTTTTGAGTCAATTTAGCGAATCCAACTCGCGGAATATCTAAGACACTATCAAAAGTATCTGGCTTTATATCATTAGCCATGGCTTGATGGAATAGACGCCATAGTGAGGGAATCATGTCATCTGTTCTATTATAAGCATAGGGAAACAATGATACGTTTTGAGGCAGAGCTGCTGGTAAACCTTCTACATCCATTGGTAGAGGTGCTTGTAGGTTTTGAGTAGTAATTAAGTCTCTAATGAGTTGGAGTCTTTTACTTTCACCATATTTGGTTAAATTAGAAAAGAAAGTGAAAGGGTCGATATTTTCTAAGGGATATAGCTTACCACCCTCAGTATCTCGGTCACTTAATGAGTTGGCCACACCAAGCTGTTTTAACACCTCAACGAGTACTTCTTGCTTATCCTCAAAGTCAACTAACCATTCTGAAATGGCCTTAAATGCTGGTATCCATGTGTATCTAGCTTGATTGTTATTCAAAATAATTTCCATATCATTAATATTTGATTCAACAAAATTTAGATCTTCCATCGCTTCTACAAGTTCATCTCTTAGGGTCCATGCAAATAGATTATTAACATTTCGACCAGTCATAACTAAAGGCCATAGTTTGCTGTCATTGCTTGGACCAATGGGCTTAGGCAGGTCTAAATGTTGCTGAACCTTTTTAGCTAAGTTGGAGATACTTATATTGAAATAGTTAGGATCTTTGTTGTATTTCTCACCTAGATTTTTACAAGTGGACTCGTGTTGAGCCTCTAGATAGAAAGCAAGTAGAGTATCGATATAAGTGCGTTTCATTAAGCTCTTATTTGATAGAATTTGTTTCCACACTTCTGTAGTTATTATAGCTGGCATATAATACTTATCTTCTGTTCTTCTGTAGTTTTTATAATTGCAAGGCAAGTGGCCTCTTAGTTTAAGCTCTTAGATATGATAAAAAAATAACCAAATACTAAGTTAATAAATTGATTTATTTAAATTATTTAGTGCCCATACCTAGCTCATTTAAACCTTGAATATCAAATTTATAAGTATAAGAGTTACCATCGAAGCTTGGTATTTTTAGAATAAGTTGTTTTGAGTTATAGAGTTTTAGTAAAAAGTAATCATCATCTTTTAGACTGGTTGCACCGTATTTCTTAGTATCAACATAGTTTGTTTCACTAGAAATTGTATAAGTATAGGGATTTAAGTAATCAAGTTTATACCACCTAGCTTCATCATCATCGAATCTAGCTCGTAACCAACAAGAATCTAGGCAAACCTCTACCAACGCCTTATCATATCCAATCTCTAATTTATCATTATAAAAACCTGTGTCATGTACATTATGTATAACGATATATAAGTTCTGATTACCACCTTGAGTAATTCCCATATTTATCGTATTAGTAGATTTTATAATGGATATAGTGGTCGATTCTCGTTCAACTTCATCATAGGTAGTACGATATTGCCATTTATTCTTGTGCAGATCCTTGTCTCTAGAGAAAAAGTCAGATACATCAGTGTCAGCAGCTACATCGAAGTTCAGCTTATATATAGGCTTTGCAAGGCTTGGAGACCCCTGCTGAGTATCTATGGAAACTCTCACAGTTGATTTATTAACGTTAAAAGATGACGGAAAAATATTACTATTTTCATCTTTAATTATATTTAACTCACTATTGGCCCATACATTGCTGGTAGCCATTAAGATTAATGCAGGGATAACCAAGCGTTTCATTCAAGACCCTCAATATAAGTACTAGGCATGATGTATCTTAACTGGGAAACCTTAAGAAGCACCTTTAATTGATGTTTTAACTATTACTTAATACTAGTAATTAAGTCTTAGTATGAAGACACATACTTATTCAACTCATGAATTGTATTGTCCGCTTTATTATCTGCTGACTGTAAACTATAACTTATTTGTTGGCTATTAGACTGAATGTTATTTAATAGGTTATCAACCTCCCATCTACTATTCGCGTAAGTAAGGCGAGAAAGCGAGCCATCTATATTACTTGTAGCATCATAAGCAGTACTGAGATCAAACTTAAGGTCTCTGACTAGACTTTCACTATTATCAACAATTGTTTCATATTCAGCTACTTGACGCTGTAATGTTAAAATTTTCATCTCTAAATTAAGGATTTCATTACTCCCTGACCTCTCTTGTTCTCTCAAAGATTGCTCAGTATTTTGTAGCTCATGAAAAGTAGACCGAGCATTATGCTCATAATATTCTATATCTGAATGCAGTGATTTAATGTATAGGAGATTTAAGGCTACTACTGTGAAAAGAGCAGTTAGTTTGAAAGCTTTATGATTAAGTAGTCTGTTTTGTTTAAGGTTATTTATTAATGATGATAATCTGTTTTTTAATGACAAAGCCCTATCCTCTTACTATATTAAAAAGACTCGAAAGAGAGTTGTATATTCAATCAAGGGTACAAATGTTATCTCTGAAAACTATTTAGGAACAATCTTGCCAGCAGCAGAATCCATAAAATAGTTTTTGATTTCGCCTGAAATGACAAGACCAATAGCCTTTTCAATTTCAGACAAGGGCACATTAAACCACTCAGTTGCTCGATATAGCTTTTCATCAGCTGCCTTGGTAGACATTTTGACTCTCTGATCATAAAAGAAAGCATGTAAAACGCTTTCAACGCTGCGAGCATTGGCATCATATATTTGCCACTCAGCTATGATGTCGACGGGCTGTTGTAAGAAGGCATTATCCTTGAGTGAATGTTTAGCCCGCATCTCACCAGTGAGCGTAGAGAAGCCAATTTTATGGAGATGCTTATAGTGTTTTAAGTTATCAGGTGTGTCTATTAGCTTAGCAACGTAGATAACTCCTGATAGGTGCTTTTTATCACCGAAGTTCCTAGCAAGCTCATCGTCCATCCAATCAGGATCAGTAATTAAAATTTGGTAGCTGTTTTCGTATTTGTACTGGGCAGTAGCAAGTGAATGTGTAAGCATGTTTGATTCTGTACCATTAGCAAAGATTAAACGTAAGCGCTCCTGGCTACGGGCATCTTTTCTAGCTTCAGCCTTATATATATCAGCGACATAACAAAGTAATCCGTTTAAAACAAACACACTGCCAATTGTGATGCTTTTAAACGAAGTAGAGCTAGCCTTTGTAAAAGCTCCTGTCTGAATAGCGTGATAGATACGATCAAAGATAGGTTCAAATTTGTAAAAATCTACACACTCAAAACGTGTCGCAATTTCTTCTTCTTCGTATGGATTAGATCTGGTCCGTCCATTTGTTTTGCTGTCGCTTATCAAGATATCAGACGTGATATCATCAAACAGACCTAAGTCATCATTATCAAAGATATCGTCTAAGCTACTAATTGATAATGGCGAATCATTTGGGTTCTTATCTGATTTTGGATTCGAATTTGGAGTGTCTTTATTTGAAATAGCAGACGGTTCTAAATCTTCATTATTAATAAGATTGATGTCATCCTCAGTGGTTTCTAATGTGAGTGCACCATTATCTGGCTCTGAATTGTTAGAAAGCAGCTCATGATTATCAAGACTCATAAGCTCTCTCACCATACCCACGTTCTCTTGTATAGCAGTTAGTTGGCGAGCCAGTATTTTCTCATTAATGTCACTAGCATCTGAACGAGGGGGATGACCATGGGTATCAACAAATGCATTAATATTTAAAAACTGCTGTTCTAACAGGTTGTTAGCAGAAGTTCTTTTAGTAGCTGGTTCAATGTTATCTAGCAGACCAGTATTATCATTGGCAAAAATATCATCTAATGATTTGAACTCACGGCTTTGATAAATCTCATCAAGTTTAATCATGGCGGGCAGCATCTCGCTTAGCTTTTTGGTTTCTCACATACACAACGACTTCAGCCATACGACGCTCAATGGCATCATCTGAATTTAGTTTTGGCTGACGTCCCTTATCTTTGATAAAAGAAACGATTTTAGGCCACATAAGTACAGCTTCCGCCTCAGTGACAGTAGAGCGACTGGCATGCACTACGTCATTAATAGTCTTTAAAACATCTTTATCAACGGTTCGAGAGATAACCTCATATGCATCATGAAAAGGGTTAACTGACTTGACTAGGTCAATGGGCAAGTTATTGACGTTCACGAACTTACTGCCAATCTTCACAAAGCTACTGCTAGGGTTACTTACATTAGTACGGCTGGTGTTAGATTTAGGATCATAAATCTTAGCATCCGCTGGCAAGTAACGGCCTTTAATGATTTCATCTGGCTTTAATTGGCTTTGAGCCTGAGTATCTAGACTCGAAATGTCGATAAACTCTTGACCTCTTTTGACAAAGAATCGCTCATCTTCAATAATCGCATCCTCTGGAATATCTCCACCCTCTACAATACCGCCTTGACGATTGATAGCCATATATTGCATAAGGCCTTCTTGTACTTGGCGAACCTCATTGCTATCTAGGGCGGGGTACTTACTACGAATAACGCTGGGTATTGCTGTGTCTGATACTGCTTCCGCCTCAACGTTATTATTTTCGGCTGCAATATATTTTTTGATATTATCGACGTTTTGACAAAGCTGGGCCAGTAACTCATCTTTTTCTTGATTAAGAATCTGCATGACGCGGTCACTAGGTGGATTTATTGAGTCGTCAATAACAACAGTACCTGGTGGCAAGTCTGCTTTACCAGATAAATCAATTTCACTACGGCGCTTAAAATTAATATTGGGTTTTAGTACTTGCTCCATAAGTAGTGATAGAGTGATCGCTTTTAATAGGTCGTTTACAGAGCTAGTTACCTCATCTTGATCCGCTTCTGGCTCAGCGATAAGGTTAGTAAACTGAGCATGTTCCTTACCCTTACTATCACGAGTAGCACGGCCAATAATCTGTACGACCTCAGTTAATGAGCCGCGATAGCCAATGGTTAATACGTGCTCACAGTACTCCCAGTCGAAGCCTTCTTTGGCCATACCAAGAGCGATAATAATATCTATCTCATCTCTTGAGCTGATATTAGCTAGGTAAGCTTGGGTGTTGACTCGCATAGCATCATCAGTAACTAAATCCGCTAATAGCAGGCGTCTGCCATCATGAGTACGTATTGTGATGACTCCCGTATCATTATCACGGCTTTCTTCTTCACCTATGATGTCTATAATACGGCCTACGGTTTCATACTTGTCAGTTTCAGCGGTTAAGCTGTTTACGTTAGGGATATGAATAATGGTTTTTTTAGTGGTATCCAAGCACTCATCTAAAGCATCAAAGAATGACTTTTTATAAAAATGATAGCCAAGTCCTAATGACTTTAAGTGTTCATAACCATTAAGCTGCTCATAGTACGTATAAGTAACCTTATCAAATCTTTCTTCATCCTTATCTGACAAGATGGGTATAGAGTCGCCACGGAAGTATGAACCAGTCATCGCCACAATATGGGCACTTGTCTGATTCATAATGTTATCTAGAATGGCGCCCAAGCGGTTAGACTCATCAGCTGATACATGGTGAAACTCATCGATACCGATGAGAACATCATCAAACAGCTTGATGCTACCACCATCTTCAATAACCTTATCAAAGCCATATCTAAAGCTGTGATGAGTACAGACGAGTACTTGAGGTAGGGTGCTATGTTCAGAATTACTGGTGATAAATTCAGAGAAGATAGCGGTTTTGCGAGTATCGCTTTGTGTTAGGTTAAGACATAAGTTATAACGATCTGCTACTTCCCAATCAGCGAAAAAACCATACTCACTTAAAGCGGTTGACCTAAAGGACTTACCAATACTCATCTCTGGGACAGCGATAATTACCTTTTTAACACCTTGATTAATTAGCTTGTCTAGCGCTAAAAACATCATAGCGCGAGATTTACCTGAAGCAGGGGGTGACTTAATCAGTAAGTACTGGCTGTCGCGTTTCTCAAAAGCACGTGCCTGCATTTCACGCATACCCAGCTCATTATTTTTTTTACTTTGGCCAGTACGTGCGTAGTTTTGTTCTAAAATATTCACGGTTTGTGACATACCGCTTATCTCCAATCTATCTACTTGTAAACTAAAGACTATTTTTTCTTTTTAGCTTGATCTTCAGCAGCCACGAGCGCTTCATAACGTGCCAGCAAATGCGCCAAACGATCTTCGGTATTGGCAAAGCCTTGCGGGCGGTATAGCTTATCAACGGCATCGTCAAGATTGGCATGAGCTTGCTTAAGGTCAGCAGGCATCTTATCTGGATCATATAACTCTGCCAGTGTCATACCGACGTTACTAGCACGTGCAAGTAAGACATCTTCTGCTAAGTTTTCGATATGCTGCTTTTGTGTATCAGTAGCATCAGGAAAGGGGAAGGTATTATAAACAATAGAAGCAGAGTAGCGGTAATCACTCTTTAATCGACCTGCAACTAAACGCATCCAATCGTTATGCGAAATTGAGGTTAGTATCCCAAAATTATATAAACTAGCATTTGGAACGATTATATTTGCATTAGTAGTTATTACATTGCAATCAAAGAAGCCCATAGGTATATAGGTACGTCTTTCAGAAGTAACTCTGGGTATCAATAAATAATTCCCTTCTTTAGGTTGTCTTATGACTGGAAACAAATGCGGTATTAAGGCAGCTTTTTCTCTTGTAGGCTTGTCTTTACTATTTATCCTATCGATTTTTACCTGCTCTAGCACTTTTTTCAAGATTTTAGACTTGGTTAAATCGTCTTTTGTTGCATCGACAAGCCAAAAGCACCATCTTTCCTGTCCCTGTAGAAATTCTTTCGAGCCAAGAAGAGGTCTAATCCATTTCTTAAGTTCTGGCTCTGAAGATAAAACTAAGTTTTTTTGTTCAGTATTCATTATTAGAGCGTCAGATTTTGTATAGTTAGAACCATCGACAGCTGGCAAAATATTAGTGAAAGAATGACTTCTTGTTGTAATGGCTATATTATTACCTTCAATCAAATAAGGGCTGATATTTTGCACGATTTCTGTATGCCATTCTTTATCAATAAGCTTGAAAATACTCTTTTTTCTATTAGGATTTGTTGAAAGACCAATAATCACAACATGCACTACAGCATTATACTTGGCATTATTACGCCATGGAAAAGCTTGGTATGCAAAATTTATACTCAAACCTAGCTCAAAAATTCTAGGAAATAGTATTGAGACCTGTATGCCCTGGACAATGGAACTTGTGGATACTAATGCCAATGATGCATGACTGTTTGCAATATATTGAGAACCTTTCCAAAACCATGATGCAACATAATCGAGGCTTTTAAAATTCTTGAAATCTAAAAAAGTCAAAGCCATGTCGTTTGTTTGTTCTTTTGAGCGACCGATATTGCTTATAAAAGGTGGGTTACCAATAATATAAATCTCATCGTTCCCATTGTTAGGACAAACCTCATTCCAGTCGATACGCAGACTATTTCCATGAACAATATGACCACTGTCTTTTAACGGTAGCATAGG
>Ga0098063_1000195_pt1 | contig 12490 bp, 9 predicted proteins | sample 24_taG_FD_77065 | JGI IMG/M metagenome (GOLD analysis project Ga0098063, IMG submission 77065) | Marine viral communities from Cariaco Basin, Caribbean Sea - 24_WHOI_OMZ | ecosystem: Environmental > Aquatic > Marine > Oceanic | place: Caribbean Sea: Cariaco Basin | collected 2014-11-08 | reverse complement strand
TTTTGATGCTGAGTTTGATCGCCTGACTCATTTACATGACAATATTCAAGTGACTTTGGATGAAATGGTCGAGCGCGCACGTTTAGAGAGTCAATTACCCAGTCTAAAAGTGGGTTTTAATAAAGTGAGCGGCTTTTATTTTGAATTGCCTAAAATGCAAGCAAAGAATGCACCAGCGCATTTTATCCGGCGGCAAACGCTGAAAAGCAGTGAGCGATTTATCACTGACGAGCTAAAGACTGTCGAAACCGAATATCTAAGCGCACAAAGCTTAGCATTAACTCGTGAAAAGCAGCTGTATCACGAACTCTTAACTGAACTCAGCAACCATTTAGCCGAACTGCAACAACTGAGCGCTGCGGTTGCGCAAATAGATGTGCTCAGTAATTGGGCACAGCTGGCAACTATTTATAATTGGCAGCGCCCAGTCATGAATAATAATTCAGAGAATACAAATAGATCCAATACTGGCAGTCAAACCAGTATCGATATCAAAGCAGGTCGTCATGTCGTCGTCGAAGCCGCGCTAAATCCTGTTCGTAACCACAGCAATACTCCTGCCAAGCATAGCAGCCATTTTGTCGCCAATGATTGTGCCTTAGGCAGTCACGAAAGCCCTGAAAGACTGTTGATGATTACCGGTCCTAATATGGGTGGTAAATCAACCTATATGCGCCAAACTGCATTGATTGTCCTGCTCGCTCATTGCGGTAGCTTTGTGCCAGCAGCGCGTGCACATATTGGTGATATCGACCGTATCTTTACCCGTATTGGCTCGGCTGATGATTTGGCGGGCGGCAAATCCACCTTTATGGTAGAAATGATTGAAACGGCTAATATTCTCAATCAAGCAACCAATAAATCGCTGGTACTGATGGATGAAGTCGGACGCGGCACAGCGACCACTGACGGTTTAGCCATTGCTCATGCTTGCGTTAATCGATTAGTCGAGATTGGCTGCCTGACATTATTTGCCACCCACTACTTTGAGCTGACAAAATTGGCGGAAAACAACATAGAAAACAATGACAATCGTCATGCAAGCATTCGCAACGTCCATGTCGCTGCCAGTGAAATTGACGGTCAACTGCTACTACTGCATCAAATCAAAGACGGTGCTGCAAGTTCTAGCTTTGGTCTGCACGTGGCAAAAATGGCAGGGATTCCTACCCAAGTACTGAATGATGCCAAGCGCTACTTAGCAGATAACTTAAAATTAGACCCTATTAAGGCAGAAAGCGTGAGAACTCTTGATGACAAAAATGAATTAGCTAAGTCAGTAAATGATAAATACGATCCTATGAATGGTCATGAAATAGAGAGAGCTGATATAAAAACCACCAATCAATCTCAAATAATAGCTGATATTCCACAACAAAATCAGCTGTTTAGCTTACAGAATGAGCTAAGTGCGATTGATCCTGATACCTTAACGCCAAAACAAGCGCATGATTTACTCTATCATTTGAAAAAAATCATTAGTCATTAAAGGGAATTGTCAATTAGCCGTAAAGGCGTTAAAATGTGCCTTATTTTCCAACTATTCTATGTAGCCCTTATCGTTGATTCAATTTAAAAGAAGATCATGGCAACCAAGTGCAGATGTACCAATAATACTTCACGCGCGGTGAGCACAGTAACTTTTTTAAAAGGGATGAACCATATCAGCCAATCCAATAACAGGTAGACCTCACTATGACCTTTGTCGTTACAGATAACTGCATTCTTTGCAAATACACCGACTGTGTAGAAGTCTGTCCTGTGGACTGCTTTTATGAAGGCCCAAACTTCCTTGTCATCGATCCTGATGAATGTATCGATTGCGCACTATGCGAGCCTGAATGTCCGGCCAATGCGATCTTCTCAGAAGATGAAGTACCAAAGGGGCAAGAGATGTTCACCCAGCTAAACGAAGAGCTGGCGCAAAAATGGCCAAACATCACAGAGATGAAAGGGCAATTGCCAGAAGCCGCAAAGTGGGATGGCGTAGAAGGTAAGATTCAGTATTTAGAGAAGTAGGCCACAACTGATACGTTGGATACTCTGTAGGCTGGGCTTTTGGCTCAGCCTTTTTATTTATAACCAAACTCCAATTCGTATCTCGTAGGCTGCGGCTTTAGCCCAGCATTTTAACCTTGCATGATGTGAGCTGGGCTAAAAGCCCAGCCTACGCTACCTTGTAAATACTTGATGCAAAAAAATTTGAATAATTTTAAACAAAAAAAAGCCAAACATAACGTTTGGCTTTTGATATGGAAACGAGACTCTTTGTAGGCTGTGGCTTTAGCCCAGCAGGGTAACCTTGCGTGATGTGAGCTGGGCTAAAAGCCCAGCCTACGCTTGCTAATTATTTAACTTCATCTGTTTTACAGACAATAGTTTCACCTAGTTCACATACAGCATTCGGTTTAGTTGTTTCACTAGGGTTTTTGATAGTTCCTTGAACATAAGCAGGTGTTCCTGGTTTCTCCTTCTCCTCACCCTTAGCAGGAGTTCCTTCAGTTCCTGCTTTGTAAGTTATCGTATTACAGGCTGAAGCTTTTATTGTGTCGCCATTGTTGAATGTGTTGCCATTGGGATCATTAATTTGCAAAAATACTTTATTTGCAGCACCTTTAGTTTCTGCTAAACAAGCATTATCTGAAGCTTTCTTAGTATAATTCTGATACGCGGGGATAGCGATCGCCGCTAGAATACCGATAATAGCAACAACGATCATTAGTTCGATTAAGGTAAAACCTTTTTGAGTGTTCATAGACTTGTCCTTTGAGATAGTATGCCACTAGATTTATTATCTAGCTGACATGAATAAATATGGCTTTTCTTGTTATAAATGTTGCATATAACGTGCCAAATAGCATTTATAAGAGCTTTTATCTAATATTAAATAACTTAGTTCTACTTCTAACTAGAAACTCGCTAAAATTTCATAATGAAAGTAGTAAATCCTTCAAAATTGTTACTATATAATTACTGAAAATTGTCACTTTCGTTATCTATACAAGCAGAACGTAAGTTTGCCTGACATTTTTTGTCACTAGCTGCTAATTTTCACCAGTTCCTAAATAGTAAAGTTCTTATTTTAATCCCAGTCTTTATTAACACCGCACTTTTTGATGCCAGATTTAGTACGGCATTTAACTTCTCGATAATCTAAGCTAATCGCGCCATCCCTCTTCATGCGTTTGTTAGGTTTGGGCGTAGCAGTGATCACCCATTCAGAGGTCAACGGACTCGGGGTAATGACAACGGTATAAAAAGCCTCTCCTTGCTTCGGATAGTCACCAGTGAAATCCGTTGTGATACCTGAATTGATAGCGCTATAACTACCTTGTGCCAATTTTCGGCTTTCGATTTGGGTCGCAATATTATGCATCTCAGCCATCATGTCCGTACGCATGCCTTTTTCGATATAACCCTGATAGCTCGGGTAAGCGATAGCTGCTAAGATACCGATAATAGCAACGACTATCAGCAGCTCTATAAGCGTAAAGCCCCGTGCCTGATTGTTATCTGTCGTATTATTTTTTATCATTACCACACCTGACCATTATTACCACAGTCTACTGATTTGACTGTAATAGCGTCCTTTGTCATACATCTAACGCCAATGCTAGTCAGCATAATTTTATTGCCATTTTTAATATACCGATCACCATTTGGCACTGCCACCATTTTCCATGACCTGCCTGTGACGTTATCCACACCTGCGCCTTTAACTAGGCTTTTAGGCGTGCCAGTCGTATCACCATCAACTAAGGTAATACGGTAGGTATAGTTATCACCACTATCTGCCGGCACATTAATAATAGTGTTATTTGTATCTGTATAGCGATAATCAGTCTTTCCAGCACTATCCACTATCTGCGGTACAAAGCCTTTATAAGTCAAAGCAGTAGAGCGCCAGCGTTCTAGCTCCAACTGCAGCTGCAACATTCTCGCTTGCGTCTCACGTTCAGCATTGGTGATGGTATACTGCCTATAGCTTGGCACAGCGATGGCTGCCAAAATAGCTAAGATAAAAACCACTATCATTAACTCAATTAAGGTAAAGCCTTTCTGAGCTCTTACAGACTGAGAGATAGTTATCAAACGTTGATAGCACTGATAGCGATGCTCTACCTCTGGATACCCTAGCTCTGATTGGCAGTTTGAATAGCTGCCACAGCTACCCTGCCTAATCATTTGCAGACTCCGCTAGTTGCTCATACCACCTTGTAGTAAACAGCTTATAGTTCATAGAACTGACATTGCCGCCTCCTGAACCACTGGCATTCTTCTTATCTATAACACTTCTAAGTTCACAATTACCACCAGGACAATTGTTAACGTCAAGTCCTGAAGTACCAGCTTTCGCGCCTGCACCAAAATTAATACGATCTTCTGAAGCTACGAGCTCACTAAATGATTGTGGCCCTAACATTATGCGACTGGTTGGATTTTTGGCATCAAAAGCACCAAACGCCAGCTCTTGAATACCCTTGCCTGCTCTTACGAATCCGCCAGTCCCATTTAAGGAAGTATCTGCTTTTTTAGGATCTTCTTGTTCACAGATACCATAAGGTAAACAGTATATTTGACGCTCTGAACCGCCCACTATTTGTGCGGCACAGCCACTGGTCTCGTCATACTTCATCTCTGGGCTATAGGCAGTCATATAATAAAGCCCACCTAGCGCTAAACCATCGCCCATGGATTTGACATTTTTAACTTGGTTATACCCATCAAATAAGTTTAGAGGATAGAACCAACCTTGCTTGGTAGCAACATTTGGACGCATAGGGGCTTGTACACCAGCTTTTGTTGCTTTAGTGTCCTTAGTATCCTTTGTATTAAAAGGTAACTCCGTGAGTTTATCCGACGTCAGATCCTTAGTAGTCAATGATATTGCGCTATCCTTTGCGTATAAGCTTGGACTAGCGACGTCTCGATCAATAATACCAAACAGTCTATCTGACTCAGTTGGTATAGTATTGCGTAAACGCGATATAGGATTACTTCGATCACCCGAGGCGATATTGACAAGTGCAAAAAGCACACCTTTATCTTTGTAAAAACTTACTGAAGGCTGACCGTAAAAACGAAGCTGTAAGCCTTTTGCCAGTAATGTTTTTGAATTAGCATCACTCTTATCATCACCGCTCGCATTGAAAATTCTCACGACGCGCCGAGTGAAATTATTGATTCCTGTGCTGCCTGTAATGCTTTGCCCATTACGCAAATCTACGCGGAACACTTGTCCGCCTAGATCAGCGAAATATAAATGGTCTATCATACCGTCATCATCACGATCTAGCGTCGTAATTTTGCCCACCACACTATGCTTCATCTCTGGTACTTTTATGTGTTTACCAGACGCGCCCGAATCTCTACCTGAGATCGACCATAATACCGCACCGGTTTTGGCATCGGCGATATATACCGCATTACCATCCGCCATGGATTTAGCATTACATTCTGTAAAGGCATTACCTGTAGCTCCTAGACGGAATGTAGGATCTTCATAGCATTCGTCGTAGCCACCACCAAAGACGATGACGTCTTTGATACTGTTGTTATCTGTACCAGTTTTAATCCGACCTGTAACTGGCTCACTCCACACTTTACCTAAGGCTATATAGTCACCAGTTGCATCGAGGCTAAATAGCATGTTTGGAGTGCCAAGCTTACTGACATCTAAACCATACAGACCTTTTCCACCTTTACCCAAGCCACCATATATATATACTTGCTCGGCAGTAATTTCGCCCGATGATTTAGCGTTAGGTGCACTATAATCGTATTTATAACTTCCTTGTACCGACCACGGAGCATCTACCCCAAAAGCAGGGGCGTCCGTGATTGTACTTGCTGGTTGTAGCGCTTTAAGCTGGTTATTAAGGATAGTTTTTGGAATAAAAGCTAAGCTCTCTTGCCCTGTTTCTGCCGACGCAATATGAAGTGCGCCTTCCATTGAACCAAACATCACATAGTCATCGCGACTACTCTCATCAGTCGCAACCATACCTGCATCTGCATCAATCTTACCATCTTTATCATCGTCTTTATTTGATGCATTAATATTGGCGCCGTAGGTAATAAGCGTTGGTCTCGAATGGATTACTCCACCTAGCACTTTTATATCGCCAGGTGGAATAGCAATGATATTTGACAGTTCTGTTTGTATATCTTTCTTATCAATACGATCTGCTTCAGTCTGAGTTGGATTGGCATCATAACCTAAGAAATTTAATAAATATAATTTCATTAGTGTCGTATAGCTGCCATCAAGTTTATCAAAACCTTCTAGCTTACCTGCATTTACTCCAACTTTTAGTAATACTGTTTTACCATCAACTATATTTTCAACATAGACATTGCGGGTATTGTTATCTGCTTTCTTCGGTGTTTTTAACTGTGCATAGAATCCACCTGCTGTGATTCTATTGTTTACCTCTACGCTAGTGCCGGCCGCATTAGTAATAGTTTCGTTCTTAGTACTCCAAATATCCTGGGCAGCTGGATTTAAATCATCAGGGAAACCACCCTTATTTTGATCATCAATATACAGTCTTTTATTATCTTGACCGTATAAGGTGCCTTGTTTGACATGATACTTTTTTAGATTACCTGGCCATATCGATACATCACTGCCTACTTTTGGCTCAAGCATTGGAAGATAAGCATAAGGTTTGACCCCCAAGCTATTGAGAGGGTCTGCTGGTACAGTAATAGTGCCTGCAGGTACACTAGGCAGATCTGATTTTAAGTCTTCAATAACAGATAAGACACTGCCGACGATATCTTTGGTATCTTTGGCAAAATAAAAGCCACCCTGTCCGTAGCCCCCAACATTGGGATAAGCACCGGACTCCATACCTAGATTACAAGCATTGCGCGCATCAGAATTACTAACTGATATTTTCGAGCAATCATAATACCTTTTCTTATATTTATATGGCGCACCGTTACTATCTTTGAATTTATTTATCGTAATTTCTTTTGCTGTATAATTATCTGAGTTATCTACACTATTAAAATCAGCACCAAAACCTACCATTGCCGTTCTAACGTTCTTTTTCGTTCTTAACTGCTTGGCAAACTCACCCATACATTTCCATTGACCTGTTTGATTTCCATTAGAATCAGTTTCTTTTCCATTTAAAAGCCCTTCTGAACCAGGACAAGAAAAACTTGTAACATCTAACGCACTAGCCATCATATTTGTCAGGGTATCTTTCTCAGAAATGGCATTAGGAAAGCCATCAGTAAGAAGATAAACCCCCCTTGCACCGCACTGCTGAGTTTCTGGCGCGACATATTTTCCATCCTTCGCTATAGAATTATCATCAGTTGTATACATTGAACTATAGGAATTTCTATAGTAACCGTTATAAGTATGAGTGCCTAACATATAAGCACCAGCTTCAGTAAACGCTGTAGACATTGGCGTTACCCCTGAAGGGTTTAAAGTACTCAAGAACGTATAGATTTTATTCTTTTGAGCAGTGTTCAAGGGTTTCGCTGCAACTTTAATTTGGCCTTTGTAATTACTATAGCCAAAAGCTCCAACTCCCATGATAATGTCTTCGTTGACGCTCTCGAAATCGAGCAACTCTATCATCGCTAGCTTGAGCTTCGACATACGGTCATAATGAGTTTCGCCACTCAACTCACATGATTCAAGATCGATGCCATTTCTATTTCTAGTTATAGTTGTTATATCTGGATCATACTTTATAAGACTGTAGCCATAATAATAACTATAATCGTATACCATACAAGGCTTATTACTCGTATTTTTTAAATTTCCATATACATACTTACTACTATCCCAACCTTCTTTTCTGTACCCACTTGGTATATCTCCATTATTAGGCTCACTAAGGTAATATTCATAAGAAGGAGAGTAGTCACAATAGTTGTTAGAACGTTTTGAACATATTCTATATAATCTTTTATTTGAAAGACTAGGCAAGTTTGGTATGTCTCTAGGAAAGCTGTAATCACCTTTCATACTGCCTGATTTATCTAACATTAAAGTCAGCGTCGGTTTATTTGATTGGGTGCTTGGCTGATAGATTGTTAAATCGCCCAATTTATTGTAGCTTGGCGTATCACCTTTATAGGTTGTACCTGCTTGCGACATGACCGATGGCATCATTAAAGTGGCTACCGCTAGCACTATAGCAGTAGGACGAAACTGTTTTGATAATGGCGTAGTAGATCGTATAAGTTTCATGTTGAGCTCCTGCTATATTTTATATAAGTTTGACTAAGCTATTAATTGAGTAGTCAATTTACTTTGGTGTGCCATTTGCTGATAGATTTAATAATTTTTGACAATCTTCACTTATCTTATTATCCCCTACACCATAGTCTATACAGTTTTCGGAATTCACTTCGTTTTCCAACTTCACTTCTGTTATTAGAACCTTGGTAGGCACTCCTATTTTGCCCAAACATTCGTTACGTGTTTCACCGAAGTAAGTAGGCTGGGTAGAATCTTGCTCATCGACACCTGATACAAATGTCTCGGCATTTTCACTTGGCTTCTTAAGACATTTAGTAATATCTGCGTCTGAGACATTTGATAAAGCCGGCAAAAAAGAAGCTGAGTTTATACGGAAGCTTGGTGAGCTACTGGTAGCATCTTCGGTTGTGATAGATTTGCCAAGAGGAACGTTTTCGAATGGCGCTATGGGAAGTGATTGCGTATTGGGTCTGGTAACAGATACTTGCGTCATGACGTTTTGACGCGCATTGACAAAGTCATCAGATTCATTAGGTCGACAAAACCCTCCTGAACCCGAGCCTCCCACTAGCTTACTTTGTCCAGATGGAGTTGTAATTGTTGATTCAGACATTTTAAAGAAATAATCTTGTCGTGGACGATAGCAAAATACTATTTGATCGCCTCGATTTGACGTCGCCCCTGTATTTAAGAAATATCCGAAAAATCCTAGTGGCCCTAAAATAATAGCTTTTTCATTACTATTTGCAGAATCATTAATAATATTTTCAATGTTTTTATTGGTGGTATCTGATGTTGTTAATAATAAGGTATCAACCTGATCACTGGTAGCCAAACGTAGTGTTGTCATACTGCTACGCACAGCAATCACACCGACGACAATAATCAACAGTAAAAACATCAACACCACGATTAACGTAGCCCCGCTTTGAGAGTTTATCAGCTTGTTTTTAGGATAATTATTCATAATATTAATACCTAGGCGAGACAGTGTTAGACCATCAGGTTCTTCTTAATTACTCAAAACTTATATTTCTGAGCGTAATATAGGACTCAACCACCGTACGTAAATACTTCTTACTCAGCTCATTATTCAAGGTTAACTCTTTACCTAATACTTTAAATTTAGATAATCCATCATCGGTTAGGGTTGCATTATCAGAACGCAGAACGAGACCGTATTTCAGCCCTACAATAAGTGGCCGCTTATCTAGCTCTACTGCTAAATAGTCTTTTACAGTATAGTAACGTAGCGTTCTATCTCCTTCTGGAGTCGTTGGTAAGGTAGGATCTTTCTTAGTCGCTAGTAAGATATCAAAGTAATCTACGTTGCTCATAATCTCTTGACCCGCACCGCCAAAATCCTGTATTACATTGTTCTTGGAAAATTTAACAGATTCAGGTAGGTTCTTCTCTGGTTTACTTTGTTCAGCGTAATCATCCATTATTTCAGTAATATACTTGCCAGCATCACAATATAAAGAAAGCTCTGTCGGCTTCGCTGAATTCGGCGCTTTCAAATAAAAGCGCTCTATAATAACCTGTCCATCGATAGCTTCCTTTACGCCACCTATAGTTACTCTTCTTGGCCCTAAGGCTAGCTTGCCTTCGCAATCATACATATCTTGTGGGGCTCTGTATTGAATAGTCAGCTGGCCACTTTTCGAGCTCAAGTTGCTTGCACCAGTCCATTCATTTACTTCTGTACCAACGCTTTGATCGCCCGTATTAGTTAGTAAAGGTACTTTTACTGCTGAACCTCCTACTGTAATACTCTTTGGTAATTTAGTTGTACCATCAATATCTTTCGGGTTACTCAAATTATCAAGTTGCAGATTATTATCCTTATCCTTTAACGCGTTATTAGAACTTGTTAATACGATTCCAGAGCCTGGTTGATCTGCTGCAACTTTCTCCGCTAACCCTAAGTTTGCAAGACGAACTTTTCTTTCAATAATTGGTAAATTAAAAGCAGCATCTTCAACGAGTTCTGAAGCACTAGACTGTATACCGGCTGTTTTAGCATTAATCATATAGACTTGTACTGCAGCCGCAGAAACGAGTAGACCTAAAAATAGCGATACCATGAGCTCTATTAATGTAAATCCAGTCTGGCTATTATTATAATCATGAAAGATTGAGGTGTTCATTAATAGGCCTCCATTATTAAACAGTGAGATCCCACTTTGTAAGAACCATTACTGTCTCCACAAGCATTATCTTCATTATCATCTAAAACAGGGATTGTCTTTCCCCATGAAGTAATAATGCATTGTCTGGCGTTTATATCAGCCATATCTGGACACGTTATCATATTCAGCATGATATCTTGTTCACAGGCTAGACTGGCTGCTTGCCACGTATTCAATGCTGCTATCTGTTCTGATGTGCATGCATTTGACTTACAGCTATTCTCGTTAAAGCCAGTACCTGCCTGTTTCACTTTAGAGCAGTATTCAGTGATGTTCTCAGCGCCTTGATTAAACTTGTTTAACTCTGTTGTAAAGTCATTTGCAGCTAAGGTATTTAAACGCATATTTTCTGATAGTTTTTTTGATACACTCATTGCGCGACTACGTACTAAGCTTTCATCTGTAGCATTCAAAGCATTCATCTGCAATGCACTGAAACCTAAAACGGCGACAGCTAGTAATAGTAGAGCTACCATTACCTCAATTAAGCCTATTCCCTGCTGACTACTTAATTTAATCATTAACAAGTTCCTCCTGCTACGGTACTTATACTAGCTACCGCCGTGACAATAACCTGCATCGCAACAGATGTATTTTTTGTGTCACAAACAGTATAAGTGACTTCGTCAGCGCGCTTACTTGGTCTAAATAATATAGTAGCCTTATCCGCCTTTATAGTGTTCTTAGCACTATAGCTGTACTGTGCAATATTATTTGAATTATCACTTTTTATTGCTATCAAATGATTACTATCATCAAAACTGAATTCCATTGACTGACGACGAATAACACTTTCAGCTTTTGCTTCTTTTAAGGCATTAGCCAGTGTAGCCGTCGTCGACTTTACGCGCTGATTAGCCAGCTGAGTACTGATATTAGGTGCCGCAATACTAACAATAATAGCAAGCACGGCAATCGTTACCGTCAGCTCAATCAGCGTAAACCCTGAGCTGCTCATTCGTAATTTTTGTGCTACTTTATTTGCAGATGCGTTCACATCAAATCCCTATCTATAGCTGTCACTATCTTTGATAAATACTAGGTCTGTCATAGTAATAATTACCGTACCTAGTCCTTCTAAAATCTATTGTCAGCTTATTATTTTTTTAACTATATCCATTAAAATACATGCAATTTTTGTTCCAATAGAAACAATGGTCATACAGTAGCGATACTTTTGTCCAATGTATTTTTGACTTAAGTGTTTAAAACGTGAATCATAGTTATGGCATTTTATTTAAACGATAAAAATCGAAATATGTAGGTAAAATGTGTCAATAATATAACGTTAAGGCAACATATTAGCAACATAATAGTTATTATAAATGAATAGGAGCAATTTTTGATAGGAATAGATTTTACAATTGACTGCCGTGCGCTAACGCATAGGCTGATAGGTGATATTGATTAGAGTTCTGAGAATTAATGACCGATAAGCTTTTAGACTGACTGCTTAAAGCATGAGCTAATGCTTGTAGGCTAGCACCGGTAGTCGCGACATCATCAAATAATAATATGCGTTTAACCGGAGGATTTTCGCTTAAAGCAAAGGCGTTTTCTAAGTTGGTTAAGCGCTCGGCACGTGTCAGCCCTTGTTGACTGATAGTATCATCGATACGTTCTACGCCTTGCCAAAGTGGAATATGCCAATGCTTAGACAATTGCGCGGCTAAAATACTGACCGGGTCAAAACCTCGTTTAATAAGGCGTTGCTCCGTCGTTGGCATCGCAACAATGACACTATTATCCTGATGGCAGCCGTGCGGCCTAGGCAATTGACGTAATACATGTAGCAATAACGGCAACTTGGTCATATCTTCATGATGCTTAAAAGCACGAATCGCCTGTCGTATTGGATAATCGTAATAGGTCGCGGCTTGAATAGAGAGAACAGTACCAGCTGCGATATCAACTTCGAAAGGTTTGGGTAGCCATGCGAGACTGTGATGACAATGTGAGCAGAGCAAGCCGCTATTAAAACGGTTATTAACTTGCTGGCGCAGTTTGGCAAAAAATGAATGCTTGTTTGGCGGACTTGGTGAGGAATGAGTTGGTACGAATTGTG
>Ga0098063_1000194_pt1 | contig 12507 bp, 13 predicted proteins | sample 24_taG_FD_77065 | JGI IMG/M metagenome (GOLD analysis project Ga0098063, IMG submission 77065) | Marine viral communities from Cariaco Basin, Caribbean Sea - 24_WHOI_OMZ | ecosystem: Environmental > Aquatic > Marine > Oceanic | place: Caribbean Sea: Cariaco Basin | collected 2014-11-08 | reverse complement strand
CCAGCTCCAACTTTAGCAGATGATGAAATTCTACCTTCAACCATTACAGTACCTTCAGTACCAGCATTGAAGTTGATGTAAGAAGCACCAGGCATTACAGTTGTACCAGCTGCTAATTGAGCTCCCATTCTAACTTTAGAAGACTCTAAAATTCTTGTATTATCAGCAGGAATTACGTGTCCTAAGAATCTTGGGAATTTATCTACCATATCAATTGTTGGGTATTTACCAGATAATTTTAATGTAATTTCATTTTCTCTTAACCAGTCTAATTCAATTGGTTGGTTTCCAACCCATGCACAATTGTGTAATTGTCCAAATACACCATCTAAGTTTAATGATCTTAAAGGAGCTTTTCCAGTTGATAAAGCATATAATTTTAAGTATGCAGATTCAGCAGATTGTGCGTTTGTATCTTCAAAAATAAATACAACTCTGTAATCATCAGCTGTTAATCCAGAATCAATTGGTAATGATGCTAAAGCAGAAATTACTTGAACATTTTTATGAGCATCACCTTTTGCTTCAGGGATGTATGGTCTAAATGCTTCAATACACTCAGCTAAGAAAGTATCAGAAATTCCGCAAACTAATTCAGAACCAGTAGTATCTACATTTTCACCAGCAGTTTTAAGTGCGTTTAATAAAATTGCAGCACTTCCATAGTTCTCTTCCCAGTTAATTAATGGGTAAGTTGCTTGTAAAATTTTTTCAGGGTTTAATTGTCCTCTATCTACTTTTGCAATACCAAATCCGATTGGATTTCTGTACCAGTCTTGTGCTTGAATATCTTCTACTAATTTTTTAAAATCTTCTTTTGTATAAGCCATTATGTCTCCTATAAATTTTGTGGATTATACAATAATTTACTCTAAATTTAGATTAAATAATTCTTACACAATCAATAAATAGTATCCATATCTATAGTAGCCATAGAAGAGTCTATACTATGCAGTGTTGTAAGTATTGCTTTTACATTTGAAGATCTTATTATGATCTCATATCTAAATTTATTGGCCATTTTAAAGATAGCACACTGACCAAATCCAACTACTTCGATATCTTTATTTTGTTTTAAGATTGAGACGTATTTATCTAGCTCATCTTTTACTTTTAAACCATTTGTATGGGCAAAAATAACTTTTGCCATTTTTAAATACGGAGGATAAAGCTCCTCTCTAAATTCAAGTTCTGATTCTAAAAACTCTTGATAGTTTGATTCGTTTAAGTAGTAGTCAAAGAAGTCTTCATTTTTTGTTTGTATGATAACTTCACCATCACCTTTTCTACCACTTCTTCCAGCAATTTGAATAAGAAGTGATAAGGCTCTCTCCCTTGCTTTATAAGAGTTCATATTTAAAACAGAATCAATACCAAGAACTACTGCAAGTTTTACATTGTGGTAATCATGCCCTTTTGAAAGCATCTGAGTTCCAACAAGTATATCAATCTGCCCTTTGTTAAACTCATTTAAAATAGTTTTTAACTGCTTATCAGTTCTCACTTCATCTCTATCAAATCTTTTTACAACTTTATTTGGGAAAATCTCTTTTAACTCTTCTTCAATTTGTGCAGTTCCAACTCTTAGGTTATGAATAATACCTGTATTACAAGAAGGACAAGATTCAGGAATCCTTTCTGCATAGCCACAATAGTGGCACTTAAGGGCTAAATCATTTTTGTGTAAACTCATAGAAACCGAACAATACGGACACTCAACAGATTTACCACAAGAGGTACAAATCTGATATTTGAAGTTTGCACGTGTTGGTAAAAATACAATTACTTGATTATTTGAATCTAATGTTTTTGATATTTTATTTACGGTAAGTGGTGATAAGTTTGAATCACTATCATCAAAACTATAAGATTTTGAAGTATCATAAAAAGTCTTATCTAATCTATAAAAAGGAACTTTATGAAAAGAACCAGCTGATGCAGTTGCACTACCTAGAACTAACTGTATATCAAGTTTTTTAGCCATATAAATAGATAAATCTTTTGTATGAAGTCTTGGTTTTGAGTCACTTTTATATGATTCGTCATGCTCTTCATCTACAACTATAACTCCAAGATTATCATAAGGTAAAAACAGTGCTGATCTTGCACCTGCTATTAGTTTTATACTTCCTTGTTGTAAACCTTCTAAAATAGCTTGCTTTTTCTTTTTTGTGATTTTAGAATGCCAAATAGCAACAGCTTGTCCAAATACTTTCTCTAATCTTTTTTGCATTTGTGGAGTTAGAGAAATTTCAGGCATTAATAAAACAGCTTGTCTATTCTCTTTTAGATGCTCTTCTATAATCTTAATATAAATTTCTGTTTTTCCAGAACCTGTATTTGCAAAAAGAAGCGCTTGTTTTTTTGCATTTAAAAAGTTATATGCTTTTTCTTGCTCTATTGATAGATTTATATCACAATCAAACTCTAAGTTTTGCTGTGCTTTTTCAATATCTTTTGAAAAAGGATTATAAATACTTAAAGCCTCACCAAGTGAACATACATAATATTGAGATATAAAGTTTGCAATACTTAACATCTTTTTATCATAATATTCATTTGTAATCTCATCAATAGTTACACACTTAAAAGTTGGTTTTTCAACTTTTTTTATGATTACTGCATCACTTAGATTTTTTCTTCCTCTAAGTTTTACACAAACTTTTTGACCTTCTTGAAGTTCTTGTTCACTTTGATAAGTTAAGTTTGCTAGTGGAGATTTTAGTAAAGCTAGCTCATAAAAATACACTATTGTATCTCCTTACATAGTTCTTCATTACTTTTGCAAAGAATCTTTCCATCTTCGTAAGTAAATTTAATCTGTTTTGTATTTGATATTATAAATTCATAAGAAGTAGCAGAAGTTTTTATCCAACTTCCACTTCTCTTTTCAGTACTATTAGTTGATAATAGATCAAAATCTATTACATTTGAAAAAAGTTTTTCATTTTTAGTATCTATTTTAGAGTTATCTAAAACGATTTGTTCATCAATTCCTAAAAGAGTATTTTCACTAATCTTTTTTGAAATATTACTTCTAATTAGAGCTAAATCTGATTTTAGTTTTGTTACATTTGTATAATCAAAAATAGAATCATATTTAGTTATTAAAAATGTAGTTATAATAATTATTAGTAAAATTACGATTATTAATTCAAGAAGTGAAAATGCTCTTTTCATTAGAATCTAGCTAATTTTTCAGAAATTTGCTCCACGTCATTTTTAAAGCTAGAATATTCTTGTGTTATTCTAATATATGCAGCTAACAAATCCCTTGTGTCATTATTTTTGTCTAATTCTAAATATTTAGTAAGTTCTTTTTCCATAGTTGGATCAACATTAATAGTATATGCCATATTGTTAATATGGAATGTAATTTCTTTATTCACTCTTCTGTGCCTTTAATAATGTTAATGTACTATCTATTCTAAGAAACATGTCCTGATTATTGCGTACTAGCTCATCGTTTTCATTCTTTAAAGAATCAATCTCTTGTTTCAAAGATTGGTTCTCTAATTTTAGACGATCATAATCATGTAATAGTTTATCAATTTTTTCGTTTAATGTTTCTATTATTTCCATAGGGGAATTCTATCCAATTTTTCCTACTAAGAAAATTTAAAGAATTGTTATTTAGTCATTTTTTTCTTCATTTATGAAGATTTTAGCTACTTGATATAACATTGCAACGGATTTTCCCCACTGTGAATAATCATCTGCATCTTCTAATTTAATTCCAAAAGTTTTAGTTATTTTTTTGATTAACTCTTGTTCGTTGATATTAAAATCATTGTCAATATGAATTAAAATCATTAATTCAAGTAAAACAATTCTTTGACTCTTTTTTGATTTATAATCTTTTAGGTTCTCTTCTAAGCAAAAACTATCCATGTCAAATACATCTGTATTTTCAATACCCATTTCTGTACAATACTCTAAAATAATCTCTTCTTCTTTTTCACCAAATTCTTTGTCAATTCTTGCTAAATAGTGTGCCAGTTGTAAAAATGAGAATTTCTCTTTTGCTTCAAGTTTCATTAATAACATATAATATTTTTTTCCTACATATATAAAAGTTTTAATCTTAAATTATATTAATAAAAAGTTAACCATCGTTAAATGGTTAGCTTCCTAATATAGGGAATACTGTAAGTAATCCAGAAGTTATAAACTCTATTGAAATAGAAGCCAATATAAGCCCCATAACTCTTGAAATAATATTTATACCAGTGATTCCTAGTTTTTTCGAGATAAAAGTTGCAGCTCTTAATGTCACAAAAATATATAAACCTATGATTAATATAATCAAACTCATATAAATTAGATGTAATAAAGTGTCAGATTTTTGTGAATAAATTATAATAGTAGATATAGCTCCAGGTCCAGCGATTAAAGGAATAGCTAAAGGAACTACAGCAATTTCACTAACATTTATACTTTTTTCTTGTGCTTCGGCTAACTCTTCTTTTGTATTTTTTGCATTTGGTGTTTTTGCATTTAACATATTAATAGCCATTAATAAAAGTAAAATTCCACCTGCAATTTTAAAAGAAGATATAGAAATACCAAAGAACATCAAAATATACTGCCCTATCCATACAGAGATAATCCCTGCAATAAATGCAGCAAAAGCAGCTGTTCTAGCTGTTTCGTTTCTTTGTTGTAATGTAGTATTTGAAGTTAATGATACAAAAATAGGTATAGCAGCAAAGGGAGAAAAGATAGTTACAATCCCGATTGCGATTTGTATATAATCTGCAAATGATAACACGAAAAAACCTTTAAGTTAATTTTTTCGTATTATATCAGAAAATTACAATTTTGTTGCAGAAAAATTGTAATTTATGCTCCTAGATATTTTGCTCTAATATCATCAGAATCTATAAGCTCACTTCCTTTTCCTTCAAGAGCTATTTCACCGTTTTCTAAAACATAAGCATAATCAGAAATTTCTAAAGCTGCAAAGGCATTTTGCTCTACAAGTAAAATAGTAATACCCTCATCTCTTAACTTTTGAATAATTTCAAATAACTCACCTACAATCTTTGGAGCAAGTCCAAGTGATGGCTCATCTAACATAAGAAGTTTAGGACTTGCCATCAAGGCTCTTGCAATTGCTAACATCTGCTGTTCACCACCTGACATAGTTCCAGCTAGTTGTCCTTTTTTTGCTATTAATCTTGGGAAAAGTTTAAACATTCTTTCTTGAAGTTCTTCATATTTAGAGTCATTGTTAAATGCACCCATTCTAAGATTTTCTTCAATTGTAAGATTTTGAAAACATCTTCTTCCTTCAGGAACAAGAGCAATATCACTTTGAATGATTTTGTGAGTTTTCATTTTTGAAATATCTTTGTCATTATAAACAATCTTACCAGTTTTTTTAACGTCATTTACAATAGATTGTAAAGTTGAAGTTTTACCAGCTCCATTTGATCCAATCAAAGATACAATTTGCCCTTCTTCAACTTCAAATCCTACGCCTTTTACAGCTTTAATAAGTCCATAAAATACTTCTAAATTTTCTACTTTAAGCATGTTTGAAGTCTCCTAAATAAGCTTTAATTACCTCTTCATCTTTAATGGCATCTTTAATATCACCCTCAAAGATAGTCTTTCCATAATCAAGAACCATAACTCTATCACAAAGCTTGTTTACAAACTTCATATCATGTTCGATTAATAAAATCGTTACATCAAACTCATCTCTGATTTTGAAAAATAGCTCAGCTAATTCATGTGTCTCTTGTGGATTCATACCTGCTGCTGGTTCATCTAAAAGTAAAAGTTGAGGATTTGCAGCTAATGCTCTTGCAATCTCTACTTTTCTTTGTTGTCCATAAGATAAAGATGTAGCTAATTCATCAGCGTATTGTGCAATTCCTAAAACTTCCATAATCTCAAAAGCTCTTTTTCTTACTCTTCTTTCTTCTTTGAAAAATCTTGGCAATCTAAAAATAGCTTCAAGATATGTATATGAAGCTTGGTAATCAAAACCAATCAAAACATTATCAAGAACACTCATAGATGTAAAAAGTCTAATATTTTGGAATGTTCTTGCTATTCCTCTATGTACAATTTTATGTGGTTTAATACCATCAATTCTTTGACCATGAAATTTAATAGAACCTTCCGTTGGTTGATAGTTTCCAGTAATGATATTAAACATGGTAGTCTTACCAGCTCCATTTGGACCAATAAGACCATAAATTTCCTTTGACTTTACATGAAAAGAGGTATCATTGATAGCTGTAACACCACCAAATTTTTTAGTTACATTACATACTTCTAAAATCATTTTTTACCTCCTCTTAGTTTTTTGAAAAACTTGAAGTCAAATAACTCTTTTTTACCAGTTAAACCTTCTCTTGCAAATAACATTACTAAAATAAGAATAAGCGAGAACACAACCATTCTCATACCTGGAGTTCCTTCTGTTTGGAATCCAAAAATATTCATAGGTTCGTCTAAGAATCTCATCATTTCTAAACCAGCCATTACAAATACTGTACCTAAAATAGCACCAGTTGTAGAACCAAGTCCACCAAGTACAATAATAATTAGTAATTGGAATGTTAAGAAGAATGTAAATAAATCAGGACTAATAGATGTTAATAATGCAGCTAATAATCCACCACCAATACCTTCAAAGAATGCAGATGTTGTAAACGCTAAAGTCTTAATCTTAAATGTATTTACACCCATAGCAATAGCTGCGTCTTCATCATCTCTTACAGCTTTCATAGCTCTTCCATACTTAGAATAGATGATATTTAAAATAGCTAAAACTGTTGCAATAGCAATACCACCAGTCCAGTAAAGGTTTGAAAATTCTGGAATATCATTGATACCTAAAGAACCATTTGTAACTTCTGGATTATTAATAGCTAAGATTTTAATAATAAAACCAAATCCAAGTGTAACAATTGCTAAATAATCCCCTCTTACTCTAAATACAGGGAAAGATAAAGCAAGGGCAACTAATGATGTAAAAATACCAGCAATAAGTAAAGCCCATACAAATTCTGCTTGCATAGCTAAAACCCATTCAGCAGGATCTTCAATATCATACTGATAAAGCATAGTATCAGCATCTACAATTAAAATAGCTGTAACATAAGCACCAATAGCAACAAACCCATTTGGTTCAAGGGAAAACTGACCAGTTACACCATTGATAAGGTTATAAGAAACTGCTAGTATGATAAAAATACATACATTATTGATGATTCTTACTGTATATTCATCAAATACAACTTGTGCGAAATGAGTAAACCAAATAGCTGTAACGATAATTGCAAGATTTATTAATCTTTGTCTTGTAAAAATAGAATCTTGTACCATGATTAGAACCTACTCTTTTCTAAGTCTTCACCCATAATTCCTGTAGGTTTAAATAAAAGTACAAAAATTAAGAAGATAAATGCAAAGGCATCTTTATAACCACCAAGTTCAGGCCAAAATGCAATAACAACAACCTCAGTAAATCCAATAATAAATCCACCTAAAACAGCACCAGTAACCGAACCAATACCACCAACAACAGCAGCAGCAAAGGCTTTAAGTCCAACAAGTACACCCATCATAGGCTCAACAGAAGGATAATTAACTGCCCAGAAAATTCCACCAACAGCAGCAAGAGCAGAACCAAGTGCAAAAACAATAGCAATAATCATATTTGCATCAATTCCCATAAGATTTACAGTTTTGATATCAAAAGATAGTGCTCTAATTGCCATACCGTACTTTGTTCTATATAAAACATATAAAATACCAGTTAATAAAATAACAGTTACAATAGGAACCATGATAGAAGCTACAGAGAAAGTAACACCAGCTACATTAAAGATGTTTTCCATATATTCAGGAACAGGGAAGGCTCTAGGAACTCCACCAGCAAATACTGTAAAGGCATTTTCTAAGAAGAAAGAGATACCAATTGCTGTAATTAAAAGAGAAATTTTTGGAGCTTCTCTTAGAGGTTTATAAGCAATCTTATCCATAAAAATACCTAAAGATGCAGATAATAAAACTGCTAAAAGTACTGTTACAGGGAAAGATAAATCAAACACCGCCATAAATGTATAACCTAAAAAGGCACCAACCATCATAATATCACCATGTGCAAAGTTTATAAGCCTAAGCACTCCATACACCATGGTATAACCAATTGCAATAAGGGCATACATCGACCCTAAACTGAATCCGTTTACCATCTGTTGCATAAACGTTAATAAATCCATTTATTCTCCTAAGTTCTTGCAATACTAATTGCAATAAAAAAAGTAACCACTGTTATCTTTTTTATTGCAAAAAAAAAGTCTAGCAAATAAATTGCTAGACTTTTTAATCTCTTTTAAACAATTACGGGTTAACCGTAGCTTTATATCCAGCTACACCGTTTCTAATCTCTTTAATAACAGCAGATCTAGAAGCATTTCCATCTTTGTTAATAGAAATAATTCCTGAAGCTCCATTAAAGTTAGTTGTCTTTTTAATCTCATTGTTTACACAAACTGAATCAGATGGATCTTCACATCTGTTCATTGCATCAATTAAGATATTATAAGTATCTGCACCAAGTGCTGTAAATGAGTTAACTTCTTTTTTACCAGTCTCTTTTTCGTGGTAAGCTACGAAGTCAGCTGATTTTTTTGTTGGAGGGTTTGTATAGTCAAAGAAATCTGTAAACATATATCCATTTACTGATTCTCCACCTAAATCAATGAATGTTTGGTTAGCAACACCATCTCCTGAGAACATTGGTTTTTGTAAACCTAATTGCTTAGATTGTCTAGCAATCATAGATGCTTCTGGGTGATATAGTGGTAAGAACATAAAGTCAGGATTTAGTTTCTTGATTTGAGAAACTACAGCTTTAAAGTCTTTATCTCCTGAAGTAATTTTAATCTTCTTAACAATTTTTCCACCGTTTTTCTTAAATGCTTTTTGGAAGGCTTTAGCTAAACCTAATGAATAAACTTGAGCTTGATCAACTACAACTACAGCATTTTTATATCCCTGCTCTTTTGCATAGTTTGCAACAACTTCCCCTTGGAATGAGTCAGTAAAACAAACTCTATTAGCAAACTTTCTTTTTGTAGTTAATTTGTCATTTGTAGCAACAGAAGCAATAACTGGGATTTGTTTCTTATCAGCAATTGCAATTGTTTGTGCTGTATTTGTAGAAGTAAGTGCACCTAAAATAGCAGTAACTTTATCAGATGAAATAAGTCTAGTAGTTGCAGTTGCAGTCTCTACTTTATCACCTTTATTATCAATTAAAACTAATTTAATTGTATCACCATTTTTTAACTTAGGTTGTAATTTATGAGCTAATTCCACACCTAAATTTGTAACTTGTCCATAAGCAGCTAAAGGACCAGACATTGGCATAATAGCACCTACTTTGATTTCTTTCGCCATTGCAACACTACAAGTTAATGCAGATGCAAGAGCTACGCTTAACATTTTTTTCATTGATTCTCCTTTTCAAAATTAAACCTTATCATAATTTTATGTAAAAGTTATGTAAAATTAGCTTATTGGGAATCAATATATACACAAGCACTACATAATATGCTTAATAGTTATTTAAATCACTATATTAAACAGTCTTTTCCAAGCTTCTTAGCCTCATACAAAGACATATCTGCTCTTGAAATGATGTTCTCTATATCAATATCTGATTCATTGATTTGAGCGCTACCTATACTTACAGTGAAAAATAACTTTTCTATGGCTTCTTCTTTGTTTTTTTCATGGATAGATTCAATTATCTTTTCACCTACTTTTTTAGCATTGTTTATATTTGCATTTGGAAGTAAGACTACAAACTCGTCCCCACCATACCTTACAATATAATCATTACTTCTAATTATTGTTTTTATAATATTTACTAATTTCTTAATAATCACATCTCCAATATCATGACCAAAAGTATCATTTATAGTTTTGAAGTTATCAATATCTAAAATTAATAATGATAAAACTGGCCTAGTTCCATCAATATTTTGCATATATTTTTTAGAGAATTTTGCTAAAAATCTTCTGTTATAAACCCCAGTTAGAGCATCAGTATTTGCAAGTTTTTTATTAAAAGCTTTTTGAGTTTCAGCCTCAATTAGCTTTTGAGTTCTGTTGTTTAATTCTCTTGATAAAATATTAAAATTATCATTTAATTTATCAAGTTCTACGATTCCGCATCTATCTAAACAGATGATTTCATTTGTTTTTCCTAGATTTTTTGTTAATTCTATGATTTTTTGTATAGGTTTATTTAAAACATCTACAAAATCTTTTGCTTTAAAATATAGATATAAGAAGAAAATAAAATAGAAAAATACAACAAATCCAATAACAATAAATCCTAATTGTTGATACTCTTCTTCTAAGACCATAACCTCTTTTAATACATTTTTTTCTTTAATTAAAGAGATAATATACCAAGATGTCTTTTGAGTTTTTGTAGTAAACAGAAGATATTTTTCACCATTTATTTCAATAGAGTTTATATTTTTACCATGGCTAATAATAGTATTAAAAGTGTTTGCTATATCTTTGTTTTCATGTAAAAAGATATTGAACTTATCTGATTTGAAAATTGTTGTATCTATTTTTTCATCAGGTCCATATATATAGTTATCAACCTCTTTTATCTCTAAGATTTTTTCTATCTCTTTTGGCATAGCAACGATTTTACCTTTATTGTTTAAGATAAAAGATTTCCCATCATATGGTAGTTCTATGTTTAAAAAGTTTTTTATAAACTTATCTATTGTTACATCAATACCTGTAACCCCTTCTAAAAAACCTTTATTATAAATAGGTACAATAGCACTTAAAAGCCAGCCTTGACCTGCTGGGTCTAAGTAAACATCAGTCCAAACTACTGTTTTTTTGGGATTGTGTTTTAGGTCTGCTTCATAATAAAAGTTATAGTTTTGCATATTTATATTTGCTGGATAGGCATTGTAAACATTTGGAATAAAGGGATAGTATCTATTGAAGTTATCAAAAGAATTAAAATATACAGCTACAATCTCATCTTCAATATCAACCAAAGATTTAAAAGTTCTATCAAAAATCTCTGTTTTACGTAATTTCTCTTTTACTTCCTTGGATAAAACTGTATCTTTTGACATCACAACAGAAGATCCACCATTGTTATTTGTTTTATAATACATTCCATTTGAGGCTTTTTGAAACTGTGCATTTGTTTCAATCTTGATTTTGTGTTGATTTTCAAAAAAGTTTTCATGCTCTTTTTGTAAAAGTTTTGCTAAAACTTCAACTTCATAAAACTTTTTTTCTATACTTTGAGTCTCTTTTTGTACAAGCTCTTTTGTACTTTCTCTAATATCTTTTAAAATAAACTCAACACTTTTATCAATCATGTTTGAATTAACACTAAAATAAAGAATGATTAAAGCAATTTCAATAAATAATATAGATGTAAGAGAGGTTTTTAAGTAGTTTTTATATATCAATTTTTCTAGTATTATATTTTTCATATGGTCTACTTTTTATCTATTTCACATATGTTTCCTTATATAACCTAGTATTATTATCATTATAATATTTATTAATTAAAACTTAAATTAATCCATCTCTAAGCTCATAAGGTACATATCTTCGCCATCGGTCACATCTAAATTGACACTTTTACAGTGAGGACATTGGAACTCATTTTTCTCCAATATGGATATTTTACCACATTCTTGGCAATTTATGGTAATTTTTTGTATATTCATCTCAAAAATAGCGTTATTACAAACTGTATGCTCTTTAAATGTGTCAAAGGCAGTTTGTAATAAATCAGGCTCAACTCCTGATAAAACACCAATCTTTACTACTACTTTTGTAACTTCTTTTGCTTCATTTTCTCTTGCGTGTTGTTCGCAAGATTCTAATAATGATTGAACAATACTATATTCGTGCATTTATATTTCCTTTAATCTCTTTGGTGTATTTTTTGGTTTTATTTTATTTACAAAGTTATAACGAAGTGAATGAAATTGCGAATCTTTATTCCAAAATTCATCGTGCATAATGACTAATTCTTTTTCTTTTTTCTCTTCCATTAAATCTTCATCATCAAAAAATCTATCTTTTTTCTTATCTATTAACTCTTCATAACTATCTTCATCTTCTACTAAAGTATTTGCAAAGTCTTGAAGAGATTCAAAGTAATTTTCACTTTCAAATACCTCATCAATCATGCCAATACTTTTAGCTTCACTTACACTTAGTGGTAAACACTCATCAAGTAAGCTTTGTGCTTTCTCACTCCCTACTCTTTTTGGTAAGCTGTAAGTATGATACTCACTTCCAGAAAGTCCCATAGTTTTATAATGTGGATTTAAAACAACTCCATCACATCCTACTACATAATCACAAGCAAGCCCTAGGAATACTCCACCAGCACCTGCATTTTTACCAAAAGATGCAATAGTTATAATATCACTACTATCAAGAACTGATTTAACCACATCATTAATAGCATTG
>Ga0098063_1000193_pt1 | contig 12533 bp, 11 predicted proteins | sample 24_taG_FD_77065 | JGI IMG/M metagenome (GOLD analysis project Ga0098063, IMG submission 77065) | Marine viral communities from Cariaco Basin, Caribbean Sea - 24_WHOI_OMZ | ecosystem: Environmental > Aquatic > Marine > Oceanic | place: Caribbean Sea: Cariaco Basin | collected 2014-11-08 | reverse complement strand
GCCTTAGTCAGTGCGGGCTGTTTTGATGATTTTGCCGCGACTTTACGACCAGACTTGCCAAGCGACGAAGCATACGAGATTCGCGGGGCGCTGATGAGTCAGTTGCCAAGCGCCGTACAAGCTGCGGAACAAGACCGCCAAAACAATGAGCTTGGCATGATGGACTTGTTCGGTGAAATGGATGGCGTGGTCGCAGCGCCACCACTGATCATGACACCAGAGCTGATTTGGGGTGATAAACATCGTCTAAAAGCGGAAAAAAATACCTTAGGTTTATACTTAACTGGACATCCTATCGATGAATATCGCGATGAGCTTAAACGTTATACCTCCGGCGCTCGCCTCGATAAGCTGGCAGACACGGGTTATAACGGTAGCTGCTACTTTGCGGGTTTGATTATCGATATTGCCAATTTCGGTACGCGTAACGTCATCACTTTAGACGATGGCACCTCACGTCTAGAAGTCAGCTGTTATGCCGAGCGCTTTAACCGTGTAAAAGAGCAGTTGAAGATTGATGAAGTCGTCGTCATTAAAGGCAGTATCCGTGAGCGTGACGGGCGCATTTTTGCCCGTCTTGATAATGCCATGAGTATGGTTGATGCACGCCTGCGTTGGATGAAAAAAATTAGCATCAAAGTCCACGGTAGCGATATTAATCTGCTCACACGTATGCAGCCTTTGCTAAAATCCGCTCAAGCAGACATCATACCAGCGCCGCGCTTGTCTTATCACGATGAGCAGGACGAGCAAGGTAATAACGGCGGCGCAAACGGCGCTTACGATTCAGCGATGGGCGGCAGCTTATACGATGAAAACGGCAATGATTTATTGGCGCTAGAAAATGACATGCATCAAGATGCGCTGCAAAACGGCGGCTATGCTAATAATGTCCTTAGCAACACCGATGATTCTATTAATGATAACTGCTTGCCGCTTGGGCTGAGCATTTATGAAGAATACGGTATTGCCAATGTCGGGCTATCTGAGCATTGGCGCATCTACCCTAACGATGACAATTTGCAGCAATTAAAGAGCATGGTTAATGAAGACAATTTACATTTTCATTATAGCTAACACCTTTATAGTAGCTAAGCTGAGCCTTTAACTTTTAAAATATTGGACACATGATTATGACTGAACATCCTAACAATACAAATACGCAAAACGATGATGAGATTATCAATGACGAGCAATTTGATGACATGCGTGAGTTGTTAGAAGAGGACTTTGTTGATTTGATACAAGTGTTTTTTACCGACAGTCACGAGCGCATTGTCAAACTAAGACGCGCACAACAAGAAAAGGATAATGCCAACGGCTATGAGCTTGCGCATGCGCTAAAAGGTGCCAGTGCCAATTTGGGTGCGACTCAGTTAACTCGCCTTAGTAGCCAATTACAAGAAGCGTGCCGTGAGCGCCTTATTGGTGACCAAGCTGGTTTAGTTGAAGACGTCGCCGTAGCATTGCAACGGGTTGAACAAGAAATCAAACAAAGACTGGGGCTATAATGCGTAACGACTCTGCCTCAACTTTGATGCCATCGAAAAAATTAGCGCTCTCAACCGGCAGTCTTACGGTAAGCGATTATCTGTCTTCCTTACAAATTGTCATGGTCAATACCACTTTACCTGCCAATATTGGCTCAGCGGCGCGCGCCATGCACACCATGGGTCTATCGCGTCTGACCGTTGTTGACCCCAAGCTGCCCATTGATGAAATCAGTGTTTCGCACGCGGCAGGCGGTAGTGAATTATTAATGTCAGCCACCATAACGCCGACGTTAGAATCGGCGATAGCGGATTGCCAGCTGGTATTTGCGGCCAGCAGCCGTAGCCGTCACATGCCGCGTCCTGTGGTCACACCGACGCAAGCGGCCAACATCATGTTTGACTTTATCGATAAGCAAACTGCGCTTAATTTAGCAAATAATAGTGAAAGCCCGCAAGCTATTAGCAAGCCCAACATCGCTATCTTATTTGGTCGTGAAGACCGCGGTTTGACCAACGAAGAGCTGGCGTACGCCGATTATCATATTCAAATCGATGCCAATCCCGCTTATCCGGTGCTCAATGTTGCCTCTGCCGTACAGGTCATTGCCAGCTTTATCTTTGCTTATGCGCAAACCCATGCTCAAAACCCTGATGAAAGCTTAGACGATGTAAACCCAGTTCAGCCCATATTAGACGTGCATTTACGTCAACAATGGGATGAGCCGGCCATCACCCAGCAGCAACTACAACAGCTCGTTCAGCGTACCACCAACTTGATGGTTCAACGCGGCTTAGCAGACAGTGAACATTTAAAATCCTTGCCAGCGCGACTGTCGCGACTTGGCTCACGCGTGCAGCTGGATCAAAAAGAGTATCAGCTATTAAGCGCACTGATTGCTAAGCTTAGCAAACATTAGAAAAATGGTTTTATCATTACGTTTTTAGCGCCATTTAGCATTTATTTGCGGGACTTGTCTTTGAACAGATAGAAGCCTGAGCCACACAGATAAGACAACACTGTATTTTACAACTCAAAGCTGTTATAACTTTAAAAGATGTCATTGTGATTTTTCTGACACTATTTTCCTGACAGTATTTTTCTGACAATCGATAGGACGCTTTATGTCATTGCCAACCTCCTTGTTCAAATCGCTTGCCCGTATCAAAAAAGACCTACAAGAAGATGTCGAAGCGGTATTCAATCGCGACCCTGCTGCGCGTAATAGCCTAGAAGTCATCTTGACCTACCCTGGCATTCACGCCCTGATTTTACATCGCGGCGCGCATTGTCTTTGGCAAAATGAGCAAAAACTGGCGGCGCGCGCCGTTTCTTATGGCTCGCGTATCATCACTGGCATTGAGATTCATCCTGCCGCTAAAATCGGCAAGCGTTTTTTTATTGACCATGGCGTCGGCGTAGTGATTGGTGAAACGGCTGAGATTGGCAACGACGTTACCCTTTATCACGGCGTCACCCTTGGCGGCGTTTCATGGAATAATGGCAAACGTCATCCTACTTTAGAGGACGGAGTCATTGTCGGTGCTGGTGCCAAAGTATTAGGACCATTTACGGTTGGTAAAGGCGCTAAAATTGGCTCAAATGCGGTGGTGGTCAAACCCGTACCCGCAGGTGCAACGATGGTTGGTAGCGCCGCTCGTATGATTTCAGACCATCATGACGAAAAAGGCAATCCTATTACAACCAAAGTACAGGACGCCAAACAACAAGAAAAAGCCGCGCAAGCAGGTGCAACTGCTGACCAGCAAGAAACAGACCCTACTTCTAACACTGCACGAGCGACGGCGTTTCAGGCTTATGGGATTGACCCTTCTTCACAAGACCCAGTGGCTGAAGCCTTTGCTAAAATGCTCGAACATATCCAGCAGTCGGAAAATCGACTCGATCAACTACAAGCGGCCATGTGCAAGATAGACCCAAACTTTTGCAAAAAAGAATACGATAAACTGTGCTTAGAAGACTTAGATGTCATCGGTCGTGCTGATATGGATGCAGCTGGCACTGAGCAGAAGTAAATTGCTCGCTAGCTTGGAGATTAAATAAAAAGAGGCCAATTCAATTGGTCTCTTTTTATTTTAACCAATAGACAAATAGCGCTTTAACGACTAACTATCGTCAAAATATTCTAAAAACGCAACGGTATTGCTGATATCAATTTTTTGTAGCCTCTGTCTGCGCAGGCACAGCAAGCAAGAAAAATTGATATCAGCAGTGCGTGATGTCTCTATATTACTTTTCACTCACTATAGTTAACAGACAACATTTATAAAAATGACGAGTCAGGCTGGGTCAAAAACTCTATTTCCTCGCTACTCGACACCCGTCCTAAAATGTCATTACGATGCGGATAACGGCCAAATCGATCGATAATTACTTTGTGTTTGAGCTCAGCATCTATGCTGTCTGCATTGGTATATTGTTTAAATAACCTTTCTGCTTGCTGATGAATCAGTTTTGATTCACTGTGCATATAAGGCATCAATACAAACTTACGTTCATCAATCGTTTCAAACGCCTCTAATGCTCCGGCAGCCACCGCCTCTTGCGCAAGTACAAGGCACATCGCATCTTGGGCAAAAGCCGCTGGCGTATTACGGTAAATATTGCGCGAGAACTGGTCTAATATAATAATTTCTGCTAAGCGCCCTTGTATGCTGCTACGCCACGTATAAAACTCTGCCGCCGCTGCTTGCTCAAGTATATCGCTGTAGCGCTCTATTAATAACTTATCAAACGCTAAGTCTTTTTCAAAAAACTTCTCACTACCTGCCTCATTAAAACAAAAATCCAATATATCGTTGTACATCGTTTTCTCACTATCATGATTTAAAGCTATGCTTTAAAAACATTGTTTAAAAGATAAAATATGCAGTCAAGACTATATAACTGTTAATGAATATTTAGTCATTTTGTCTTATACTCTTTTATTATTCATAATTAAAAAAAGGCACTATCATGGCGCGTTTACAAGACAAAGTTATCATTATCACGGGCGCAGCTCAAGGCATGGGTGAAACTCATGCGCGTTTATGTATGGCGGAGGGTGCTAAAGTCGTCTTGACCGACATCAATTCTGATAAAGGCGACGCCTTGGCCGCCGAACTTGGCGCTGATGCGCTATTTATCAAACATGATGTCACCAATGAAGATGATTGGGAACAAGTCGTTAAAGAAACACAGGTAAAATTTGGTCAAATCGATGTCTTAGTAAATAACGCGGGTATTACCACGCACAAATCTATCTTGGATACTTCTTTGGAAGACTATCGCAAGATTTTAGAGATTAACCAAGTATCGGTCTTTTTAGGCATGAAAGCGGTTATTCCAACGATGAAAGCCGCTAAGCAAGGCTCTATCATCAATATATCATCGATTAACGGTTTGGTTGGCGGCGCTATCGGTTATACCGATTCTAAATTTGCGGTACGCGGTATGACTAAAGCGGCGGCATTAGAGTGCGCCCCTTATGGCATACGTGTGAACTCCATTCACCCAGGCGTCATCGCTACCCCGATGATTATGCAAGACGATACCAAAGATGCAGTTGAAGCTTTTGCCAAAACCATTCCGATGAGACGTGTGGCTCAGCCCGAAGAAGTCAGCGGTATGGTGCTATTTTTAGCATCAGATGAATCGAGCTACTCAACAGGTTCAGAATTTATTATTGATGGTGGTTTGACGGCGCAGTAAGGATTTTTGCGCTAAACCATATGAATTAGATAAAAGCTGGGTAGTACCCGGCTTTCATTTTGAGATACTTGAAGGAAAATACTAAGGATTTAATAGCTTTGACTTATTCTTAATAACAGCTCAGCCACTTCATTTAACTTCTTTAAAGCCCACTCAAAATCAACTCTTCAACCCCTGCCCTTTCATGGGCCTTAAATGGATAACGATCTGCCATGATTATCCATTGCTCTGAATTTTTGACTATTTTTTTAGGCGCCAAATAATTGCTTAGGCTATTTTCTCTATCGTCTAATTTTATTAGTAAAATATCAATATCCATAGCGACTTTTTTTATAGGGTTTTTTATTGATTCAGAGCAACGCTGTCTACCGCAATCACTCTCAATTTTTTTAAAAGTCTGCTGCAACTGCTGCAGGGTCATGGCAGATGTAAGGGTTAAATAAACACACTGATTGGTATAGTCAGGTTTTGGTAGCTCAGGTGTCGCGGTAAAATCAGGATTTTGAAATGCCGTTGATAGCTGTATTTCACCTAAAGCCGCAAGCTGTTCTCGAGCGCGTGGTAAGTATTTCTCAGCTTGATAATTACTACCGAGGGCGAGCAGCACTGCCGATACAGAATGCGTTTGCAGCTGTTCAGGCGCGCACTGTTTTAAGTCTTCAAGATTCAAATCAGCCAATGCTCTATGTGTCATCAGATTAACTATCTTGGTTTACATTGGATTCGGCTATTGAGCCTTTGGCATAACGGGTGATCTGCACCCCAACCGCATCCGCTTGTTGAATAGCAGTTGGCTTGGCAACGCTGAGCGTTATTTTATGACAGTTATATTTTGCCAGTAGCTTATCAGCGATTTGACCAGCCAAATGCTCAAGCAGCTGCGCTTGAATGGCTTGGCACCATGCGCTCACATCATCGCAGACCGCTTTGTAATTGAGCGCATCATTAACATCGTCTGACACAGCCGCTTTATTAATATCCGTCTCAAGCGCTATGTCAATCAGGAGTGGCTGCGTAATAGCGCGCTCCCAGGCATAGACACCAATCACCGCCTCTACTGTTAAGCCTTTGACAAATACCACATCAGATTCGGTATGAAACATGCGCTTATCCTTATTTATTATACTTTTATTTTAAAACAATTTTACGATAACGCCTCGTCGCGCAGGCGCGCAGCTTTTAACGCTTTACTCGGACGATGGCGCCATAGGTCAATACTGAATAATAATAACCCAAGCCAAATCAAACCAAATACCGCCAGACGATGTAAATCAAAAGGCTCGTTATAATAGAATACCGCCAAGAAGAAAATAAAGGTCGGGGTCAGATAATTCATAAAACTTAGAATACTAAAAGCAACCATCTTAGTCGATTTATTAAACAACAATAATGGTATCAGCGTAATCGGACCTGCCAGCATCAGCAGCCAAATGTTTGAGGTAAACCAAAAACTTAACTGACTACTCACCACGTCAGCTTGCCAAAACCACCATAAACAGATCGGTACTAACATGGTGGTTTCTACAAACATGGCATCGACCGCCGTGAGCGGTGTTTGGCGCTGGATGGTGCCGTAAGTACTAAAACTAAAGGCTAAAATCAGCGATATCCATGGCAGGCTACCAATCATAACGACTTGAATCAGCACGGACAATAGCGCAAAACCAATAGCTACCCATTGCAAGGGGCGCAAACGCTCTTTAAACAAAATCATCGAGAGCGCCACGCCGACCAATGGTCCGATAAAATAACCCAAACTGGCCTCAAGAATGCGGTCGTGGTTGACCGCCCATACATAAGTAAGCCAGTTGGTGGCAATAATCAAACCCGATATAAAAGAAAATGCTATCCATCTCGGGTTTTGCTTTAGCGTATCAATCCACTGCCAGCGCTTGGTCAGCACCAATACGATAAGCAAACAGGCAAAGGTCCATATAATGCGATGGCCGATAATCTCGGTCGCATCATAAGCAGCGAGCTGCTTAAAGTATAACGGAAATGCACCCCAAATAAAGAACGCTGTTAGCGCGGTGGCAATACCGCGTCTGGTGGTTTGAATAGGAGCAACGGGTTTTTTGACAACATTTTGAGTGGCCATAAGACGATACAACTTTTTAGAGCAAAGCGCGCCCTTACCTATTTTTAAACCATTATCAAATGATAAAAGTAAGAGCGCAGGGTTACTACGTAGAGGGTAGAAAGTAAAAAGCAATGCGTTGATACCAACTAAGTATCAACACATTGCTCACGACAACAACTATTATTAAATAAATTTTATAACAAGTTTAAAATTTAGCTTTTGGACTTTAACAGATTCAGAAGATAAAGCTTTAAATTTTAGAAGTTAATAATATTTTGTCAGGTAATTAACAACTTCAATATTAAGCCGCGCCATTATCGACCTTGATAGACATACCAATTTGATTGGCAAGCTCAGCAAATCCTGGGAAACTGGTATTGACGGTTTCAACGCCTTCAATGGTAATCTGCTTCGCTGCACGTAAGCTGGCAACCGCAAAACTCATGGCAATACGATGGTCATGATGCGAGGTAATATGTCCGCCGCCAAAGACAGGCTGGCTGTTATTCACTTCATTAACGTTACTGCCCTTACCTTCGATGCCTTTACCTTCAATAATCAGGCCATCTTCAGTCACCGTACAATCAATGCCTAGTGTTTGTAGACCGTCTGCCATCACGGCGATACGATCTGACTCTTTCACACGCAACTCTTTTGCACCGGTTAACACCGTACGACCTTGGGCACAGCTAGCAGCGATAAATAATACGGGAAACTCATCAATCGCTAAAGGTACTAAATATTCTGGAATCTCGATACCTTTTAGGCTTGAGCTGCGAATAGTAATGTCCGCCACTGGCTCGCCGCCGACATGGGTTTCATTGCTTAGGCTAATATCAGCATTCATCAATTTTAAAATATCAATGATACCCGTACGCGTCGGATTAATACCCACTTGCGTTAGGGTCAGCTCGCTGCCCTGACTGATAGCTGCGGCTACCATAAAGAAAGCCGCTGATGAGATATCAGCAGGAACGGCGATATCGCCGCCTGTAAGCGTACCGCCACCTTTGACGCTGACACGATTGCCATCAACCATCACAGGATAACCAAAGGCTGAGAGCATACGTTCGGTATGATCGCGGCTAACTTCAGGTTGAATAACGGTCGTGGTACCTTCTGCCCAAAGTCCCGCCAATAATAAGCAAGACTTAACCTGTGCAGAGGCAACTGGCATATCATATTCCATACCTTGGAGCGGCTCACCAACATTCGCTCGACCCGTAATGCTAAGCGGTGCGGTACCATTATGACCGGTACTTTGAATGACGGCTCCCATTTCACGTAATGGTGCGGCCACACGTTCCATCGGACGCTTATTTAGACTGGTATCGCCTGTCAATACACTATCAAATGACTGCGCTGCTAATATACCGGCAAGCAGGCGCATACTGGTGCCTGAGTTGCCCATATATAAGGGCGTTTTGCTTGGTTTTAGACCGTTCATACCGACGCCATGAATGGTTAATTTACCTTTATCAGGGCCTTCAATACTCACGCCCATATCACGAAATGCTTGCAAGGTAGCCAGCGCATCCTCTCCTTCCAAAAACCCTGTGACGTTGGTGACACCTGTGGCAAGGCTACCAAGCATGATACTGCGATGCGAGATAGATTTATCACCAGGAATAGTAATGGTGCCAGAGACGGTGTTGCTAGGAGTAATATTATAAGAAGCTGACATGGCAGAAGTATCCGTATAAGGGGTGCTGGCTAACATATGGCCAAAATGTCGCCGTGCGGCTTGCGCGCGGCCCAAAAGCCCCATGAGGGCGGTCGAATCTTTATCAATGATAAGCTGGCGCATATTCTGTAGATAAACGCCATACTCGTCAAGAGCGCTTATAATCGCGCTTTGGTTGGCAAAAAATATATCATGCCACATTTTAGGGTCGCTGGCGGCAATACGGCTAAAGTCGCGAAAACCGCCTGCGGCATAGCGAAACATATCTAAATTGTCATCATGACTTGCCAGCTGTTCAACCAAATTAAACGCCAGCAAATGCGGCAGATGACTGGTATGTGCCAATATTGCGTCATGACGTTCAGCCGCCATCGGCATGACCGTCGCACCAACTGCTTCCCATAACTGACGAAGCTTAGCAACAGCGTTATCATTGGTCGTTGGCAGCTCACAGATAATCACGCTATGATTGACAAATAGAGTGGCGCGCCTGGCATGATAGCCTGAATTTTCCGCTCCAGCAATCGGATGCGCAGGGACAAACCCCGTTGGTAGCGAGCTAAAGACCGCTTTTGCCGCCTCAATGATATTAACCTTGGTACTACAGACATCAGTAATGAGGCAATCAGCAGCAAGCTGTCCATGATCCATCGCGGTTTTGATATCGACAAACACAGCCTTTACCGCTTGCACTGGCACGGCGATGACAATTAAGTCGCTGCCCGATACCACTTCACTTAAGACGGCACTACCCGCATCTAGCAAACCATGTTGCATGGCTTCATCGATGCTTGGTGCATGTCGATCAACCGCCACCAAGCGCGCACTTAAACCAAGGTCTTTGATGGCTTGGGCAAGACTCGCGCCAATCAGCCCGAGACCGATAACACAGACTTGCTCAAATAATGGCGGCTGAGTATGTATAGACGATTGCATATGATTGTTTTGGTTGGTTATGGGTTGATTGCTTAAGTTTCGATTACTTATATTTTGATTGCTAAGGTTGTTTTGCTGGCGACTCACGGCGTTTCTCTTTCAACAAACCAGCATCAGTAGGCATAAAGCATGCTGATATTGGCGTCGTAAAATTGATTTATTTTTTGATTAAAATACGGATAACTACTTTTTTATTAATCTTCAGTCAGTATTGAGCGCAAGGTATCAATCAGGCGCATATTATCTTCTGCAACCCCTACCGTAATACGCAGCCAATTGAGCAAACCATAACCTGCTAATGGACGCACTATCACGCCTTGCTCTAGCAATGCTTGATAAATGGCAGCCGCGTTTATGTCTTCCATCTCAACTTCTATTTCAACCATGATAAAGTTGGCATGCGACTTAATAAACCCTAGCCCCAAGGCATCAAACTGCTTTTCTAACCAGCGCATTTGCTCTTGGTTATTAAGTCTTGTTTTTTCAATAAAGTCTTGGTCTGCAAGCGCAGCATTGGCAGCAGCTAAAGCGACTCTACTAACGTTAAAGGGCTGACGAATGCGATTGAGTAAATCGGCGACAGCGACTGAGCTTAGCGCATAACCAACACGCAAACCTGCTAGCCCATAGGCTTTTGAAAAAGTACGTACAATAACCACATTCTCAAATTCATCGAGCAGCGCTCTATTATTACTCTCAGGACTATATTCGATATAGGCTTCATCTAGTACCACCAACACTGAGCTTGGCACACTAGCCACAAATGCACGTAACTCTTGCTGCGTAAGCTGCGTACCCGTTGGGTTATTAGGATTGGCGATAAAGACCATTTTGCTATTAGGATTGTCCGCTACCGCCTGACTCATCGCCTTTAAATCATGACCAAAACGATTGGCTGGCACTTCCACGCCTTTTGCGCCTTGCATTTTGGCCAGCATCGGATAAACGATAAAAGCATACTGACTATAAATAATCGCATCATCGACGCCAGCAAAACTACGCGCTAAGATATCAAGCAAATCATCAGAGCCATTACCTAAAGTAATCTGGTCGACACCAACATCGTTAAAGTCAGCAAGTGCTTGTTTGAGATAATAACCATTGCCATCAGGATAACGTGCCAGCTGACCCAGTTGCTCGGTAATCGCAAGCGTGACATGCGGTGAGCAGCCCAGTGGATTTTCATTACTAGCAAGCTTGACCACATCTGAGACACCGTACTCGCGTGTCAACTCTTCAACCGGCTTGCCCGTCTGATAAGGCATTAGCTCTAAAATACTGTCATAGGCCGGCACTAGCGGTGATAAATTTGACTCTGTCGACTGTGATGACTGCATGATTTATCCTTGGATGTGATAAGGCATTTACTGTTGATGAATCCCTACTGTTAAAACCATTCTATTAAGCCAGCTTTATAGCACGGCTTTTGGATAAGAACCTAAAATGCGCAAATCTTTGACCAATGGACGGATATCAGCAATTGCTGCACTCACATTTGCGTCTTCGATGTGGCCATCCATATCGATAAAGAACACGTAAGCCCATTTATTTGGACGTTCAGGACGCGTCTCGATACTGGTCATCGACACGCCATGATAAGACAAGGGCTTTAAGATTTCGATCAGGGCGCCTGCTTTATCATGCGCTGAAACCATAATTGAAGTTTTATCTTGACCCGATGGCGCAATCGCCTCGTGACCGATAATTAGGAAACGCGTGGTATTGCTAGGATTGTCTTCGATGTTTGAATACAGCTTATGTAAATCGTACTCTGCCGCTGCCACATCACCGGCGATTGCCGCTGAATGCCATTCGTTTTTGAGACGGCGGGCCGCTTCACCATTGCTCGATACCGCCACACGCTCAACATTTGGGAAATTAACATCGAGCCAATGGCGGCACTGCGCCAATGACTGCTGATGTGAGTAGATACGGCTTAAGCCATCAATTTTGGTGTGTTCAGCAACCAAGAAGTTTTGATGAATAGGCAACTCAACTTCACCGATTATCTTTAAGCTAGAAGATAAGAAGCCATCTAAGGTATGGTTAACCACGCCCTCTGACGAGTTTTCAACTGGTACCACGCCATACATTGCTGTGCCTGCTTCAACTTCTCGGAAGACGTCAGTAATAGTATTTAGCGGCACGGTATCGGCGGCTTTACCAAAATGCTTTAAAGCGGCGGCATGGGTAAAGGTGCCGACAGGGCCTAAGAACGCAATACGCTGCGGTGCTTCCAAGTCAAGGCAGACTGACATGATTTCGCGGAACAAACGCGCCATTTTTTCATCGGCGATGGGCCCAGTATTACGTTCCATCACCGCCTTTAACACTTGCGCTTCACGCTCAGGACGATAAAAAATAGGATTGGTTTTTTCGGCATCAGGACTATTGGCAACGTGGTCTTTTTTTACCGTCGCTACTTGCTGCGCCAATTTGGCACGGTTATTAATGAGCGTTTGAATTTCGCAGTCAACTGCATCAATACTTTGGCGCAATGTGTTTAAAAACGCTTTATCAGTTGCAGCCCCATCAACACTTGCAGGGGTTTGGTTTAGATTGTCTACATTTTGCTCTGGTGACTGCTCACTCATTACCGCCCATCCTTTTTCTAATATTATTGCTAAAGTT
>Ga0098063_1000191_pt1 | contig 12641 bp, 9 predicted proteins | sample 24_taG_FD_77065 | JGI IMG/M metagenome (GOLD analysis project Ga0098063, IMG submission 77065) | Marine viral communities from Cariaco Basin, Caribbean Sea - 24_WHOI_OMZ | ecosystem: Environmental > Aquatic > Marine > Oceanic | place: Caribbean Sea: Cariaco Basin | collected 2014-11-08 | reverse complement strand
GTGAATTACTGTCTGGAGGCCGCCAATGGCTGATTCGAACAATACGCCTTTGGTGTATCAGGTTCCCGAAATGCGCCGTATTCGCGGTATCCACTTTATCGGAGTGGGCGGTGCAGGCATGAGCGGCATTGCCGAGGTTCTGAAGAACCAGGGCTATGAGGTATCCGGCTCGGACATCAAAGAGAGCCTGGTCACTGATCGCCTCCGTGTTATGGGCATTCAGGTCTACATTGGCCACCGTGAAGAAAACAGTGCGAACGCTGATGTTGTAGTGGTGTCGTCTGCCGTGTCCTCGGACAACCCGGAAGTGGTGTCAGCACGCAGCCGCAGAGTGCCGATCGTGCCCCGTGCCGAGATGCTGGCCGAGATTATGCGCTATCGCCACGGAATTGCGGTTGCCGGTACCCACGGCAAAACTACCACGACCAGCCTGATCGCGTCGGTCTTTGGTGAAGCGGGTTTGGATCCCACCTTCGTGATTGGCGGCAAACTCAACAGTGCGGGTACCAACGCCAAGTTGGGCGGTTCCCGCTATCTGGTGGCTGAAGCCGATGAAAGTGATGCATCTTTCCTGCACCTGACCCCAACGATTTCGGTGGTCACCAACATCGAAGCCGACCATATGGAAACCTATGGCGGCGATATCGAAAAGCTGAAGCAGACGTTCGTGGACTTCCTGCACAACCTGCCGTTCTACGGCATCGCGGTGATGTGTGTGGATGACCCCTATGTGCAGGAAATTATCCCGCGTATTTCCCGCGCCATTATCACCTACGGCATCGACAATCCGGATGCCGATTATCGCGCCGAGAACATTTCTTCCGACGGCCTCAAGACCCGTTTCGTGGTGCGTCGCCCGGGCGATCGCCCTGATCTGGATGTCGAGCTGAAAATGCCCGGCCGGCACAATGTGTTAAACGCACTGGCGGTGATCGCCGTTGCCACAGACGAAGGCGTAGACGATAAAGCGATTTGCCGCGGCTTGGCAGGTTTTGCTGGAGTGGGGCGCCGCTTTCAGGTGTACGGCGAATACCAGACATCGAAGGCCCAGGCCACTTTGGTGGATGACTACGGTCACCACCCGACAGAAGTGGAGGCGGTTATCAAGGCGGCTCGGGGAGCCTGGCCTGACCGCCGCATTGTCATGCTGTACCAGCCTCACCGGTTCACCCGTACTCGTGACCTGTACGAAGACTTTGTACGGGTGCTCTCTGAAGTCGATGGCCTGCTGTTGATGGATGTGTATTCCGCCGGCGAGGCTGCCATTCCGGGCGCTGATGGGCGAGCTTTGTGTCGCAGTATTCGCCAGCGCGGCAATGTCGAACCGGTATTTGTTGAAGACAACCAAGAGATTGAAAATCTTCTGGAAAAGATACTTCAAGACGGCGATTTGTTGATTACCCAAGGCGCCGGGGACATTGGCGGCGTGGCGGCACGCCTCGCCGCAGCAGGAGTAGCGAAAAGTGAGTGATATGAGCCATACCGACTCGGAAAATTATTTGGCATCGCCCGAGCTGGTCAAAGCCCTCGGCCGAGTGGCGGTTTTTATGGGAGGCAACTCGGCCGAGCGCGAGGTGTCTCTGAATAGTGGCGAAGCCGTATTGGCAGCCCTGCAATCAGCGGGAGTAGACGCATACGGCATCGACGTTCAGGGCTGTTTGCTGAGTACTGTGGAATCTCCGGAATTTGACCGGGTGTTTATCGCTCTGCATGGCCGGGGTGGTGAAGACGGCACCATACAGGCGATTTTGCAGCAGGCAGGCATTCCCTACACCGGCAGCGAAGTGTTGGCGTCTGCGCTGGCGATGGACAAGTTGCGCACCAAATACGTGTTCAAAGGCTGTGGGCTCCCGACCCCCGCGTTTCGCGCGATGCAATCCGCTGATGAAGCGGAAGATATCGTCGCCAGACTGGGTACGCCACTGAGTGTCAAGCCCGCGCACGAAGGCTCCAGTATCGGCATTCGCAAGGTACGTAGCGTCAGTGAGTTGGTTGAAGCCTACGAAGCGGCCGCGGCGATGGATGACCTGGTGCTGGTGGAGCAGTGGATTGAAGGCCCGGAGTTCACCGTCAGCCTGTTGCAAGACAAAGCGCTGCCCGCGATTGGTCTGAGCACCGATCACGATTTTTACGATTACGAAGCCAAGTATCTGGCGAACGACACGCGCTATCGCATTCCTTGCGGATTGTCGGTTGAAAAAGAGTTGCAGTTGCAGAAGTTGGCGCTGGATGCGTTTCGTGTGGTTGGCTGCCGAACCTGGGGGCGAGTGGACATCATGCAGGACGCGCAGGATGAGTTCTGGCTGCTTGAGGTTAACACGGTGCCGGGAATGACCGATCACAGCCTGGTACCTATGGCAGCGAAAGCGGCTGGCATCGGTTTTCCGGAACTGGTGGTGAGAATACTGGAAGACACTTTGGTGGAGGCACCGAATGCTTGAAACACTACTGATCCGGAGCCGGGCGGTACCGCCTGAGCAGCCCCGGCGACGGGGGGCAACCACCGTAGAGCCAGGGCAAGACCGGTTTGGAGTGTTGAAAGCGATTTTGGCGGCCGTGCCCTGGTTACAGGTTGGCTTGGGGGCAACCGTGGTGCTGCTGGCGGCGTTGGTGCCTTGGGGAACCGATCGCCTTTTAACGGCGATGGATCAACAGATTCTGGCCGTCGATGTTCAGGGGCAGTTTGTTGGTGACAGCCGGGTAGGCATTGAGCGCTCAGCGGGTGCCTGGATCGGTAAAAGCTATTTCTCAACCGATCTGGCTGACATCAAGGCGGTGTTGGAACAGCGGCCGTGGGTTGAGTCGGCCGCGGTTAAGCGTGTGTGGCCCGGGCGGTTGGTGATCGATATTCGCGAGAAAAAGCCGTTGGCTTATTGGAGTGACGGCCGTTTGGTGAGTCGTTCCGGGGAGTTATTTTCGCCGCCCAATCCGGAAGTGGCCGGCCGCCTGCCCAAGCTATCGGGTCCGGATGAGCGGGTGAGAGAGGTGATCACCATGGCCCGGAAAATGAGTGAGCAGCTCTACGGCTACGGGCTGGGCTTCGCGGGGCTGGCACTTGAAGCCCGGGGTGCCTGGACACTGACTCTGGCCAACGGCATTGAGGTGGTCTTGGGGCGCGACAAGGTCGAGCAGAGATTTGAGCGCTTTATAACGGTTTACGAGAACCGGTTGGCGTCCCGTGTGGACGAAGTCAGCCGGGTAGATGCCCGCTATACAAACGGCATAGCGGTGCAGTGGAAAGCGGATGCAGCAGTTGCTGCACCGAAGTCCTGATAACGATTATTACGAACTTGGGGTTTGGTGAATCACATGTCATCGGTTGAAACGGAAAACATGATTGTCGGCCTGGATATCGGAACCTCCAAGGTGGTTGCGATCGTCGGCAAACGCAAAATGGATGGAACCATTGAAGTCGTCGGAATTGGCTCGCACCCATCTCGCGGACTCAAGCGCGGAGTGGTGGTGAACATTGAAGTCACCGTGCAGGCCATTCAGCGGGCGGTGGAAGAAGCCGAGCTGATGGCAGGTTGCCGGATCCATTCGGTGTATGCGGGCATTGCCGGCAGCCACATCAAGAGTCTGAACTCCCACGGCATCGTTGCCATCCGGGACCGTGAAGTGACTCAGGCCGACATCGATCGGGTGATCGATGCCGCCCAGGCCGTCGCGATTCCTGCAGACCAGAAAGTACTGCACATTCTGCCGCAGGAATTTGTCATCGATAACCAGGAGGGCATCAAAGAGCCCATGGGTATGTCCGGCGTTCGCCTGGAAGCCAAGGTGCATTTGGTTACCTGCGCGGTCAACGCGGCCCAGAACATCGATAAGTGCGTGAAGCGCTGCGGGCTGGAAGTGGATGACATCATTCTCGAGCAGCTGGCCTCCAGTCACGCGATCCTGACCGAAGACGAGAAAGAGCTCGGTGTTTGCGTTGTGGATATGGGCGGCGGGACCACGGACATCGCCGTGTTTACCGGAGGCGCTATCCGCCACACAGCAGTTATCCCCATCGCCGGGGATCAGGTGACCAATGACATTGCCATGGCCCTGCGCACACCGACACAGAACGCGGAAGAAATCAAAATTAAATACGCCTGCGCGCTGACCCAGCTTGCCGGCGCTGAAGACACCATCAAAGTGCCCAGTGTGGGTGATCGGGCCCCGCGGGATCTTTCCCGACAAGCGTTGGCGGAAGTTGTGGAGCCTCGCTACGAAGAACTGTTCACGTTGGTGCAGTCCGAATTACGCCGCTCCGGATTCGAAGACATGATTCCGGCGGGCATCGTTATCACAGGCGGTTCCTCCACCATGGAAGGGGTGGTTGAGCTGGCTGAAGAGATCTTCCACATGCCGGTAAGACTGGCCTGTCCGCAGGCGGTTTCCGGCATGACGGAGGTGGTCAACAATCCGATTTACGCCACCGGCGTTGGTTTGTTGATTCATGGTTTCCGGCAAATGGACCTTGGCCGGACACCTGTGCTCAAAGCTGAGGATGCTCCCTCATTGATTGAGCGCATGAAAGCCTGGTTTACCGGTCAGTTCTGACGGCAATCAGGAAGCAATGCACGAAGGTTTCTCGAAAATACAAAACCAATGAAATAACCGGTCTCGATAGATCGGACACAGCACGAAGGAGTAGGGGATATGTTTGAACTTGTCGATAATGTTCAACAAAGCGCAGTTATTAAGGTTGTCGGTGTTGGCGGTGGCGGTGGTAACGCCGTTCGCCACATGCTTAACAGCGACATTGAAGGCGTGGAGTTTATTTGCGCCAACACAGACGCCCAGGCACTGACAGACCTGGACGCACGTCAAATCATCCAGTTGGGTGGCAATATCACCAAAGGGCTGGGCGCCGGTGCAAACCCGGAAGTAGGGCGCCAGTCCGCGCTTGAAGACCGTGACCGTATCGCGGAGGCGCTGAGCGGCTCTGACATGGTGTTCATTACCGCGGGTATGGGGGGCGGTACTGGAACCGGAGCAGCTCCGATCGTTGCCGAAGTAGCCCGGGAAATGGGTATTCTGACAGTGGCGGTGGTTACCAAGCCGTTTCAGTTTGAAGGTGGCAAGCGCATGAGCGTCGCTGAATCCGGCCTGAAAGAGCTGGAAGAAAGCGTGGACTCGTTGATCACCATCCCGAACGAAAAACTGCTGGCGGTCATGGGTAAAAAGACCAGTCTTCTGGACGCATTCGCAGCAGCGAACGACGTTCTGCTGGGGGCTGTTCAGGGTATCGCTGATCTGATTACCCGTAACGGTATGATCAACGTCGACTTTGCTGACGTGAAGACAGTGATGTCCGAGATGGGCATGGCCATGATGGGTACCGCTCGTGCAACCGGTGAAAACCGAGCTCAGGAAGCTGCTGAAGCCGCCGTTCGTAGCCCGCTTCTTGAAGACGTTAACCTGCAGGGTGCCAAAGGTATTCTGGTTAATATTACTGCGGGCATGGACCTGAATCTGGGTGAGTTCACCGAAGTGGGTGATATTATCCGCGAATTTGCCTCCGAATCGGCCACAGTGGTTGTAGGTACTGTAATTGATCCGGAAATGACAGAAGAGCTGAAGGTTACAGTTGTAGCGACCGGGCTGGGTGGTGATCGCGAAAAGCCGACCAAAGTAGTGGATAACTCCCGCACTCTGGATGGCACAACCGATTACAACCAGTTGGATCGCCCGGCCATTCTGCGTCGTCGCGCGGTAACGCAAGGCAACGTAGCCCTGGACCAGAGCAAAGAAAGCGAAGAACAAGGCGTGGACTATCTCGATATTCCCGCATTCCTTCGTAGGCAGGCTGACTGATAGGCTGACTTGATACTGACAACTGGGCGAGCGTTCTGACGGGCGCAATGTTGTAAGCCTTTGTCAAAGATGAGCTGGTTGATCATAGCCATAAGCTATTGCGCAAGTTAACTAAACTTGTGTTGGTTAAATGGTGCTCAGTCTTGAATTCTGATATTCTTCGGGCAGTTTTTTGCTCAGAATATCGCTCTTTTGTGACGGAATAATGACCGATGATTAGACAACGCACACTCAAAAACACCATCCGCGCGACCGGTGTTGGCCTGCACTCAGGGGAAAAGGTTTACCTGACCCTGAAGCCGGCCCCGGTCGATGCCGGAATTATTTTCCGGCGCACGGACCTCGACCCGGTAGTCGAAATTCGTGCCTGCGCGGAAAATGTGGGTGAGACCACGCTGTCCACGACGCTGGTAAAAGACGGTGTGCGTGTGGCAACAGTAGAGCACTTACTGTCTGCTATGGCTGGTCTCGGAATCGATAACTGTTACGTAGAGCTTAGCGCTGCTGAAGTCCCGATTATGGACGGCTCGGCTGGTCCGTTCGTGTTCCTGCTCCAGTCAGCAGGCATTGCCGAACAGGAAGCGGCCAAGCGTTTCATCCGTATCAAGCGGGAAGTAACAGTTGAAGAAGATGGCAAGAAAGCCACTTTCCTGCCGTTCGAAGGCTTCAAGGTCAGCTTTGGTATTGATTTCGATCACCCGGTATTCAAGGGCCGCGCCCAAACCGCAACGGTCGATTTCTCCAGTACGTCCTTCGTAAAGGAAGTGTCTCGTGCCCGTACATTCGGATTTATGCGCGATATCGAAAAACTGCGAGCTATGAATCTGGCCCTCGGTGGTAGTGTCGATAATGCGATTGTGGTCGATGACTACAAAATCCTGAACGAAGACGGTTTGCGCTACGACGATGAATTCGTCAAGCACAAAGTGCTGGACGCGATCGGGGATCTTTATCTGCTCGGCAACAGTTTGATTGGTGAGTTCCGTGGTGTGAAATCTGGCCACGACTTGAACAACAAACTGCTGCGTAAGCTCAGGGCGGAAGAGGAATCGTGGGAAGTCGTCACTTTCGAAGACGAAGCGACTGCTCCGATTTCATACATGAAGCCAGTGCTGGCGGTCGAGGGCTAAGGCGGGAGGCCTTAATCTCGAACGTGGCTTGCGAGTTTTTCGAGAACCTCGCGTAGAGCTTTATCCTTCGTGTGCCCGGCTTCCTCTGCGAGGAGCCGGGCATTTTCTTTGCTGAGCGGTACCTTTTCGACCTTTTTGCGAACCTTGTAACGAGCGGGCGCAACTTTCACGCGAACCTTCCAGACAAACCGGAAGAGCTCGTTTTCCCTCAAAGCTTCCATAATTTCATGCTGCCGGAATCTGAGCCGGGTGGCCTTGCTGGCGGTATCCGTTGATAGCACCAGCTCTCCGTCCAGGCAGGCAACGAATCGAGTGCCCTCAGTAAGCTCCTCGGGAATAGCCGCCAGAACAATCTGTTCAGCTTCAAGGTGCATTCCGGCTTTCGCGACAAGTTGTTTAAGGGTTGTCCCGGAACTCGACGAAACTCTGCTGAAGATCGTTTTTTGATCGTTTTTTTTGCTCATTGCCGGGTTTTGCTCGACTCTGCGGTTTACGATTGGTTACACTTCTGCACGTTTTATGCGTAGCGTCTATAACACGGCCGTTTTACATTGTGACGGAAGGCAATGTCTACCGGATGCTACGACTTTTTTCAGTGCGTAGTTGTTGCTAAGGATAGCAGACCCGCTCGGAAACACTCCGGGTCGCAGCACTACACGGATATGGTTGCGACTCCCTATATGACACCGAACGACGATATGAATGTAATTTTCGTTGGCAAAAGCCATGGGCAGCCTCGAACGCTAAACCTCAACGCAGTTACGATAGCCAGCCTGATTTTCGGCGTGGTGGCGGTCGTGCTCGCAGCGGGTTGGGGCGGCTACCGTTTTGCCATGGAAGCAGTGGCTGCAGCGGAACCGACCGAGTCTGAGCTGGTAGCCGAGTGGCGGGCAAAGCTGCAAGAGCAAAAAGCCGAAATGGACCGGGTTCGACAGGATGTTGACCTGCAGATTGATGCGCTAACCCTTCGGTTGGGGCGTATTCAGGGCAGTCTGTTGCGGCTCGACGCTTTGGGTCAGCGCTTTGTTGAGTCTGGCATTGTCACCAGTGATGAGTTTAATTTTGATCAACCGGCTGCGGTGGGCGGCCCGGAAGAGGGTGGGCTGTCAGCCGACTCCTTCAGTGCGCCAGAGTTGACCGATATGATTGACCAGATAGAAGCGCAGATTGAAGATCGTGAAAAACAATTGCGCCTGCTGGAAAAAGTGGCCTCGCGTCAGAAGCTTGAAGACGAGCTTTACGTTCAGGGGCGACCAATCACCTGGGGCTGGTTATCGTCAAAGTACGGGTATCGGTCTGATCCTTTCACCGGAAAACGAACCTGGCACAGTGGCGTTGACCTTGCCGGTAAAGACGGCAGCGACATTATTGCCGTTGCCAGTGGCGTGGTCACCTACGCCGACGAGCGCTATGGCTATGGAAATCTGGTCGAGATTGACCACGGCGAGGGATTGGTAACCCGCTATGCCCACGCCAAAGCGATCAAGGTCAAAGTGGGTGAGATTGTCCAGAAGGGGCAACGTGTCGCGCTCATGGGCAGCACCGGTCGCTCTACCGGCCCGCACGTACATTTTGAAGTTATCCGCAACGGAAAACCCGAAAACCCCGAAAAATACATCCGCCGCGCAAGCCGCTGATTTCATTCCCGTGAAGCCCTCCTTTTGTCCTTCGCCTAAATAAGGTTAGAATGCCGGCTTCCTCCGTTTAACTGAAGAAGCCGTGGTCTATGTTCACAAAGCTCGCAACCAAGATGTTTGGCAGTAAGAACGCTCGAGAAATCAAGCGGATGCGCAAGGTTGTCTTGCGTGTCAACGAACTTGAAGAGCAGTTTAGTGCACTGTCGGATACCGAATTGCAGGGCAAGACGGCCGTGTTTCGCCGCCGCCTGGATGAGGGTGAAACCTTAGACGCCATACTTCCCGAGGCATTTGCCACCGTTCGCGAGGCCAGCCGTCGTGTCATGGGCATGCGCCATTACGACGTTCAGTTGGTGGGTAGTATGACGTTGCACGAAGGGCGCATCGCCGAAATGAAAACCGGTGAAGGTAAAACCCTGGTGGCGACCGCCGCGGTGTATCTGAATGCTCTGCCGGGTAAAGGCGTGCACGTTATTACCGTGAACGACTACCTCGCCCGACGGGATGCCGAGTGGATGGGCAAGCTATACCGTTTCTTGGGTATGGAAGTGGGCGTTGTGGTTGCTGGACAGGCACCGGAAGAAAAGAAAGCCGCCTACCAGGCTGACATCACCTACGGCACAAACAACGAATTCGGTTTTGATTACCTGCGCGACAACATGGCCTTCAGTATCGAAGACAAAGTGCAGCGCGGGTTGAACTTCGCCATTGTCGATGAAGTGGATTCCATTTTGATCGACGAGGCGCGCACGCCACTGATTATTTCGGGCGCGGCGGAAGATTCCTCGAAAATGTATCAGGCCATCAATACACTGATCCCGAGCCTGGAGAAGGGCGAAGTCAGTGAAGAAGGCGAGTCTACCGGCGATTTCACCATCGATGAAAAATCTCGTCAGGTGGAGCTGACCGAAACCGGTCACGAAAAAGTTGAAGAGCTTCTGCTGAGCCGTGGTTTGCTGCAGGAAGGCGAAAGCCTCTACTCGGCAGCTAACCTTGGCCTCCTGCACCATGTTCACTCCGGCCTGCGGGCGCACCATTTGTTCCAGAAAGATGTGGATTACATCGTTCAGGGTGGCCAGGTGGTGATCGTTGACGAGCACACAGGCCGCACGATGCCGGGGCGCCGTTGGAGCGAAGGGCTGCATCAGGCGATTGAAGCGAAAGAAGGTCTTAAGATTCAGGCCGAAAGCCAGACTCTGGCCTCAACCACTTTCCAGAACTACTTCCGCCTGTACGAAAAGTTGGCCGGTATGACCGGTACCGCAGACACCGAGGCGTTCGAATTCCGTCAGATCTACGGCCTGGACGTGGTGGTGATTCCGCCTAACAAGCCCATCCAGCGTATTGATTACAACGATCTGGTGTATCTGACGCAGGAAGAAAAATTCCACGCCATTATCGACGAGATCAAAGACGTCACCGCCGAAGGTCGGCCGATTTTGGTGGGTACGGCTTCCATTGAAGCGTCTGAATTGCTGTCGATGTTGCTGAAGAAATCGCGTATCGAGCACAAAATTCTGAACGCCAAGCAGCACGAATCCGAAGCGCAGATCATTGCTCAGGCGGGCCGTCCGGGTGCGGTTACCATTGCCACCAATATGGCAGGCCGTGGTACTGATATCGTATTGGGCGGTAACTGGGAATTTGAAGCGGCCGGCATGGCGGATGCCTCGGAAGAAGAAATTGCCCGACTGAAGGCCGAGTGGACCGAGCGCCACAATCAGGTGCTGGAAGCTGGTGGCTTGCACATTATCGGTACCGAGCGTCACGAATCCCGCCGCATCGACAACCAGCTGCGCGGTCGTGCGGGTCGTCAGGGTGACCCGGGTTCGTCCCGTTTCTTCCTGTCGCTGGAAGACAACCTGATGCGGATCTTCGCGCCTGAGCGTGTGAAGAACCTGATGCAGGCGATGGGCATGAAAAAAGGCGAGGCCATCGAGCATCGCATGGTCACCAACGCCATCGAAAAGTCTCAGCGCAAAGTGGAAGGCCGCAACTTCGACATGCGTAAAACGCTGTTGGAGTACGATGACGTAGCCAACGATCAGCGTACCGTGATCTACGAGCAGCGTAACGAAGTCATGGCGTCTGAAGACGTATCCGAAATGGTCGATACCATTCGGGAAGACGTAGTGGATTCACTGATCAGCGAATTCATTCCGCCTCAGAGCATGCCCGAGCAGTGGGATGTGGCGGGGCTGGAAGCGCAGTTGCAGTCAGAAATGGCGATTGAACTGCCGATTCAGCAGTGGCTGGAAGAAGACAGCAAGCTGTTCGAAGACAATCTGCGCCAGAAAATTCTGGACGCGATTGTCGCTGAGTACAAAGCGAAGGAAGAGATTGCCGGCGCTGAGTCCATGCGCAAGTTCGAGAAGCAGGTCTTCTTGCAAGTGTTGGATACGCTCTGGAAAGAGCATCTGTCGAATATGGATCACTTGCGTCGCGGTATTCATTTGCGCGGCTACGCCCAGAAAAACCCCAAGCAGGAATACAAGCGCGAAGCGTTCAACCTGTTTGAAAACATGCTGGACGGCATGAAACGCGACGTTGCGCGGGTACTGAGCCACGTGCGCGTGCAGAGTCGTGAAGAGATGGAAGAGGTAGAGCGTCGCCGCAAAGAAGAGTTAGAGCGGGAAATGGCCCGGGCCAACCTGCGACACGACGAAACCAGTGCCGCCGCACCTGCGCAGGGCGAAAGCGAAGACGGGCAGCAAGCAACGCCGGACACTTTTGTGCGCCAAGAGCGAAAGGTAGGCCGAAACGAGCCTTGCCCTTGCGGGTCTGGTAAGAAGTTCAAGCAATGCTGCGGTAAGGTGAGTTAAACCGACACCGAAACGCACGAACCAGAACCCGCAAACTGCCTGACCAAGAGCAGCTTGCGGGTTTTGTCGTTTTCAGATTGGCATTCACTCAAGGAGATAAACATGGCGGTAGGTCCCGGAACTTTGCCGGAGTTTCATCCGGTTGCAGGGGTTAAGATTGGTATTGCCAGTGCGGGCATCAAAACGCCCGGCCGAAAGGATGTTGTCGTGTTTGAGTTGGCACCGGATGCCCGAGTTGCCGGTATCTTTACCCAGAACCAGTTCTGCGCCGCCCCGGTTGTACTGAGCCGACGCCATTTGGCTGAAGCGGCACCCCGTTACCTGCTGATCAATACCGGAAATGCCAACGCCGGCACCGGAGCCGCCGGGCTGGCGGATGCGGAGCGCTGCTGTGCGGCCTTGGCAGAAAAGGCGGGTGTGGATACAAGCCGCGTATTGCCGTTCTCTACCGGAGTGATTGGCGAGCCCTTGCCCGTTGATAAGATCGTCGGGGCCTTGCCCGACGCGCTGGCCGGTGCCCGTGAGGATCGCTGGGCGGAAGCGGCCAGCGGCATTATGACCACCGACACGCGGCCCAAAGGTGCCTCCTGCCAGATGGATCTGGACGGCCATACGGTGACGATTTCGGGCATCAGCAAGGGGGCCGGCATGATTCGCCCGAACATGGCCACCATGCTGGGCTTTATTGCTACGGATGCCAAAATTGCGCCGGACGCTTTGCAGGCATTGGCCTCCGAACTGGGTGAGAAATCCTTCAACCGGATTACCATCGACAGCGATACGTCGACAAATGATGCCTGCATGCTCATTGCCAGCGGCCGCTACGATGGCCCGGAAATTACCGAAGACAGCCCGTTGTTCGCCCCGTTGAAAGAAGCATTGCGAAAGATCTATCTGGATCTGGCTCACGCTATCGTTCGTGACGGTGAAGGTGCCACCAAGTTTGTGACCATCGATGTGGCCGGCGCCGCGAATCAGCAAGAGGCGCTGGATGTGGCTTACACGGTGGCGCATTCGCCGCTGGTGAAGACTGCGCTTTACGCATCCGATCCGAACTGGGGCCGGATTTTGGCGGCGGTCGGTCGGGCCGGCGTTCCGGATCTTGATCTGCAGGCGCTGGAAATTTACCTCGGCGATGTGTGTCTGGTGCGTGATGGCGGCCGAGCTGATGACTATTCCGAAGAGCGTGGTCAGGCGGTGATGGATCAGGAAGAAATTACCATTGCGATTGACCTGAAGCGCGGAGAAGT
>Ga0098063_1000187_pt1 | contig 12935 bp, 12 predicted proteins | sample 24_taG_FD_77065 | JGI IMG/M metagenome (GOLD analysis project Ga0098063, IMG submission 77065) | Marine viral communities from Cariaco Basin, Caribbean Sea - 24_WHOI_OMZ | ecosystem: Environmental > Aquatic > Marine > Oceanic | place: Caribbean Sea: Cariaco Basin | collected 2014-11-08 | reverse complement strand
TATTGTATAAAAATTGGTATTAAATTTTAAACAGGGGATTCTTTTGCAAAACATAGAGTATCAAAATACTTTATCAATTTATGATGACATTCTTGATAGTACAAATGAGGGGATTATTGTAACTAATCAAGAGAATAAAATCGTAAAAATAAACAAAGCTTGTGAGCAAATCACAGGCTATAGTCTAGAAGAAGTTCAAAACAAAAATCCTAAGCTATTCTCATCTAAAAAAACAGATTCAAAAACATTTAAAGCAATTTGGAAACATATTTTAGAGAATGGTTATTGGATTGGTGAGCTTTGGAATAGACATAAAGACGGTACAGTTTACCCTATCATTATAAAAATCCACAGAACAATCGACAAGTCTACTAATAGTAGTTATTATTATGCAGTTTTTTCTGATATTTCACTTCAACAAGAGTCACAAGATGAACTTTTTCATTTAGCTTATCATGATCCTTTAACAAATCTTCCAAATAGACTTAAATTAAAAGCTCAATTAGAATATGTTGTTAGTAACTCAAAAAGAAACGAATTAAAGTTTGCAATTTTATTTTTAGACTTAGATAATTTTAAAACAGTAAATGACACATTAGGTCATGCTTATGGAGATGAGGTTCTTATATCTTTAGCAAATAAGTTTAAAAATATAGTAAGAACAAATGATATGGTAGCAAGGGTTGGTGGAGATGAATTTATTGTTGTATTAAGTGATATTACAAACTATTTATTTATAGAAAGAGTATGTAATAAGCTTTTAGCAGTAGTAAATAAACCTTTTAAAGCAAGTGGAAAAAACTTCCATATTGGAGTTAGTATTGGTATTGCTATTTATCCAAACAATGGTGATGATATTGATAAACTAATTCATAATGCAGATGCAGCAATGTATCATGCTAAAGAGAATGGTAAAAACAATTTTGAGTTTTATTCAAATGAGATGAATTTAAAACTTTTAGCTTATTCACAAAAAGAAGAAGCTTTAGTTAAAGCTATAGAAGAGGATCAGTTTATACTTGATTTTCAACCAGAGATTGATTTGACTACAAATGAAGTATTTACTTTAGAAGCACTAGCAAGATGGCATACAAAAGATGGTATTTTACCTCCAAGTGATTTTATCTCTGATTTGGAAGCTACAAAACATATCTTTGAGTTTGAAGAGCTTATTTTAAAGAAAGCTTGTACTCAACTTAGCATTTGGCAAAAAACTGGTATTTTTAATGGAACAGTATCTGTAAATATCTCAGGTAAACACTTAGAGCATGGAAATATAATAAAAGGTGTAAAAGATGCTCTTGCTCACTCTAAACTTGATCCTAAGTTTTTAGAGTTAGAGTTTAGTGAAGCTGATGTTATGAAAATATCAAGTAAGACTTTAAAAGTTTTAAGTGAGTTGTCAGAACTAGGTATTGGTTTAGCAATTGATGATTTTGGAACAGGCTTTACTTCATTTAATTACTTAAGAGATTGTTCTATTTCAAGATTAAAGATAGATAAGTCATATATTGATTCTTTGATTGAAGAAGAGAGTGATGAAGATATTATTAAAACTATAATTGACTTAGGCTCAAATATGGGAATATCTGTAATAGCAGAAGGTATTGAAGTTCCTAAACAAGATGAAATCATAAAGAAAAACTCTTGTACAAAAGTTCAAGGGTATTTTTATGCAAGACCTATGAATCCAGAAAAGTTTGAAACTTGGTATAAAACTTTTTATAATTGATTTTTTGCCTTAGTTTTTTGTTATAATACAAAAAAATTCAAAGGCACTATTATAAATAATTCAAACTTTTCAAAATTGAACTTATCAAAAGCATTTTTATCAAACCTTGATTCTTTAGGGTTTGATAAAATGACTACTATTCAAGAAAAATCATTACCACTATTACTTAACAAAAAAGATTTAATTGCACAAGCTAAAACTGGTTCAGGAAAAACAGTATCTTTTTCTATTCCTATTGTTCATTCTTTAGATGTTAAAAAATTTAAAATCCAAGCTTTAGTATTAGCTCCAACAAGAGAGTTAGCTAATCAAATAGCTTTAGAAATAAGAAGATTATCAAGACATATTCATAATGTAAAGGTTCTTACCCTTTGTGGAGGAGTCCCACATAAACCTCAAGTAAGTTCTCTTTATCACGGTGCACATATTATTGTAGGAACTGCAGGACGTGTATCAAAGCATTTGAGAGAAGGAAACATAAACTTCGATGATTTAAATACTTTAGTACTTGATGAAGCTGATAAAATGCTTGATATGGGATTCTATGATGATATTATTGGAATTATTGATGAATTACCACAAAAAAGACAAACTATGCTTTTCTCTGCTACATATGAAGAAAACATAGAAGAATTAGCTTCTAAAATCTCTATTGATGCACAAAAAGTTAGTGTTGTTGAAGAGAAAAAAGTAAATATTGAACAAAGATTTTATGGAGTAAATAATGAAAATAAAACTTCTGTTATTCCTGCACTTATTAGCTCAAATAAGGCAAAATCAGTTCTGATTTTTTGTAATACAAAGATTAAGTGTGATGAACTTAGTGATGATTTATATGATTTAGGTTTAGATGTTTTAACTTTACACTCAGATTTAGAACAAAGAGATAGAGATGAAATTATAACTTTGTTTTCTAGTAAATCTTATCCTATTTTAATAGCAACAGATGTTGCTTCAAGAGGTTTACATATTGATGATATTGAACTTGTAATTAACTATGATTTAGCAAAAGACGAAAAAGTACATACTCATAGAATTGGAAGAACTGCAAGAGCTGGAAAGGGTGGTTTAGCTATCTCTTTATATGAAACATATGATGAAGAAAAAATAGATGATTTAAAAGATATATTCGATGATATAAAGTTTGAAGAGATTGAAACAGTTGTTGATGACACAAGCTTTAAAATTGATAGTGAATACAGAACAATCTTTATTAATGGTGGGAAAAAACAAAAACTAAGAGCAGGTGATATCTTAGGTGCATTAACTGCTGGAATTGGTTTGGATAAAACAGATGTCGGAAAGATTACATCTCTTGATTTTTGTTCATATGTTGCAGTAAAAAAAGAGTGTTTGAAAAAAGCTCTAAATGGCCTTGAAAAAGGTAAAATCAAAGGCAAATATTTTAGAGTTTTTGAAAAGTAAATATTATTTGGGATTTTAAAAGTTTTATGTTAAAATCCCAATCTTAAAAAATAAAAGGATTAATATGAAATCAGCATCAGCAAGACACTTATTAGTAGAAACTGAAGAACAATGTTTAGAAATTAAACAAAGAATTGAAAATGGAGAAACTTTTGAAGATATGGCAAAAGAGTTCTCTAAATGTCCATCAGGAGCACAAGGTGGAGATTTAGGTACATTTTTCCAAGGACAAATGGTTCCTGAGTTTGACGCAGTAGTATTTAACGAAGAGTTAAACGTAGTTCATGGACCAGTTCAAACACAATTTGGATACCACTTATTAGAAACTACTTCTAGAAACGACTAATAAAAAGAGAGCAGAAGCTCTCTTTTTTTCTTTTTATAAACCTACACTTTATCTTTATAATCACAAATCACTTTACAATTTTAAAATAAATACATAAGAAAAATTCATAATTTAATATAAATATTAGTTATATTAAGACTTTTTATTATATGATTTTAATAATAATTATCATAAATGAAAGGAAGAGTATGATTAAAAATTTTATATTGTTATTAACTGCTGTTTTTTTAGTAAGTTCTTTTGCTAAAAAAGTTGAGACAATTACTGTTGCAGGACCTTTTGCTTCAGTTTCACATCCTATGATTTTAATGCAAAAGGCTGATGTATTAAAAGATTTAGGAGTAAAAATAGAGTTTAAATTATGGAAAAATCCTGATGAACTAAGAGCTTTAGTTCTAAACTCTAATGTGGATTTTCTTGCAGTTCCTACAAATGTTGCTGCAAATTTACATAATAAAGGTGTAAATATCAAACTTCTAAATGTTTCTGTTTGGGGAATATTAGGAATGGTTACAAGAGATAAAAATCTAAAGACATTAAAAGATTTCAAAGGCAAAGAGATTGTAATGCCATTTAGATCAGATATGCCAGATATTGTTTTTGAGCAAATTGCAAAAAAACAAGGTTTAGATGTAAAAAAAGATTTCAAACTAAACTATGTTTCAAGTCCAATTGATGCAATGCAAATGCTAGTTTTAAGAAGAATTGATCATGCTTTACTTGCAGAACCTGCTATTTCAATTGCTTTAAGAAAAACAAAATCTTTTCCATTAAAACTTGTGGCACCAGATTTATATAGAAGTGCTGACTTACAAAAAGAGTGGGGTGATGTTTATAAAGTTGAAGCAAAAATTCCACAAGCCTCTATTGCTGTATTAGGGGAGACTAAATCAAAAAAAGAGTTAATCCAAAGGTTTATGAGTGAATATGATAAAGCACTTGCTTGGTATAAACAAAATCCAAAAGAGGCAGCCTCAATTGTTGTAAAGACTTTACCAATGCTTGAAGAAGAGGGATTGGCTGATTCTGTACCTCATGTAAATTTACACTCAATAAAAGCTCAAGAAGCAAAAAAAGATTTAGAGTTTTTCTTTGATGTTTTAAAACAAAACAATCCAAAATTAATAGGAGGAAAATTACCACAAGATAGTTTTTATTACAACTAATCAAAAAAGTTTAAGTACTTAAAAATCTAAAAAATCACACACAAGGGAAAGAAATGAGAAAAGATATATTGCTTTCAACAATAGTATGTTTTTGTCTAGTAAATACTGCTACTGCTGAAAGTTTAGGGGAAATCACAGTTGAAACTGCAACTAAAACACAAAAATCAATTGATGGAGTTGCTGCATCTGTAATAGTTATTACATCAAAAGATATTGAAAAAATTGGGGCGGAGTCTTTAAAAGATATTATAAATAAAACTTCAGGTTTAACAGTACAGTATGGAACTTTTCCAAGTGCTAGTTCTAAATCAAAATCTTCTATTTCAATTAGGGGTATGGGAGCAAATGGAACGCTATTTTTATTAGATGGAAGAAGATTATCAGGTGAGGTTAAAAACCCATATGATTTAGACAGAATTGCAGCTAGCACAATTGAGAAAATTGAGATAGTAAAAGGTCCTATGTCTACACTTTATGGAGCAGATGCAGTTGGTGGGGTTATAAATATAATCACTAAAAAACCAACAGGTAAACCTGAAATAAACTTAGGTTTGAGATATGGACAAAATAAAGATGGTGATGGAAAAAACAAAAATGCAAACCTTAGTATTAGAGGTTCAAAAGATAAGTTTAAATACTCACTTTATGTAAACAAAACAAAAACTACACCTTTTACTCAAAATGAAACAGCAAATGTGATGGTAAAACAAGTAGGTGGACCAAATACAGGTACAAATCAAAAGCCAAGTGATTTGACTGCAGGAACTCCATCTGCTCCATTGGCTTCCCTAAAAGATTCTTATAATCAAGATGTAACATATAAAGAAGAATCAGATACTACAACATATGGGGGAAGATTCTCTTATGATATAAGTGATGAAACTTCTATAGGATTTGATATAAACGCCTTTGATGAAGAACTACAAGGCTCATATATTGGTAACTTTCATCCTTCAAACTATAACACTCCAACAGGAGGGAAAATACCAGTATTTAATATTCCAGTAAATACAAAAGATGAAAATAAAAGAGTTGATATTGGTCTTGATTTAAAAACAAATCTAAGTGAAGATTTACTTTTAAAATTAAGAGCTTATAAAAGTTACTATAAAAAAAGAAATACAACAACTGCAAAATATTTTAATGAAATGGGCTTTGCAAGCGAGGCTGCAAGTGCTAGTAATGGTATGAATGCAAATGTTGATATTAAAACTTATGAAGCTTTAATAAACTATGCTCTAAATGAAAATCATTTTTTAACAGCAGGAGTTGAGAAAAGATATGAAGATAGAGAAGCTACTGTATTTGATAATACTCCAAATTTAAGTAAAAGAAGTGTTGATTATGCAGCTTTATATCTTCAAGATGAATGGATGATAAGCAATAGTTTAAATGCAATTATTGGAGCAAGATATGATAAGGTTTCAAATGCAGATAATAAAGCAACAGTTAAAGTTGGACTTGTAAAAAGCTTCTCAAAATTAGCAAATGCAAGAGCTATTTTTGCACAAGGTTATAGAACACCTGATATTAGAGAGATGTATATAAACAAACAAACTCCAAATGGATTACAACAAGGTGCCGATGTTGTTGGTTATGATTTAAAACCAGAGTTTACAAATACTTATGAATTAGGATTATCAGGAAGAAACAATAAGTTTTCATATGATTTAGCACTATTTTTAAATGATATTGAAGATAGAATTTCTCAAGTTCAAAGAACTAATGGAAGCTCAACTTATTATACTTTTGAAAATATAAGTGAAGCTCAAACAAAAGGTTTAGAGTTAAATGTATCATATGCTTTAATGAATAATTTACTTGCAAGTGCTAACTATACTGAGCTTAGAACTGAAGATAAAACTACAAAAAAAGATTTAGAGTTTAATCCAAATAGAACTATTGCTTTTAACTTAAACTATAAACCTACAAACTCACTTAGTATGTTAGGAACTGCAAAATACATATGTGAACAGTTTTATACTCAAAACAGTGTAGATAAAAAGACAAAAGCTTTTACTTTAGTTGACTTAAATTTAGACTATATGATAAATAAAAATTTATCTATTTATGGTGGAGTAAATAACATCTTTGATAAAAAAGTTGAAAATATACTTGGATCAAATGTTGGAGTATTTTACTTCACTGGAATGAGAGTTAAATTTTAATGAAGTTTATAATTAAACTGCTTAAAGATTTCCCAGCCTATTTGTTTTCAGGCTGGGGAGCAATAGCTTCCATATTTTTATTTATAGCCTGTTGGGATATGGGAAATCAAGTTTATGGTGATCTTGTGCTTCCATCTCCAAAAGAGACTTTTAAAACACTATATTTGATGCTACATGATGAAGCTGTTTGGCTTGAGATAAATACTACAATTTACAGAGCTTTTATAGGCTTTTCCATCTCTTTTGCAATTGGTACAACCTTAGGTCTTCTAGCAGGTTTTTTTGCTACTGCTTCTATTATGAGTAGACCAATTGTAACTATACTTGTTGGTATGCCTCCTATTGCGTGGATTGTTTTGGCAATGATTTGGTTTGGTATGAATGATGAAACAGTAATTTTTACTGTTGTAGTTGCATCTTTTCCTATTATATTTGTGGGAGCCTTACAAGGAACTAGAACTATTGAAGGGGATCTAAAACAGATGGTAGACTCTTTTGAGTTACCTTTTTTTCAAAAGTGTATAAATTTATATTTTCCTCATATTTTTTCATATGTTTTTCCTGCTCTTATTTCAGGGCTTGGTATGTCATGGAAGATTGTAGTTATGGCTGAACTGCTTGCTTCAAATTCTGGAATTGGTTCTGCTTTATCAATTGCAAGATCACAGCTTGATACGCCAACTGCTCTTGCTTTAGTTGTTATTATGATTAGTTCATTGATGTTTATAGAGTACATTATTTTAGAGCCAATTAAAAGAGAGGTTGAAGCATGGAGAGACTAGAAGTAAAAAACTTAAATCACTCATTTGGTTTTAGTGAAATATTAAGAGATATAAACTTTACTCTAAACAAAGGTGAGGTTTTATCAATAGTTGGACCTAGTGGTGGAGGTAAAACTACACTTTTACATCTATGTGCCAATCTTTTAGATGTAGAAGAGGGTTTGGTTATAAATAGCTTCAAAAAAACAGCCTTTGCTTTTCAAGAACCAAGACTTCTTCCTTGGAAAAATGTTGTTGATAATATTGCTTTAGGTTTGATTGCAAAGGGTGAGAAAAAACAATTAGCAAGAGAAAAATCAAAAGAGATAGCTCTTACATTTGGTTTAGATAAAGAGGATTTTGAAAAGTTTCCAAAAGACTTAAGTGGTGGAATGAAACAAAGAGTCTCTTTTGCAAGAGCTTTAGTTACAAAGCCAGATTTACTCTTTTTGGATGAGCCATTTTCTGCTTTGGATATTGGTTTGAAAAAAGAGTTGCAAAATATTTTGATTAAAAAAATAGAAAATAAAGAGTTGTCAATTCTATTTATTACCCATGATTTAATGGAAGCAATTAGATTAAGTCATAAGGTTCTTCTTCTAAAAGCAGACCCTGGACAGATTGTAAATAGTTTTTCATATGATTTACCACAAAATCAAAGGAATGATGAATTTGTTTATAAGCAAACAGCAGATCTTTTACAAAATAAATCAATAATATCTACTTTTGAATTGGAGTTAAAATAATGGCAAATGCAACAAAACACTATGCATATTATCCCGATGAAAAAGATGTGCCTATTTATTTAGCTTATGGTTTTAGACCTGTATTTTTATTACTAGCTCCTTATATTGTAATATCATCAATTCTATGGGGTTTGGTTTTTTCAGGTGTTATTCCATTTTTCTCAAGTGATATATTAACTTGGCATATTTATGAGTTTTTATACGGTATTGGAATTGCTGGAATTATGGCTTTTATTTTTACTGGTATTCCAGAATTATATCCTGGGATGGTTCCTTTTATAGGTAAAAGACTAAAACTAATAGTAGCTTTATGGATTTTAGGAAGAGTTAGTTTTTGGTTTATTGATTATGTAAGTATTTATATAGTTTTTCTTTTAAATATCTCTGTTTTATCATGGATAATTATTTGGGCTTTTAAACCTGTTGTATTAGATAAACTTCAAAGGCATTCATCTATTGCATATACAATATTATCCCTTCTTTTGATACAAATTTGGTTTTTCTTATCACAAATGCAAATAGTAAAAACTTCTTCTTTAGAGATATTAAAAGTAGCACTAGGAGCATTTATGGTTTTGACTTTACTTGCATTAAGAAGAGTAAATATGGAAGCTATAAATGAGATTTTAGAAGATAAAAATATAGATGATGTTTTTTTAGCAAGAGGCTATAGGTATAACTTAGCTATTTTTACAGTGATACTTTATACTTTTGTTGAGTTTTTTTATCCTTCAAACTCTGTTTTGATTTGGATTGGATTTGCTTGTGCTTGTGCAATATTATCAATACTTAATGATTATATTTTGAAGTATGAGTTTATCTTATTTCAAGCCTTTGTAATATATCTTTCACTTATATTTATAATGATGGCTTTTGGTTATAGTTTTATGGCTTTTGATATATTAAATGAGTCTGTTTATGGAAGTAATCACTTTAGGCACTTTTTAACAACAGGTGCTTTTGGATTGGCATTTTTTATTGTGATGGTTGTGATTTCAACTGTTCATACAGGAAGACAACTAAGTTCAAATATCTATGTGGTTTTAGGAGTTGTTTTAATTGTATTAGCAACTTTTCTACGAGCTATGATACCGTTTTTTAGTGAGTTTACAAATGAAGCTTATATGATTTCATCAGTTTTATGGGCTATGCCTTTTATTTTATATATGAAGAAATATTTCCCTTATTTACTCAAAAAAAGAGCAGATGGAATACTTGGATAGTGCAACTTAGTTGCGTTTAAGAAAAAAATATTATAATTCCTAAAAATAAAATTGCAACTTGGTTGCATATAAGGAATTATAATAATGAAAAAAAGTTTAGTTTTAATATTTATATTTATTTCATCTGCATTTTCAAATGAAAATACTTACTCAATATTCACACAATACACAGATAAAAATTTTCAAAACTCAAAGCAAAAAGGTGATGGGAAAGCTTATCTTTTAGGATTTAGTGCAAAACAGGATAAGAACAGCTATAAAGCAGTTTTTAACAATATGAAAGTAAATACTTTTCAGCCTCCATTAAAAGAGGATTTAGATGTAAAAAAATATAGTGCGAACTATAAAAGACAAATATCAAATAGCCTTAGTTTAGGTTTTAGTGCTTTATATATTGATGATAATATTGCAGCAAGTGACAATGGTAAGATTTATGGAGCTTTAGCTACTTATAAACTTCCTAAAAAAATAGCTTTAGATTTAGGTGCTTTTTATGGGGATTATGAAAAGTTTTCAACTAAACAAGTTGATTTTAAAATCTCAAAACCAATGAAGATAAACGATATCAAGTTTAAGTTTTATACTGGTGCAAAGTATATCAACCTAGATGATAAAAATAGCTCAAACTTCACAAAGAATGCAAAAGATTCATACTTTTCTCCTTTTATAGGATTTAACTCTATGTATAAAGGGTATGTTTTTACAGCGAAGAAATTCTTCTCTAAAAGAGCATTTTCAGTTATGAATGATGGTTTAGGTGTGCAACACCATGCTATGGAATTTAAAGAAGCATATGCTTTTGTATTAGGTAAGCAGTTTAAAAATATTGGAGTATTTGGAAGATACTCTTATGAAGAAGCAAAAGAGCTACCTATGCAAAATGATGATGTTAAACATACAACAGCATCTTTAATTTTAAAGTATAAGTTCTAGTATCATGAGTGTAGAAATATCAAATATAGCAAACCTTCCATCAAAACATGGGAAGTTTAAAATAAAGGCCTACAAACTAGATAATCAAGAACATCTAGCAGTAATGAGTGAAAACTTCCATGAACTAAAAAGCCCTCATGTTAGAATTCATAGTGAGTGTTTAACTGGTGATGCTTTTGGAAGTTTAAAGTGTGATTGTCAAAATCAACTTGATTTAGCTTTGAAGTTTATATCAAATAAAGGTGGTTTAGTTATTTACCATAGACAAGAAGGTAGAAATATTGGTCTTGTAAATAAAATAAATGCTTACAACCTTCAAGATAAAGGAAGAAACACAGTTGAAGCAAATGAAGAACTTGGTTTTGCTTCAGATGAAAGAGATTATAGTGTTGTTAAATATATTTTTGAGGATTTAGATGTAAAAAGTATAAAACTTATTACAAATAATCCAAAGAAGATAGATTATGTAAACTCTTTAGGTATTGAAGTTAGTGAAAGAATACCTGCAATCACAAAAGTAAATAAGTTTAATAAAAACTATTTAGAAACAAAAAAAGAACATTTTAATCATATGTTATAAGAAGAGGCTATATAGCTTCTTCTTCAACCTCTTCATCCCAAAGAACAGAAACTCCATACTCTTGATCTGTTATAACATATTTGAAATACTCACCTGTTCCTGCTCTTCCATGAAGTCTTACAACAGCTTGTCCATCTTTTAAAAGTTTTTTCATTTCATACTCTGAAAAAGATCTTTTATTCCATCTTAAAAAAGCATTTGAATATACTCTAAACCTGCAAGTAGAATCAGCTGTAAATACGTATTGTTCACTTTCATCATACTCTTTTTTTGCATTTTGGCATGAGTAAAGTTTGATAGTTTTACCTTGAACGTTTATTTTTCTTGATGTAACAATACCATCACAATATGGGCAGTCACCTAATATCATATAATTATTCCTACTTAAATTTTTGTGATTTTATCAAATTTTTTATGAGAAGTGTAAAAATATTGCAAAATGAAATGTAACAATTTTATAAATAGACATAATATATGAGAAAAAATAGCAATTTTAAATTAGTATTGACAGAAATTGGCATGAAATTTATAATATTAGATATTGTCATTGTTTCATTTAGTTGTTATTATAAAAAGATAAATTAATAAAGGAAAAACATGGCTTTAAAACTAACTGTTGATAATAAAGTTTATGATGTAAACTCAAGTTTAGATACACCACTTTTATGGGTATTAAGAGATGAGTTAAATCTAACTGGTACTAAGTTTGGTTGTGGAGTTGCTCAATGTGGAGCCTGTACAGTGTTAATGGATGGAGAATCTATTAGAGCCTGTGCTACACCAATTAGTGAAGTTAAAAATGCAAAAATTACAACTATTGAGACAAAAGAAGACAAAGAAGTTACAAAACTTCAAAAGTTTTGGGTTCAAGAAGATGTATCTCAATGTGGTTATTGTCAATCAGGGCAAATCATGAATGCAGCAGGACTTCTAAAGAAAAATGCAAATCCAAATGATGATGAAATTGTATCTGCTATGAATGGAAATATTTGTAGATGTGGTACATACAACAAAATCAAAACAGCTATCAAAGCTGCAAGGGAGGCTTAAGATGGAAAGAAGAGAGTTTATAAAAACAAGTACACTTGCAGCATCAGCTTTTGTAATAGCTATGCATGTTCCTCAAAAATCAAGAGCAGCTGAAGGTTCAGCACCTGCACAACAAAAAGAGTTAACACCAAATGCCTTTGTAGAGATCAAGTCAGACAATACAGTAAATTTCTATATTGGACAAGTTGAGATGGGTCAAAATACATATACATCTTTAGCTATGTGTATTGCAGAAGAGTTAAATGTAAATTGGGAAGAGATTAATATCCTAGCAGCTCCAGTAGCTCCTGCGCACAATCATGTATGGGGACCATTTATGTTAACTGGTGGTTCATCTTCGATTATTGCAAAACAAAATGAGTTTAGAAAAGTAGGAAGTGCTTTAAATATTATGTTAAGACAAGCTGCTGCTAAAAAGTGGAAAGTAAGAGCTTATGATGTAGTAGCAAAAGATGCAATGCTTATAAATAAAAGAACAAAACAAAAGCTTCCTTTTGGGGATTTTGTAGCTGATTTAGCAAAGATGAAAGTTCCAGCTAATCCAAAAATCAAAGATCTAAAAGACTGCACTATTATTGGTAAACCTGTAAAAAGACATCCAAAAGAAGCTTGGGCAAAAGCAAAGGGAGAAGCACAGTTTGGTATAGATATTAGAGTTCCTAATATGAAATATGCAGCTGTTTTACATCCTACAATTTTTGGTGCAACTCTAAAAAGTTTTGATGCAAGTGCTGCACTTAAAAGAGATGGAGTTATAAAAGTAAAACAACTACCTAATGCTATTGCTGTGATTGCCGATAAATGG
>Ga0098063_1000182_pt1 | contig 13158 bp, 13 predicted proteins | sample 24_taG_FD_77065 | JGI IMG/M metagenome (GOLD analysis project Ga0098063, IMG submission 77065) | Marine viral communities from Cariaco Basin, Caribbean Sea - 24_WHOI_OMZ | ecosystem: Environmental > Aquatic > Marine > Oceanic | place: Caribbean Sea: Cariaco Basin | collected 2014-11-08 | reverse complement strand
GACCTTGTAAATAATCTCTTTTAGAAGCTTCATAAGCTCTAACACCATCCCAAGTTGCCCATTGTGTATCAGTGTCAATATTCATTTTAATAACACCATACTCAATTGACTCTCTAATTTCTGATAACTCAGAACCTGAACCACCGTGGAATACAAAATCAACAGTTTTTGCATCTACATTGTGTTTTTCAGAAATAAACTTTTGTGAGTTATCTAAAATCTTTGGAGATAATACAACGTTTCCTGGCTTATAAACACCATGAACATTACCAAATGATGCTGCAATTGTGAAGTTTTCACTTACAGTAGATAATTGCTCGTATGCATAACATACTTCTTCTGGTTGAGTATATAATAAAGCGTTGTCTACATCAGTATTATCAACACCATCTTCTTCTCCACCAGTAATACCTAACTCAATTTCAATCATCATATCAAGCTCATTCATAGTCTTGAAATACTCAACACATGTCCCGATATTTTCTTCTAAAGACTCTTCAGATAAATCTAACATATGAGAAGTATATAAAGGTCTTCCAGTTTTTTCAAAATGCTTCTTACCAGCATCTAATAAACCATCAATCCATGGTAAAAGTTTTCTTGCAGCGTGGTCAGTATGTAAAATTACTGGTACACCGTAAGCTTCTGCCATAGTATGAACGTGATTTGCTCCACTTACAGCTCCAAGTACAGCTGCATCTGAAGTTTTTAAACCTTTACCTGCGTAATATCCTGCCCCACCATTTGAAAATTGAACAATAATAGGAGAGTTAACTTTAGCTGCTGATTCTAATACAGCATTTACAGAATCAGTTCCTACAACATTTACTGCTGGAATTGCAAACTTATTCTCTTTTGCATAAGCAAATAACTTCTTTGCTTCACTACCTGTTAATACTCCTGGTTTAACTACATCTAATACACCCAAACTTGTCTCCTTGTGTTTTAATAAATTTATTTAATTACGATTTTTGCTTTTGATCTTAAATTGTCAGCGATTTTTTTAACTTTCTTGTTATATTCGTTACCTAATAACATTTGCGTAATATTACCCTTAACTTCATTAAAAGATAATGACTTACCAGCTTTTTTATCTTCTAAATAGATAACATGGTAACCAAACTGTGTCTTAACAGGAGTTTTTGTGTATGAATTTTTATTTAATTTTTTAGCTGCTGCTGAGAATTCTGGAACCATTTGAGTTTCAGGGAAGTTACCTAAGAATCCACCTTTTTTACCAGTAGGTCCAATAGATTTAGACTTAGCTAAAGCAATAAATTTTGATTTTTTGTTTGAAGCACCATTGATTTGAGAAATGATATTTTTTGCTTCAGATTCAGTTTTTACTAAAATGTGTCTTGCTTTTAAAGTTGTAGGAATTTTAAATCTTTCTTTATTTTTGTTATAGAAATCTTTTTTCTTACTATCAGAAATTTTGATTTTTTTAATCTCATTTCTTTGCCATACTTCAAAAGCTAAATCTAATTTCATCTTTTTTAAAGCATTTTTGTAATCTTTATCATTTTCAATTCCATTTGCTAATGCATTTTGAGCTAAAAGTTTCTTATTTATGATCTGTTCTAAAACTTGTTTTTGAGCATTTTTTGGTAATTTACTAAAATCAATTCTTGGGTCTTGTAATACTAATGCAACATCAGCTTTAGTAATTTTTTCCCCATTTACACTTGCATAATAATCTGCCGCACTTAAAGTCGCTGCACCTAATGCAAGCGTTGCTACTGCGCTTAAAACTAGTTTTTTCATATTTTTCCTTAGAAATTTTTATTTGGGTTATTTTAGCTATACTTGGTTAATAGAAAGTTAATCTATACTTATACAAGAACCATCAAAACACAGCTCCAAAAGAAATTTCAAAATTTTCCTTAAAAAACCTTTAAATTTTGTTTTTTTTATGGTACAATTCCGACAAAATTTAAATTTAACTTAAATTTAAGGGATCGAAATATATGAGAATTTTAATAATCGAAGATGAAATAACATTAAATAGAACACTGCAAGAAGGTCTTACTGATTTTGGTTACCAAGTAGATGCAGCTGAAAACTATAAAGATGCTGAATACTTTATAGATATTAGAAACTATGACTTAGTTTTAACTGACTGGATGTTACCAGACGGTGATGGAATTGAGTTATGTAAAATCGTAAAAAACAGAAGTTCAAGAACTGCTGTTGTAATTATCTCTGCTAGAGATGATAAAGAATCTGAAATTGAAGCTTTAAAATCAGGTGCTGATGACTTTATTAAAAAGCCATTTGACTTTGATATTCTATTAGCTAGAATCGAAGCTAGATTAAGATTTGGTGGAACTAACGTAATTGAGATTGATGATTTATCAATTAATCCTGATGAAGAGAAGATCGAATATGCTGGTGAAGAGATCGAATTAAAAGGTAAGCCATTTGAGGTATTAACTCACTTAGCTAGACACAGAGATCAAATTGTATCTAAAGAGCAATTATTAGATGCTATCTGGGAAGAACCAGAATTAGTAACTCCAAACGTAATTGAAGTTGCTATTAACCAAATTAGACAAAAAATGGATAAACCATTAAATATTTCTACTATTGAAACAATTAGAAGAAGAGGATACAGATTCTGTTATCCAAACACGACTGAAGACGAATAGTAAATACTTATAAAAATCCTTAACAAAGGTCTAAGAGAAGATGGAAAGTAAGAGTATATATAAACAGTTTTATACTAAGTTAATTATTGCTACTTCACTTTTCATCATCACACTTTCTTTTATTTTCTACGAATACACAAGAAGTACAGTTTATGAAAACATACAAAAAAACATGCTTCAAGATGCAAAAGAACTATTTAAAACATACAACAATGGAAAAACTTCTAGCTCAAGTTTTAAAATAATTCAAAACGACGATATATCTATTGATTTAGTAACAAACAAAAAACTAAAAAACCATAAATTTTCCACATATAAAATTGGTGAGAACTTTTATATTAAACTACTATATCCTATTGATCTAAAAAATCAACAGTTTTTACAAATCAAAAGAAATATAAACTTTGAGAGAGAATTAATCTATTCACTTATTTTCAAAAATCTTTTCATTCTTGCAATTCCAGGTTTTTTACTTATGCTTTTATACTCACTAGCAGTGTCAAAGTCACTACTAAAACCAATTATTCAAATAAACAACAAACTATCAAATATGGATGAAAACTCTTTAACTCAAATTGATAAAAAAGATTTACCAATAGAGTTTCACTCTTTATCTGATTCTATTAACTCACTTACAAATAGAATTGAAACCTATGTGAAGTTTAAAAAAGAGTTGTTTATTGGTGCTGCTCATGAGTTAAAAACACCACTTGCTGTAATGAAATTAAAAAATGAAGTAACTCTTAGAAAAAAAAGAGAAATTGAAGCTTATGAAGAGACACTTCAACTAACAGTAAAACAAATAGATGATATGAATAAAATGATTTCATCAATTTTAGATATTGGACGTGCTGAAGGGGCTCAGTTCGAGCAAACAACAGATTTAGATTTAGTTGAATATATGAAGAAAAAAGCAAATGATTACAGAATGTTAAGTGCACAAAAAAATATCATTATTACATTTTTCTCAAATGTAAATTATCTTCATACTTCTATGCAAGTTACTTTATTCAATCAAATACTTCAAAACTTTGTGCAAAATGCTATTAAGTTTACTCCTGAAAATCAATCAATTGCAATAAGACTTAAAAAAAGTAAAGGCAAAATTATCATCACAGTTACTGATGAAGGAACTGGAATTGATGAAAAAGTTGATTTATTTGCACCATTTAAAAGATTTGGAAATCAAAGTGGTGTAGGATTAGGACTGTTCTTAGCAAAAAATGCAGCAGATGCTCTAAGAGCTAAAATATCTTTGAAAAATAGAAAAGATGGAAAGTCTGGATGTGTTGCAAAGCTTGTACTTAACAACCCATCAAAACTAAAAAACTTATAATCTAAAATAAGTTTGCGTGTTCAATCTTAGTACATTTGTTTTGTACTACTTTCATTCCTGCTTCTTGTGCTTTTTGTGCAGCTTCATTGTTTACTAAACCTAATTGAGTCCATACAGTATCAATATCACCTCTAGCAATACAAGCATCAACAACTGCAGCAATTGCATTTGGTTTTCTAAAGATATCAACCATATCAATTTTAAATGGAATCTCTTCTAGACTTCTATATACTTTTTCACCTAAGATTTCATCTTCTTTTGGATAAATAGGAACAATTTTAAATCCAGCATTTTGTAAATATTTTGCAACTCTATTTGAAGCTTTCTCTTCATTTGGTGAAAGTCCAGCAATTGCAATTGTTTTTGTATTTTTAAAAATCTCTATAATCTCTTCATTGTTTGAATTAACACTTGGGAATTCGCACTCCATATTATCTCCTTAGTTATAAATTAGTGCATACATTATAATTAGTTTTGTTTAACTTATCAATATATTTATATGATTTATTATTAGAATATCATTTAAAAACAATAAAATTTGAAAAATATAAATATTAGGAATTAAAATGCAAAGACTATTTATATATGGAACTTTAGCTCCAGGTAGACCAAATGAACATAAACTAAGTGATATAGAAGGTTCATGGCAAAAAGCCTATGTGTATGGAAGTTTAAAAGAAGAAGGCTGGGGAGCATCTATGGGTTATCCTGGACTTATTTTAGATAACAGTGATAATAAAGTAGAAGGATTTTTGTTTTCATCAAATGAATTAGATAAAAAATTTGAACAATTAGATGAGTTTGAGGGAGTTGAATACCAAAGAGTACTTACAAAAGTAGAACTTGAAAATAAAGAAGTTGTAGAAGCATATGTTTATGCTCTAAAAGAAAACTAGATTTTGTCTAGTTTTCCTTGAACATAAGCTTTTACTTCATCATAATAGATTGTTTCTTTAAAGTCGTCAAACTTTGCACCAGAAGCATTTACATGTCCTCCACCATTTGCAAGTTTTCCAGCCATTGCTGCAACATCTACTTTTCCATCAGCTCTAAATGAAGCATTACCTTTTCTTCCAACATCAATAAAGAAATCATAATCAGTATTAGCCTTTAAAAAAGCATTTGCTGGAATTGAAATAGAACCTAAAGTATAAGTTAATAAACCTTTGTGACCTTTGTATGTAACAGTAAGCTCATCTTTTATATCAGCTAAGCTTTTTACTAAATACTTAGCACTTAAGTTATCTAAAGTATCATCTTTTTCATCAAGTTGTAAAAACTCTTTTTTGAAAAAATGCACTTGATTATCAAGTTTGATATTTCCATCTGCTTCATCTAAAAACTCAACAGATTTTTTTAATAAAAAGATTCTATAGTCTCTATTTAAATCTGCAAATAAAGTATTGTTAATCTCTCTTGCTTTTGAAACCATCATTAGTAAAACTTTTCCAAACTCAAAGTTTTTAACTTGGTCATCAAGCCAAATATCAACTGCATTTATTGAATCAACTAAAGGTTTCATCCAAGTACTTGTATTACAGTCAAAACCATCGTGTTCTTCAAACATATAATCATATACGATTTTAGTTGCACATCTTGATGTATCTAAAAAATACCAATCAAAAGCATCAGCACTTTTTTGACCACTTGCATGATGGTCTAATAATTGAAGTTTAATATTAAAACCATCTGCAATAAGCTTTTTGATCTCTTTATCTAAATCTTTTGATTCACCATATGTAAGGTTTAAATCAGAAATTATAAAAAGAATCTCTTCTTCTTTAAACTCTAAAATCTGCTCTAAAACCTTTTTAATACTTAACTTTACTTCTAAACCATAATTAGCATTATAAAAGAAACCTTTTTTAAAATACTCTTTTGTAATTAAATGACATCCATATCCATCTAAATCTGTATGTGAAATATGAAATAGAATCATGAAGCGATATCTTTTAGTGTAAGTTCTTTTAGGAAATCATTGATTTTTGATTGTAAATTGTTTAATAATGGCCAAATAGTACATAACATTCCCACTTGACTTGGACAATCATTGATAGATGGTGAACACTCAAATACTGATGGCATTTTTTCTTCAGCTGCAGTTGTGATTTCTAAAATAGTAATTTCATCCCAAGTTTTCTTTAGGGCAAATCCACCATTTACTCCTCTGTGAGATACAACTAAATCGTGTTTTGCAAGATTCTGCATAATTTTAGCTAAAAATGATTTTGATATATTCAACTCTTTTGATAATACATCTACGTTCTTTGGATCTTCACTTTTTGCAATAGAGATCAAAGAAAGAAGTGCATATTCACTCTTTTTTGTTAATAACATTTATATTCCGATTAAATTTAATTGCTTTATTTTACAAGAAGTATTATTAAGATTTGTTATTAAAAGAGAATCTTTTTTGATATTCTTAGATAAATAATATATTTCTATAATTTTTGAGCAAAAAAAAAGGGACATAGATAAAATCTACATCCCTTTTTTATAATATTCTAATTTAAAAAAATTATTTAGCTCTGATTCCTAAAGAAGCTACTAATTCTACGAAACCAGCGTAGTTTGTTCTTCTTAAGTATGCTAAAAGTCTTTTTCTCTTACCAACCATTTTTAAAAGACCTAATCTTGAAGAGTGATCTTTCTTGTTAGTTTTTAAGTGCTCAGTTAAAACTTTAATTTGCTCTGATAAAATTGCAATTTGAACTTCTGATGAACCAGTGTCACCATCTTTCTTTGCGTACTTTGCTATAATCTGTGCTTTTACGTCCTGATCTAAAGCCATGTTGACCTCCTAATAGGTATAATTAATTTATTCACTTTTCAATTAAAGTGGACGCGAATTATATTTAAAGTTATATTAAAGCTTCCTTTAACAAACTTATTTAAAATAGTTTTCTAAACTTTGAACAAAATCTTTTGTTTCAAGATTTAAACTATTAAAAGAGATTGGCTCTTTGATTTGCATTTTTATAATAAATGGCACAAATAAAGCCTCATTTTTAGGTAAAGCTTTTCCTGCATTTTCTAAAACAATTGGAACTATTTTTACATCTGGATATTTTTTAGCAATATGCCCTATTCCATTTTTAAATTTCTGTAATTGTTCAGCTTCACCTCTACTTCCTTCTGGAAATATTATTAGCTTTCTTTTTTCTTCAATTGCTTTAAAAACTTCATCTAATGGATGTTTTCCTGCATCTTTTTTTACTTTTCTATTAATTGGAATAATTCCAATTAAATTTAAAGATATCCATTTTAAATACTTATTTTTAAAGAAATAATCACTTGCAGCAACAGGCGAAATATTTGTAACCTCATCGATTTTATACATACTCATAATTGCTAAAATATCCAAGTGACTATTATGATTTGCAATAATTATATAAGGCTCATCTTTTGGAAGATTGTTTATGTTTTTTATACTAATTCCACTTACTAAAATAATAAAAGGTTTTACAAAAATGGCAAAAAATAGCTTTTTATACATAAAAATTCCTAGTAATATAAGTAGTAAACATAATGAAAAAACAGTGGTGCAGTATAAGTTAAACTATCAATTCTATCAATAATTCCACCATGACCAGCAATCATATTACTAGCATCTTTTACACCTACATCTCTTTTTACCATTGATACAACCACATCACCTATAAAACCACCAACACTTATTATAAGTCCTGCACCAATTGCTTCTAAAGTTGAAAATGGCGTTAAATATGAAAATATTACAGCTAAAATTGTTGTTAAAACAACTGCTCCTAAAAAACCTTCAACAGTTTTATTTGGGCTTACTTTTGGAATGATTTTTCTTTTCCCAAAACTCTTACCACACACATACTGTAAAATATCATTTAACTCAGTTAAAAATACTAAAAACAGAACCATCATAGCACCACTTACTAAGTCAATTGAAGGAAGCATTAGTAAATATGCAACATGACTTATACTAAATACAAATAGCATCACTCCCCATTGAATCTTACTAGTATTATTAATAAAACCATCAGTATCACCTATTAGCATTTGTCTAAAAGGTAAAAATAAAAATAGATAAACAGGAATACAAATAATAAAAACTTCATACCACTGTATATAAGCAAAATAGTATTGGAAAAGTATTACTAAATATCCATAAAAAATGATTCTTCTATCAGTTAATCTAGTAGGAATTAAAGTAAAATACTCTTTTAATGCAAGATAACTTAAAAGAGCAAAAAAGATCATCGCAACAATATCATTTATAAAAACAGCACTTGCAAAAATCAAAATCATATAAAGCCAAGATTTTGTTCTATCATATAGCTCTGTATATGGTTTATCATTCTTTTTTTGAAGATACTTCACTATTATAAATGCAATAATTAATATTACAAAAATTACTGCGAAAGTTGTAAGAATATTACTATTTAAAAGATTCATTTATTTGCCTTATTCCATCTATTAACCATAGTTAAAACAGCCAAAACTAAAGCTGTTGCTAAAATTATATTTAGAAGCATTGAGCTTAAACCAAATGCAAAAAGTAGTGATATAAAACCAATTACAAAAGCCCTATCACTTTTACCCATAGGCCCATCATATCTTCTATCATCATAAACAGCTTGTGAGCTTATACCTATAAACTCTGTAAAGATTGAAACGACTACAAATAAAACTACAATAATTGGATTTATTAAAAATGCAAAAGGTAAATAAAGCATTGCATCAGATACCACATCTGCTAATTCATTTAACATAGCACCTTTTTTTGTTTTCATATTATGCTCTTTTGCAAGCATGCCATCTATAGCATTTAAAGCCATTCTAATAAACATAACAAAAGGTATCAAAAATAAAAAGTATTTATTTACTAAACCTAATAAAACAAAGCCACCTCCAAGTATAGAGAGTATCCAAGCCCATACTGTAACTTCATTTGCACTAACACCTTTTTGAGCTAATTTATTAACAATTGGTCTTAATAGATTTTGAAATTTTGGTTTTAAGTCATAAATAGTGATTTTTTATCCTTTAAAAATAATCTTTAGTTAATTGCATATATTATCAGTGTATAAATAAATAACTTGTTAAATGTTCTACGGTCTTTTTTCATTATAAAAAGCTAGTTTTTTTATGGTATAATTAAACTAAATTAAAGAAAAGGATAGATTAGATGACTCAATGTCCAGAAATTCTTGATAACCCTTCTAATCCACTTTTCAAATTAAATGAAAGTGAGACTTACCTTTTTAAAGAGGCAAAAGAGTTATTAGAAAATGAACACTATTTATACTCTATTTATGCAATCTACAACTGTGTAATAGTTAACCTTCAAAGAAGACTTGAGCACTTTGGGATCGAAAACTTGTTTAATGTTATGGATAAAAAAGAGAACTATAATAAAACAGGAAGTAACCAAAAAGATAGATGGTTAAATGTAAATGAGTACAAAACAATAGGTTATGCAAGAAAATTAAATATTATTAATCACTTTACAAACGATATTATTACGGCTTTATATTGGATGAAATCTAATACAAAAGAGGAAGAAAACAAAAGTATTACTCAACAAGAAGTATGTGCATTAGCATATCTATTAGAAAAAAATCTTTTCTCAAAAGAGTTTAAATTAGATATGAGAAACAATACCACGCAAGCTTCATCAACTCAAAGAAGAAGAAAAAATGATATGCAAAATGATATGGAACTTCTAAATCAAACCCATCAAGAACTACTTTTTAAAAAGGGTTTAAATAGCTTTCAAAAAGAGTTAAAAAAAGATGAGAAGAAAAACCCATACTTATTAGATAAATATATTTAAAGTGCATTAAATATATAAATCGCATAATATCCACATATAAAATACACCTTTTTTGATATTAATAATAAATAACTTTCTTATAATTATGTTATAATTATTAAGAAATTGATAACCAAGGGAAGCCAGTGACAAAAATACTTATTGTAGAAGATTCTAAAACTTATAATACTACTTTAATGTCTCTGCTTAGAACCCCCAAATATGAAATAACTCAAGCTTTTAATTTAAAAGATGCAAAAGAGCTTATTCAAACAACAAAGTTTGATTATATAATTTTAGATTTGATTTTACCAGATGGTAATGGTGATGATTTAATTTTATATTTATCAAAAAGATCACTAAAACCAAAAATTATTGTTCTTACAGGAAACCATGATATTCAAAGAAGGAATTTTTTATTTGATCATGGGGTAATTGATTATTATTCAAAAGATATTCCAATAAAAATGATTACTAAAGATATCAAAAAGTTAATTGATGATTTAGATAAAAATCAAAATAAAAATATCTTAGTTGTAGATGATTCAAACTTTGTACTTGAATCTATAAAAGATATTTTAGAGGTTAAAAACTATAATATTCATACAGCTCTTAATCCTATTGAAGCCCTTGAATTACTAAAACAAGATATTAAAATAGATCTAATCTTTTTAGATTTAGAGATGCCAAAAATGAGCGGAATTGAGTTTCTAGAAAAGATAAAAAGAAAAGACTCTTTTAAAACTATTCCAGTGATTATTCTATCAAGTAGTGAAGATAGACAAAAATATACAAGAGTTTTAAAACATGGAGCTATTGATTTTATTAGAAAGCCATTTTTAACTGAAGAGATTTTATTAAAAGCTGATTTACATATTTCGCAAGCTGATTATTTAAGACAAATAGCAACTCAAGCAAAAGAGCTTGAAGAATACAAAAGAGTTTTAAATGCAAGTGATATGGTAAGTAAAACGAATGCCCATGGAATCATCAAAGAAGCAAATGATAAATTCTGTGAAGTAAGTGGTTATTCCCAAGAGTTTTTAATAGGAAAATCGCACAAAGTTATTCGTCATCCAGATATGCCTAAAAAAGTATTCAAAGAGTTATGGTCTAGTATACAAGATCATAAAACTTTCAAAGGTATTATTAAAAACAAAAGAAGAGATGGTAGCTCATACTATGTAGATGCAACTATTTCACCTATTATTGGACTTGATGGAAATATTCAAGAGATTATTGGAATTAGACATGATATTACAGATGTTATGAACCCTAAAAAGCAACTTATAGCTGATCTTTCATATATAGAAAGTCCTATCTTAATCTTTTTACAAATTGCAAATTATGATCTGTTTAAAGAGTTTTACTCAGAAACACTAATGCACACTTTTGAGTTTGAGTTAGAACAAGTAATATTAAACTATTTCCCACAAGATTCAAACCTAAAAAAAGTTTATAATCTAAGTAATGGCTTATTTGGTTTTATGAAAAATGAAAAGTTTGATGAAAAACAACTTGTTACTTCACTAAAAGAGGTAATTGAGAAGTTTAAACAAATTGGTATTTCTTTTAAAGAGACAAACTATGATATTGATATTTGTATTAGTTTTGCAACAGAAGGAAACCATATTTTAGATGATGTTTATATTGGAATACAACATGGTTTAAAATATAAAATCCCAATTGTTTATGCAAAAAATTTCCACAGACGTGCACAAATTGAAGCAAGAAATAAACTAAAAAGTATTGGTATGATTAAAGATGCCCTTTCAAACAATGGAAGTTTTACATCTTTTTTCCAACCTATTATTAATAATACTACAAATGAAATAGACAAATATGAATCTTTGATTAGACTAATAGATGAAGAAGGAAATATAATATCACCTTTTCAGTTTTTAGATGTAGCTAAAAAAACTGGTTATTACTCTGATATTACAGAACTAGTAATCAACAACTCTTTTAAAGCCTTAGCCTATACAAATAAAGAGATTACAATAAATCTATCTTCATCAGATATAGAAAACAACTACATAAGAGATCTTCTTTGGCAGCTAGTTACAAAAGAAGAGCATATAGGAAGAATCACTTTTGAGCTTCTTGAAGATGAAGAAGTAAGAGACTTTGAACTAGTTAAAAACTTTATTTTACAAAGTAAACTAAAAGGGCAAGTAAAAATTGCCATTGATGACTTTGGTTCAGGATATTCAAACTATGAAAGATTATTAGAGTTCCAACCAGATATTCTAAAAATCGATGGCTCTTTGATAAAAAATATTGTAACTGATGATTATAGTAGACACGTTGTAGAATCAATAATAGTTTTTGCTAAAAAACAAAATATTAAAACAATTGCTGAGTTTGTTGTAAATGAGGAAATTTTAAATACTATAAAAGATTTAGGGATAGATTATTCTCAAGGATATTACCTAGGTGAGCCTAAGAGACTCTTCTAGATAAATCATCCACCTGTTTCATAAAATGCTCTTGTAGATGTTTCATTATCATCTTTATCAGACCATTTATTTTTTTCTGGTTTATTTTGTAAAACTTTTTTCAAAATAGCTACTGCTTCATCAATTTTATTGTTTTGAACAGCATCTTTAATACTCATAGCATCTTCAAAATATAAACATGGAATTAAGAAACCTTCAGCTGTAAGTCTAATTCTATTACAGGCTGCACAGAAATCATCTTTGTGTGGTTCAATAATACCAAACTGATATCCATCTTCTAATTCATAATATTGTGCTGGTGAGCTTGTATCTCTTGGAACTTCTTTAAAATTTGCATATTTTTGAGATACCATCTCTTTTATTTCATCTGATGTTAAACCTTTTGCTCCATCTTTTGCATGGTGGTTTTCCATAAATTCAATAAACCTAACTGTGTATCCTCTTTCTTTACAGAAATCTAATACTTCTACAATATCTTTATCATTGATTCCTTTAATAGGAACACAATTTATTTTAATTTTTAAACCTGCATCATCTGCTGCTTGAATACCTTTTAAAACTGTTTCTAAAACATTTTTTTGAGCTATCTTTGCTGCTACATCTGGTTTTAAAGTATCAAGTGAAACATTAATTCTTTTTAGACCTGCGTCTTTTAATTTTTGAGCTACTTTTGGTAGTAAAAAACCATTTGTTGTAAGTGCTAAATCAATATCATTTTTATAATCATATACCATCTTTAAAAATTGATCTAAGCCCTCTCTTAAAAGAGGTTCACCACCTGTGATTCTTACTTTTTTAATACCTTCGTCAATTGATACTTTTATAAATTTAAATAAATCTTCATATGATAATAAGTTTTCTTTTGGAACCCAAGAAAAAGGCTTTTCTGGCATACAGTATTGACATCTAAAATTACATCTTTCTGTT
>Ga0098063_1000181_pt1 | contig 13206 bp, 7 predicted proteins | sample 24_taG_FD_77065 | JGI IMG/M metagenome (GOLD analysis project Ga0098063, IMG submission 77065) | Marine viral communities from Cariaco Basin, Caribbean Sea - 24_WHOI_OMZ | ecosystem: Environmental > Aquatic > Marine > Oceanic | place: Caribbean Sea: Cariaco Basin | collected 2014-11-08 | reverse complement strand
TCTTTATTAAATACCCGTTGTGTGGTGTCAAGTAAGCTGCAAGCCTATCAACACGTGCGCTCATCGATATTAAACTTTGGCATATTGGACTTCGTTGGATTAAGCAGTGCCAATCCTGTTGATTGTGATTATATTTGTCGTCAAATTGCTCAAACGGTTGAGCAGCAAGATACTCGATTAAAAAACGTTCGAGTCTCATTAGATATTGGCGCGGTCGATGTCAATCAGCTGTGTTTTTCTATTGAAGCTTTACTAAAAGTTTATCCAGCACAAGAGCTGGTCAGTTTTGATGCGTTCTTTGAGCCAAGCTCTCAGCGTTACTTAATAAAATAATCATTATTTATTTAATGCAATAAATACTCTCACCGCTCAATCTATGTCGTTGGCAGCGATCAATATACTGAGGCATCATGGACAGTTTACTTCCTTACTTTGAGCATGAGCTTAGCCTGTTTAATAAACAGTCAAAAGAATTTGCCAAGAAATATCCCAAGATAGCCAATCGGCTATTGATGGGGCACGATACGGTAGATGATCCACATATTGAGCGCCTTATTCAGTCTTTTTCGTTGATTAGCGCGCGCATCAATAAAAAGCTGGACGATTCATACGCTGACTTTACCGAATCCTTATTAGAAGTGGTTTATCCTGATTACCTCAAACCTTTTCCATCGGTCTCTATTGCGCAGTTTAATTTAGGCGTACAGGGCAATGTGATGAGTGAGGCGGTTTTAGTTCCTAAACAAAGCCCATTTGCCACACAAAAAATAAACGGGACGCCGTGTCAGTTCCAGTCAACTCAAGATGTGACTTTACTGCCGCTACAGATAGATAACGTTAGTTTTGAGACTCACCAAGAAGTGTACGACAATCAGCATGGAATGCTTAATGGTTGTATTAGTATTAAATTTAAAGGTCTTAATCCGAGCTTTGATTATCAAGCGTTATTAAATCATTCGCTAGATTTATATGTAGATGAAGATGCAAGTCAAGGTACAAGCCTTTGGGACTTGTTGTGGTGTGATGTGAGACAAACCCATCTACAAGGCAAGCAAGAAAACAAGGTATCGGGTAGTCCGTTCGAGATTATAGGCTTTGACCCTGAGCAGAAAATTCTTCCAAGTCATCGAGTGAGTAATGCGGCCTCTGCCTTGTTAAAGGAATACTTTTATTTTCCTGAAAAGTTCAATTTTTTACGTCTAAATCTTGGAAAAATTTGCCCTGATTTAAAGATCGATAGCAATGGCTTTGAGATACGCTGTTATTTTAAATTTGATAAAAAAAACACCATCCGGCTAAAAAATCTACAGCAACTGAGTGCCAGTAGCATCAAGCTATTTTGCACACCCGTCGTCAACTTATTCAAGGCAGCCGCCAAACCCATTCAAGTCACTCATCGTTCTATCTATTATGATTTGGTGCCCGATACCCGTGCATTGTTTCAGCATGAAATCTATGAAGTTAATAAAGTTATAGAATCCAAACAGAGTGACAATCGTTTAATACAGCGTGAATACCATCCATTTTATGCGCTCAATCATTATGAGCAGCAAGATGACGGTCGTTATTACCATATCAAACGTGATAAGGATATGGCTGAGTTCAAGCAAGGTTTTGAATATCAGATTATGTTCGTGGAAAAAAACCGTGAAGATTTATCCGGCGCGGTGAGCATGAGTGCTTCTTTATTGTGTACCAATAGAGACTTGCCAGCCCAAGTAGTGTTTGGTCAAAGCCGCGGCGATTTGTTTAGCGAAGGGATGACAGGTTTTAGCAGTTTGTCGTTATTAAAGCAGCCGACCAGAACGGCACGGTTTGAATATACAGGCGAAGAGCGTTGGCGCTTGATATCGCTGATTAGTCTAAACTTTTTATCATTGGCTGCTCAAGATGCGGAGCTAATGAAAGAGTATCTGTCGCTATATGATATTACCCAATCCGCTTCTAATAAACTCTTGGTTGAAGGTATTGTCTCTGTTGCAACCAGTATTAAAGCTCGACGTATTCAGCGTTTGCCGCAACCGGGGTTTGTACGCGGTACGGTGATTGATATTCAAATTAACCAAAAGAATTTTGCTGGGGTCAGTATCCGCCAGTTTGCCCATTTATTGGCGCATGTTTTTGGTTATCACGCCAGTTTAAATAGCTTTGTTGAAGTGTCTATAAGCGACGCTGTTACCAAAGAGGAGATATATAGATGTCAACCGCGCAGTGGTCTCAGTCCTCTTATTTAACCGATCTAATCGCTGCGCCGCAAACCTATGAGCTATTGCAAGCGCTGCGTTTAATTGAGCGCGAAGTCAGTATGGGGCATACGCCTATTGAAGTGCGCTACCGTGCCTCGTTGTCACTGGCGTATCCGCAAGCTGAAATTGAGTCGATGGCGCTCATGGCTCAAGAAAATATGGAAGGCAGTGCTAGTTCAGTAAAGGCGGATCAAGTAAAGAGTAGGCAGATAGAGGTCTATCCAGCAGTTATCGGACTCACAGGTCCATTGGCGGCCTTGCCAGCGATGTATACCGATCATCTGGCATCGCGAGTCAATCATGCAAAAGATAAAGCAGCACCGGCATTTTTAGATTTGTTTAATCATCGTTTAACCGACTTATATGTGCAGGCGAGTTGGTTTTATAACTTGCCATTACAGTATGAGATAAATAATAAAAAGGACAGTTATCTACTGAGCTTGCGGGCGCTTGCGCGGCAGCCGAAGAAACTCACAGCAATCGATAGCTTGATTGCCTATGCTGGCATGATTGCACCAGGGCGTCTGACTGCCGATCAATTGTCGCATGTGTTGTCGCATTTTTTGGATAGTACCGTTAGTGTCGAGCAGTTCGTGCCTGAATGGTTTGATCTGCCCGCAAGTGAGCAAACAGCACTTGGTGGGCAGCACGCCGCACTTGGGCTCTCTGCATTTTGCGGCGCGCGTGTCGTACAGTTTGATAGCAAAATTAGAATCGTATTTCACCAGTTAGATGCCAAGCGTTATTTAAGGCTGTTACCAGCGGGTGACATGTATCACATCATTATTGACTTTATTCGCAAATGGTGCGGTGTGAGCTTGGCAGTTGAGATGCAATTGGAGTTAGATAAGCAATATATCACCCCTTTGTCATTATCTGAAAATAGTTTTGGCGGTTTGGGTCAGGGCGGGTTTTTGGTGTCGCAGCCTGCGACGAAGCATCATGATGACACTCGTTATGCGTTGCCTATTCAGTAAATATTTTATTACCAATGGATAGGTTGCTTGTCTATTTATCAGCAATCCTAAGTTTTATATAGGTAGGTTTTACCTATAGTGAAGAGTTATAAATTAGTTTTACAAAAATGATATGCAGTCTATTAAAAATGCCAAAGGAAAAGGTTTATGAGCCAGTTAAAAGCTGTAATTACCCGCTTGAGTCCAAGTTGCCGACAGTGTTTGCAGCAGGCAGCTAGGCTTTGTATCAATAACGGGCACCGTGAAGTTGATACGGTTCATCTGCTACACGAACTGATTGCTACCCCGTACAATGATGTGGCTCAAATACTCAAAGCTAATAAGATTAGCCAGCAATCACTCTTAGCAGACATAACAGATTCGCTCAATACCTTTGGGCAGGCAACAGGTCTAACGCCTGTATTTAGTCAAAGCTTGATGGCGTTATTAGAAGATGCGTGGGAGCTTGCCAGTAGCCAATATAATAAAAGTGATAATAACAGTCCTCTAGAAATCCGCTCTGGACATATATTGCTCGTGCTATTAGCGTATGAGCGTTATCAGCCATTATTAAAAACCCTTCCTGAGCAGCTACAGTATATTGATCGTTTTACCCTAAAAGATGATTATGAGCGTCAGTGTCTTGGCAGTACTGAAGGCAGTGGCACTATTCAATCAGCCAAGGTGGCGTTAGGTGAGAATGTCAATACCAATAGTGATAGGTCTGATAACAGTGACACGCAATCAGAACTAAGCCAGACCACCAAAATAGCAACTCCTGCGCTAGATAAATATACTTATGATTTGACCGCAAAGGCCAGTGCCGATCAAATAGACCCAGTGATAGGTCGTGAGTTTGAGATTCATCAGCTGATTGATATCTTGATTCGTCGTCGTCAAAACAATCCTATTTTGACAGGTGAGGCAGGCGTTGGTAAAACAGCTGTGGTAGAGGGATTGGCGCAAAAAATAGTCGCCGGTCAAGTCCCTGATCAGCTCAAAGACGTGACGATACGCAGTCTCGATATGGGGCTATTGCAAGCTGGGGCGAGTGTCAAAGGTGAATTTGAGAACCGTCTAAAGCAAGTCATCGAAGAAGTACAAGCCTCGCTACAGCCGATTATCTTGTTCATCGATGAAGCGCATACCTTGATTGGCGCTGGCGGGCAGGCAGGTCAGAATGATGCGGCTAATTTATTAAAGCCTGCGCTGGCTCGTGGTGAGCTGAGAACCATTGCTGCGACGACATGGTCGGAGTACAAAAAATACTTCGAAAAAGACGCTGCATTGTCACGTCGCTTTCAGGTAGTCAAGGTCGATGAGCCTGATATCGATACGGCAGTGGCGATGATTCGTGGTTTGAGTGCCAAGATGCAGGCGCACTTTGGCATATTGATAGATGATGATGCACTGCAAGCAGCCGTTGAGCTGTCAGCACGTTATATCAGTGATAGACAACTGCCTGATAAAGCGGTCAGCGTACTAGATACGGCAGCGGCACGAGTAAGCTTATCAAAGACAGCCATGCCTAATCAGCTTGATAGACTACAAGCCAAAGGCGTGCAACTAGAGCAGCATATCAACAATCTCAGTCAACAGCTTGAGCGTATCGGCGGCATTGCCGAAAAAGAAAAAATCGGCCAAAAAATTGCTGTGCTTGATGAGCAGCGTCAGGCCAATAAACAAAGCATTGCTGACATGACCAGTCGCTGGCAGCAGCAACGTCATCTCAATGATCAGCTTGATGCACTCAATCAGCAATTGAATGGCAAGGCAGATGATGCCTTTAATACGAATACGCTCAGTGCAAAAGAGCGTTTGGACAAACAAACTGAATATCAAAATATCGAGCAGTCGCTAAAACAAATACAAGAGACGCATCGCCTGATTCATCCTGTATTAGATCGGCAGGTTATCAAACAGATTATCTCAGATTGGACCGGAATTCCACTTAATGATATGGCGGGGAATGAAAAAGACCATATCTTAAATTTGGCTGATACCTTGCAAGCGCGTGTCATTGGGCAAGATCATTCTGTGGCTGCTATCGTGAAGCGGATTCATACTGCAAAAGCTAGGCTAGATGATCCTAGTCGCCCGCAAGGTGTCTTTATGTTAGTAGGGCCAAGTGGTGTTGGTAAAACAGAAACCGCATTGGCGTTATCAGAGGTATTGTATGGCGGTGAGCGCAATCTTATCACTATCAATCTTTCAGAATATCAAGAAGCACATAGCGTTGCCTCCTTAAAAGGCTCGCCGCCAGGTTATGTTGGCTATGGTGAAGGTGGCGTATTGACAGAAGCTATTCGCCGTCGTCCCTATAGCGTGCTCTTACTCGATGAAGTAGAAAAAGCCCATCCAGATGTACTCGATTTGTTTTATCAGGTCTTTGATAAAGGGGTAATGGAAGACAGTGAGGGGCGTTTGATTGATTTCAAAAACACGCTGATCTTATTGACCAGTAATGTTGGTTCCTCCGCGATTATGCAGCAGTGTATCAATACCGATCCAGCCGTCACTGATTTTAGCTTACCAGACAGCGACAGCTTAAAACAGGTCATCAATCCGCATTTGTATAAAGTCTTTAAACCTGCATTTTTGGGTCGTTTAACCGTTATTCCTTACTATCCATTGACTGATGATGCGCTTGCAGAGATTATTGGCTTAAAGCTCGACAAAATCACTGGGCGTATCCGTGATAATTACGATATTCCTTGTGTCATTGATCCTGAGGTAATTGAGCTGATTTTATCACGTTGTCATGAAGTCGATTCTGGTGCACGTAACGCCGATGCGATTATTAGTCATACCTTGCTACCGCAGCTGGCGGGTCAACTGCTTGCCCATGATGACAGTCAAAGTATGCTAAAAAATATCACGGTACTTGTCGATAAGGACGACAATTTTGCCTATCGTCTTGATACTGAAGCTGTTGTAGCGCTCAATCAAATAGCGCAATACAGTGAATATAAGACTGAAGATAAAGTTAATGAGGCGCCAAGCAAACAAGTTTCAGCTAAGAAGTCTGTCACCAAAAACGCTACTACTAAAGAGCCTGCCGTTAAAAGACCGCCAGTGAAAAAAACGGTCAGTAAAAAGGCTGTTAAGGAAGAGGCACTATAATGAATACCGATAACTTTTTAGCAACCAATATTGACACCCTTATCGCGCCAATCGATGGCAGCCATCATGGGGTCGGTGAAGATCTCATCTTTGATCCACGTATCGATGCTATCGTTGCCGCTCGTCAAGAGGATGACCCATTACTGGCGCAAGGAAACTGGGTCACTGAGCTAAAAGTGGCTGACTGGGATTTTGTCAAAAACCAATGTGCCGAGTTGCTCAGCCATACCAGTAAAGATATGAAGCTCGCACTTTGGTATGTGGATGCATTGAGTCATACCGATCATTTAGCGGGTATTAGCCAAGGTTTGAGTCTATTGCAGACACTGAACGATGACTATTGGCTAACTATGTATCCGCCACTAGATGGCGAAGAAGAGAGCATGGATATCAGGGCAGGGTTGCTGTCATGGTTTGTCAAAGCGCTCACTGATGATATCAAGCAACTATCACTCGCTGATACCAAGGTAGAAAGCTATAACTATAACTACTACCTAACTGCTCGTGATCATGATAAGCAGCGTCAGCAAAACCCCGATAGCGAAACCTCCAATCAACTGACATTAAGCGACTACAACCACGCCATAAAGAACAGTAGTAAAGCTTGGCAAAAAACACTCATGAGCAATCTCAATAAAGTTACTGAGCAGTGGCAGGCACTGACTGATCAACTCAATGATCTAATGGGTATGGATGCACCTGTATTTGCGCCTGTGACGGATCTGTTAATGGCATTGAAGCAACATTTGCACCCACTGCTACCAGAGTATGCCGATACTACTAATAGTATTAGTCAAGAGGGCGTAGCCGATACTGTAGACAGTACAGATGATCATGAAAGTACGAAGTCGGACGGTAATAAATCATTAGCTAGCACAAAAAATGTCACCTTAACTGATTTTAATCCTAGTAACCGCGATCATCAAAGCAATCGTCGGCAAGCGCTTAAATTGCTGGCTCAAATCCAAGAGTATTTTGCGACCAATGAGCCACACAGTCCAGTGACTTTTTTACTGGGTCGAGCGATTGATTGGGCCGATATGCCGTTGGATCAATGGTTGGCTCATATCATTAAAAACGAAGATCAATTATCCATGATCTCTGACATGGTTGGTATTCAACCGAAACGACAATCTTCTGACGATAGCTATTGATGATGAGCATTAAAGTTGGATTGATGGGGCGGTTTCTCCACTGGCAATCTCTGCGGAATGTGTGATCTTGTGATATTAAACTTTACACCTTTGGACTGATAAAGAAGGGCTTATCATGGTATGGACTCAAACAAAGCGCCATCTGCAAATTAGTAGTGCGCATCCTGATATTGCCAGCAGTCTTATTCAACAGGCAGATATTGTCGAAAGTTTGCTTGGTATGCCGCTGCCAGACAGTGTCTGGCAGAAACCCGCGCTTATGCCAGCGCCTGATGCCTATCCAAGTCCTTACCATCAAGATCAACGAGCGCAGTCTTATCAGCAGCGCCAACTTGCACTGTATTGTGGCTACCGTATTCGTATCACGTTATTGCATCTACAAGTAGGGCTGGATATAAAGGAGTGGTTAGGGCAAAGTATGGCCATACACTGGCACACTAGTGACCCTATGCTGCCAAGCCAAATTCGCCACGGCATTATTACTGAAGCAGTTGCCGTAGGTAGTAACAGTGGTATGGCTGCCTATCGGATTATTTGCGAGCCTATCTTAAGTCAATTACGTCTTGATAGTCATAATCGCCGCCACCATCATCTCAGTTTAAGTGAGCTTATTAGCCAAATTATCAGCCCGTATAATATGGACATCGAGCTTGACGAGCGCCTCAGTGATGATAGTAACTACCATATTCAGCATAGCGTTCAGTATAATCAAACCGATTTCGCCTATCTAACACAATACCTTGCCCTCTATGGTGTCACTGGCTACTACCGTCATGAGAGCGATAAGCATATTTTGGTTTTATTGCCACACGACGCTGAAGCCTTACGCCCAGACACAAACGATATTCAAAGCATCTTAAGTCAAAACCCTGCTAATCTCGCTGATAAAAAAGATCGCATCACTGCCATTCGTCCACGTATTGCTCAGCATACCCAACAAAGCAACCTATATCGCTATGATAACCGTCTGATGGATACTTATACAGGCAGTAGCAGTAGCGAGCAACCTATTAACTCATCAAGCAGCACTCATCAGCGCTTTTTGCACAGTCATACCTATTTTGATGATGCGGGTCTCGATAGGCTTGCCACCCGCTACCAACAGAACGCGCAGCAGCTTGCCAATCTAGGCAGCCTAACAGGCAGTATTCGTCATCTGAATCTGCCATGCGCTCATTACATTGAGGGCAATCCTTATGTGGCTGAGCCTATAAGCCTAGTCTCCATTCACCATCATATAAATAATCATTTGCCCACCGATTGGTTAGGTACGTCACCCTTTGACCCCATTACTTTACAGCCTAATACGAGCCACGATAATGATGATAACAACGTCCATCAAATTACGGCTTGCTATTTGCCATTTCCGCATCATCATCATATTCCTTATGGTGAACAGCTTGCTACAATTGGACAACCGCATCCGAGTCTAACAGGTCTTATGAGCGCCAGTGTTATTGATACGAATAGCAGTGCTATCACCCATGACCGTAATCATCGTGCACATATCAGATATCACTGGCAATCTGATGACAGTAATGGAAGCGACAGCGCACACTGGATACCCATCGCCAGTCACCTCGTCGCCGACCACATGGGGCAAACGCATCCCTTGCGTCATGGACAGCATGTCCTCATCGACTTCATCGGTGGCGACATCACCCATCCCATTATCATTGGTAGCACTCATAATGGACAAGGTAATAGTGACGCTCAGCACAATAGCATCGTCAGTGACTCAGGTAGCATTGACGCCACCAGTCCAGCTTGGTTCATCAATCAAAGCCATGCCTATCCCATAGACGGCATCAAAACTCAAAGTATTGACTCTAGTCGCACAGGAGAAGCCAACAAAGACAGCTTGAGTAACGGCTATAACCAGCTGATGTTTGATGCTCATCCTGAGAGTCCACAAATTAACCTCTATAGCAGCAGCTTCCAGTCTAGCTTAACCATCGGTCATCTATATCAGCATAGTGATCACACTCGCGGACAAGCCCGTGGACAAGGTATCAGTTTAGAGACCAAAGCCGCCGCTAATGTGCAAGGTAGTACAGGTATTCATATCAGCAGTCGACAGTCAGATCCTTCATCAAATCCTCACATGAACCATGACAGTCATAGTAAGCTACAAACCGCTAACCAACACCAACAAGCTTATGCCCAGCTGACTGAGACTCATCGACCAGTGGGACTAGGAGGCAGCAGCAAAGCCAATAACACCGCAGAACATCAAACCCCATTTGCCCAATTTAGCAAAGACACTAACGATAGTACGCTTAGCGAGTCCGGACAATGGCAACAGCCTCACCTCTTGATCGAATCTCAGCGTCACTTAGCTATTATGAGCGGGCAACATAGCCAGCATACCAGTACTAAGAATACTCACGCGCATGCGACAGATAACACTCATCATCATAGCCAAACCCAGATGAATCAACTGGTCGCAGGCGATATTCATTACTACTCAAACAAAGCGCAAACCCATACCGCGGCTCATGGTGATGTCACCATTCAAGCGCACCAGAATGAGATGCGCCTCGATAGTGAGCAAGTGCTGCGTATCCATAGTCGAGACAGTATTGAGATTATCGCGCCTGATACGCTAACCCTAAAAGCGGCGGGCAGTGGCATCGAGATATCGGGTGGTAATGTGACCTTTATCACACCCAAGCAAGTGGGCTATAAAGCAAGTAAGGTGGATTGGGGCAGTGGGGGTAGTTTGGGTTTTCCTGCTGTGCATTTGCCAACAGCCAAATTACCTGAAAACTTAGATTACTATCTGCGCTATATCGTCCATGACCAAGATGATAATCCACTTCCCTTTACTAAATGTATGCTGATTAAACCTGATGGTTCAACCGAGATACACACGACTGATTATGAAGGTAAGTTAAATCTGATTGTTGATGATGAATCGAAGAACTATGAGCTGCATGCCATTGTCCATGAAGAAATTGATTTAGACGACGATGATAGCGTAGAGGAGGCAGAGTAATTATGGTAGATGAATATACAGGGCTTATTTTTGCAGTTCCTTCTACCGTAGATATACACAAATTCTGCTATGACTTAGTGATTCAGTATAAATCTGGAGAAGCAACTTATCAAAGGACAACAGGTACAAAGACAAAGCGATACGTTGAGCAAAAGTTTAACAATCAAGGCAAAACTATCGAACGTCAATTACCCAAAGGTGACATTAAAAGCATTAACTATCATATTAAGGTTAACGGTCAGTTAGTCAAAAACATTTCTGCTAAGCCTAACAAAATCAAAGGCATGTTTCGTAAATATGAACTGAACACAACGATTGCAGGGACTAAAAAAGATCCTAATACTATTAAGAAAGTGTTACTCGACACTACTGAAGTTGGATGGATAATAATTGAAGAACATTATTCAGTTAAAGAATTCCTCAGAAAAATATATAAGTATGAGCCAACGAACGAAGAAGAAAATATATTTCGAGCTAATAATCCGCATTTGACAGGCACTCCAGTTCTTAGCTTACAGCCTGGTGACTTTGTCATATTATCTAATACTGCGAATAGTAATAATTCTGAACTGCAAAAGATTAAGCAAGAAGCTAGAGAGGCTAAAGTTGAGTTTGATAAAGTTAAAAAAGAGTTTGGGTTTGAGAGCGAAAGATTTGCAAGAAATATAGACTTCTTACATGATGTATTTTTGAGTTCAGAATATGTAGCTTTAACAGAAAAACCTAATAGTTCTGAACTACCTTCAAATAGCGTTAACTATGCAGCTATCGCTGCAGGAACTTCCCAAGGAATAGTAACATTTAATGAGGTTAGTAATAAAAAAGTAACGGAAGCATACGCAAAAATAGTCGAAGCCATGGAGTATGAAAAGTCAAATAAGACTAAATTTGCTAATCCTAAAAACTTTAAGTTATTTAAGAGAAAATACGCTAACTTATTTAAAAATTTCGATAATTCATTCGCACAAAGTTACTTCAAATTTAATTCTGGCATACAAACAGGTAAGTTAAGACAGCAAATAAAGAAAAATGTATACGTACGCTCTCCTACATTTAAGGGAGGAATTAAGGCATACGCAAAAAACTTCAGAAATATGGGAAAAGTCGACAAATTTACAAAAGTTGGAGGTAATTTACTTGTAGCTGTCAGCGTTGCCGATGCCACTATGAATGTTAAAGATGCATATACGACAGGTGATAGTGGTCATACCCGAAAAACAATTATTAAAGAAACTCTAAAGCTCGAAGGTAGCTTAGGAGGTGCAGGTCTTGCATCAGGTGGAGTGATGCTAGCAGCTACAGCATTCGGTATAGGTACAGGAGGTATCGGATTTCTAGTAGTTGGCGTAGTGGCAGCTGGAGCGGGACTCGCAGGTGGCTGTTGGGGTAGTGTAGGTGGTGCAGAGTTAGCTGATTTAATCTATCAATAGGGGCACTTGTATTGAACTATCAAGAAGTTTTTAGATGGCTTGCAATAGCTGTTGGTATAGGTGGAATGATTACTTGGATGATAACGTATCAACTGTGCGTTATTTATTTTAGAAGACATAAGAAAGATATTGCTCATATTTTATATTCGGACAAAAAATATTACGATAAAAAATTGGACGGTTATGACATACATTTTTTTATTATTGCAATGGCAAGCATTTACATGAACTACCACCTAAAATATAAAAAATATGGTTCATTTAAAATACCACAATTGGCTTGGTATCCTTTAATTAATGACAAGAGTGCGCTTAAGATGTACCAAAAGCATAACAAGCTACTTTTGGGTTCGTTTTCTACTTTTGTTCTTATGTCTTTTTGGTTTATAGGTAGTGGCGTGTTTATTTGGTTAGCTGCGCGAGTAGGGCAGTAGCAACAAAGAAGTTTTAACTTCATTGAACATGATGAAGAAAGTCATGAAGGCTACGCTCAAATCATAGCTGAAGCCACTCAAGGCATCGGCATAGGTGAAAGCAATATCGGCATACTAGACTCGTTATGGGCAGACCATAAGACGACCAAGCAAGAGTTTGAACAATCGCTACGGCCTTGTGTTTCAGATCAGAAGTCCATTGAATCCAATTGGACGATTAAGGCGCTTATCGGTCTAAACAAAGAAAGCATTAACAGAATGCAAGGCGCTCCAGCCCAACCTTATTCAGTGCCAATACCGGTTAATATGGATAATAATAAACAGCCTTGAGATTGACGTGTTTCTCGGAATGTTGAGTCTCCGATAATCCTAGGGCGGTTCAATGGACTAGCCACGCACAACCCAGCCACCGATTTAGCCGAAGCAATCAAACCACATAGAACCATTAATCATAGCCGTATCACAAGCCAGTAATTACCTAAACTATTAAAAGACATCAATGCTTATGATGGGGTTTTATTGGTGAAACTAGGTGTTTGCACATTGTGCCCATAGAACCGCAAGCAATAGAAGTATTGGAGGAGATCAAAGAACTAGGCTTTTCAGATCAGTATGTATTCTTTAATGCTTCAACCAGAAAAATTGCTAGGACGTTAATCATCCTACGACCTCAAAGCTTGCAAATAATTTAATTAATAAGCCAATAAAAAAACACCTCGATGACGGGTTGGTTAATAGTGCTATACATGAGATTGATAGTTATCAAAATACGAAATTGTTCTCTTAACTAGAATTATGAGTTCTCTTTACGTCAGTTTACCGAACGCAATATGCTATATACAATACGTGAACATTAGTAGACATA